>Ga0255220_1000071_pt1 | contig 38845 bp, 32 predicted proteins | sample Miss_Colum_RepB__FD_188423 | JGI IMG/M metagenome (GOLD analysis project Ga0255220, IMG submission 188423) | Freshwater microbial communities from Mississippi River, Louisiana, United States - Miss_Colum_RepB_8d | ecosystem: Environmental > Aquatic > Freshwater > River | place: USA: Louisiana...
ACGAGCTTGCCTGCCGGACGCGAGGGGGCGTTGATGATGGTGACTGCCAAAGGCTGCGCGGCGGTATTGCCGTCAGCGTCGGTGGCGCGAACGGTGACGTTGTAGGTGTTGTCGGCACCCTTGTCAGTGGGGGCGTTCAAGGTCTGGGGGCCCAGCTCGAGAAGGCCTGAACTGTTGAGGGAGAAGAGATCAGCGTCGTCGCCTTCCACCGTCCAGGTCACCGCGCCGATAGCCTCAGACGCGGAGGCGAATTGGCGGAAGAATGAGTTTTGTTCCACCTCAGTATTGCTCAGTCCGAAGATGGACAGCGAGGCTGCCTCGATCACATCGGTAATGATGATGGACAGTGGCTTGGCGGCTGTGTTGCCGAGGGCATCGGCGGCGCGTACGGTGACGTCGTAGACGTTGTTGCGGTCGCTGTCTGATGGGGCCTCAAAGTTCATCGCGGCCATGCTCAGCTGGCCTGTCGTTGCGTCGATGCTGAAACGCGAGGCATCGACGCCTCCCAACGTCCATCTCACCGCGCCTGAGGCCCCCGAAGCGATGGCGGAGGCAATGAAGGCGGTTTTCTCGGTCACACTGGCATCCGCCAGTCCGCCGATGGACAGCGTGGCGCGCTCGACTACGTCGGTGACGGTCACGGCCACGGGCCTGCTGGTGGCGGTGTTGCCGTCGGCGTCGGTAGCGCGCACGGTCACGTGGTAGACGTTGTCGGCGTCGTGGTCGGCCGGGGCCTCGAAGTCTCGCGCGCCCAGCGTGAGGCGGCCCGATGCGTTGACGCTGAACAGCGCGGCGTCGTCGCCCTCGACGGACCAGGTCACCGCGCCGATGGCGCCGGAGACGATCGCTGTGGCGGCGAAGGCGTTGTTCTCGGCAACCCGGGCGTCGGCCAGCCCGCCGATAGACAGCGTGGCGCGCTCGACCACGTCGGTGATGGTAATCGCCACGGCCTGGGTGCCGAAGTTGCCTACGCTGTCCGTGACTCTCACGATGACGTCGTACACGTTGTCGGCGCCCTGGTCCGTCGGACGCTCGAAGTCTTTGTGTCGAAGCATGAGCCGTCCCGTGGAACTTATGGTGAACTGGCCTGCATCCGCGCCTTCCAGGCTCCAGGTGACGCGTCCGGTCGCATCTGTCACGCTGGGGGTATCTCTGTGGGTGCGGTTCTCGCTCACCGAGGCATTGGCCAAGTTCTTGATGAGGAGCGTTGGGGTGCTGGCGGCCATTGTGGCCACGCGGTCGGCCGCATGCTCAAGGCCATTGACAGCGAGCGCCAACCTGCCAGCGGTGCCGGCTTCTAACTGCGCAGCGTTGACGCCTTCAAGGCTCCAGAGGGTATGCCCGGAGTCACCCGCCACGCTTGGGACGTCGCCTTGACTGAGGCTGGCATCGCTCAGGCCCGAGACGACGAGCTTGCCTGCCGGACGCGAGGGGGCGTTGATGATGGTGACTGCCAAAGGCTGCGCGGCGGTATTGCCGTCAGCGTCGGTGGCGCGAACGGTGACGTTGTAGGTGTTGTCGGCACCCTTGTCAGCGGGGGCGTTCAAGGTCTGGGGGCCCAGCTCGAGAAGGCCTGAACTGTTGAGGGTGAAGAGATCGGCGTCGTTGCCTTCCACCGTCCAGGTCACCACGCCGATAGCGCCTGTCACGTTCGCGTAGGCGGCATAGATGCTGCCCTCGAACGCCCGGAAATCGGCCAGTCCGCCTATCGATAGCGAGGCGCGCTCGTTGATGTCGGTGACGCTGATGGCCACGGGCTGGTTGGCGATGAGCCCGTTGGCGTCGACGGCGCGAACGATGAGATTGTAGACGTTGTCGTTGCCGGCATCGACGGGCGCCTCGAAGTCGCGGGCCAGCATGGCCAGCGCTCCCGTGTTGGGATCAATGCTGAAATGACGTGCATCTGCCCCTTCTACCGTCCAGCTGACCGCGCCGGTGGCGCCCGCCGCGGTGGGTGTGGCACTGAATGCGGTGTTCTCGGGGACGCTGGCATCGGCCAGGCCTGAAATCGCGAAAGCAGATGTCTCGTCGACGTTCTGAATTCGAACAGCGATATCCTTGGTTGCGACATTGTGCTCGGCGTCGATCATGCGGACCGTCACCTGATAGACATTGTCCCCGTCGCTGTCGGCAGGAACCTCGAAGTCGCGAGCGGACATGCCGAGAATGCCTCGGTCCAGGCGAAAGAGCTCTGCATCTGCCCCCTCCAAAGTCCAGCGGATTTCGCCTGCGGTGTTGTTCGCGCCTGTTTGCACGCCGAAGAGGGTGTTCTCGCCAACAACGAAGGTGTCTATCAGGCCAGTGATCTGGGGTCGGGGCAGGGGCGGGAGATCATCTATCTCGAAAATGGCAGATTCGCGCGAGTAACCGCTGCTGGTGACTTCGCTGAGCACCCACTGCAACTCCTCGAGGGTGTCGGCGTTCTTGCCCCTGGCCATGGAGTAGTGTTGCGCCACGGCCACTTTGTTCTCGAACGCCTGGCGTGCCGCTCCCCATTCGGGGTTGTCGCGGTCTACGCCCAGCAAGGCCTGGACAGCAACGATGATGACCTGGCTCCTGTCCATCCCGGACTCCTGCAGGGCGGTCAATTCCTCGACGGCATAATTCAACTGTTCTGACCCGACTTCTGTGCCGAGGATGCGTTGCGCGAAGAGTTCTGCGAATTCCCAGGCGTCAAGATCGACGGGATAGAGGGAGTGAAAGACATCCGTCTGAGCGAGATTGCGTGCCAGGTTTTCCACGCTTTCGCCCGCTTGAAGAACGCGTCGCAACTCTGCCACGACGGCACTACCTGGCGCAGCATCGAACATGGCGACGATCAGTTTTGTGACGATGGGGTCGAGGGGATTCTCTGTTGACATGGCAGGATCTCGCTTCTGTTTGGCTGAGTTTGGATGGCCAAGTTAAGCAGAAGAAAATGCCCTGATTTCCCGTTTTTCCCTGAATTGTCCCCCTATAGGTTCTGAGCAGTAAATATGCAGATTTACCGCACTAGCGCACGGATTTTCAGACTTAAAACTCTATTAAAAGTGCCCCTAAAAATTCCCTAAATTGATCAAATTTTGTTCATTTCAGAAACTGGAAAAAATGGGGTGTTTTTGTACGAGGGTTGGTCTTTCTTGAAAGTGCAAGTCGGTATGTGAGAGGTGAAGTATTTGCGGCTAGAAAATTTTTTGAACAAACAATCAATAGGTGCGTCATTCACGCACTCTGGAGGGAGTTTCGCAATCAGAGTCTCCGGGCGAGCAGGGCAGAAACCCCCACCAGCAGCGACGACACGAACAGGCAGGCGGCGAGTCCCCAGACTTGATAGACCAGCCCGGAGAGCACCGTACCGAGCAGGCGCCCGGCCGCATTCGCCATGTAGTAGAAACCGACGTCCAGTGACACGCCATCACTGCGCGCCCAGGCCACAATCAGATACGAATGCACGGAGGAATTGACGGCGAACACGGCGCCGAACACCAGCAGACCGCCCACCAGTACGAGTTCCGCCTGCCACTGTGCCAGCAGGGCGGCCCCGATCAGCGCCGGCAGCACGCACAGCAGTGCGGCCCACACAAACGCCGTTCCTCCCGTAGGAGCGAGCCCTGCTCGCGAACGCCCCCCCACAAGCCCTGGCGCCAGCCCCTGCACCAGGCCATACCCGATCACCCACAGCGCCATCAGCGTGCCCACCGCCACGGCACTCCAGCCCAGCTGACTCTGCAGATACACCGGCAACGCCACCACGAACCAGACATCGCGTGCGGCAAACAGAAAGAAGCGGGCCGCCGCCAGCCGGTTGATGGCGCTGCTGCTGGAGAAGACTTCGCGAAATTTCGGTTTGAAACTGGCCACGCCCGTCTGGCGCTCCAGCAAGACGACGCTCCCCAGCAACACCACGCCCAGCAGCGCAGCCATGAGTGCAATGGCCCCCTGAAACCCGAAGCGCGCCAGCAGGGCACCGCCGAGGAAGAAGCCCACGCCCTTGAGTGCATTCTTGGAGCCGGTCAGCCGCGCCACCCAGCGGTAGAGCGTGCCCTGCGCGTCGTCCTGCACCAGGCCCTTCACGCTGCTCTTGGCGCTCATCTTGTTGAGATCCTTGGCGATGCCGGACAGCGCCTGCGCCACCATCACCCAGATCACTGTCAGCAGCGCTGGCTCCACCAGTAGCATCGACAGTGCCAGAATCTGCAGGGCGAGGCCCATGTGCATGGTCAAGTTGAGCCCGATGCGGCTGGCCAGCCAGCCGCCGAAGAGATTGGTGAGGATGCCGAAGAATTCATACAGCAGGAACAGCGAGGCCACTTCCAGCGGGCTGAAGCCGAGACCGTGAAAGAACAGCACCACCAGCATGCGCAGCGCGCCGTCGGTGAGGGTGAAGGCCCAGTAGCTGGCGGTGATCACCAGGTACTGCGCCAGAGGCTTGTGCTGCAGAAGGCTGCCCACGCCGCTCAGCTCCTGCCAACTTTCAGGGCTAGCTCCATCATGCGATGCACATAGCCGATCTCGTTGTCGTACCAGGCCAGAATCTTCACCTGGGTGCCATTGATCACCATGGTGGAGAGCGCATCCACGATGCTGGAGCGCGGGTCATTGACATAGTCCACCGACACCAGCGGGCGTTCCTCATAGCCCAGAATGCCGCGCAGCCGGCCCGCGGCGGCCTCCTTCAAGAGCGCATTGACCTCGTCCACGGTCACGGGTCGCTCCACCTCGAACACGCAGTCGGTGAGCGAGGCATTGGTGATGGGTACGCGCACGGCGATGCCGTTCAGGCGGCCCTTGAGCTCGGGGAAGATCTCGGTGATGGCGGTGGCCGAGCCGGTGCTGGTGGGGATCAGCGACAGGCCGCAGGCGCGGGCACGGCGCAGGTCCTTGTGGTATTCGTCCAGCACGCTCTGAGTGTTGGTGATGTCGTGCACGGTGGTGATGCTGCCATGGCGGATGCCGATGCCACGGTGAATCACCTCGACGATGGGGGCCAGACAGTTGGTGGTGCAGGAGGCCGCCGTGACGATACGGTGCTGGGATGGATCGTAGAGATGATCGTTGACGCCCATGACGATGTTGAGCGTGCCGTCTTTCACCGGGGCAGAGACCACGACCCGGCGCACACCCTGCTCGAGCAGCGGCGCGAGAGCCTGCCGGGACTTGAACTTGCCGGTGCATTCGACCACCACTTCCGCGCCGTTTGCAGCCCAGGGGGTATCGGCCAGCGCGGCATTGCGCGACCAGCTGACCCGGCGTCCATCGATGATCAGCGCGTCGGCGGCGGCGTGGATGTCCTTGTGCCAGGTTCCATGCTGGGAATCGAACTGCAGCAGGTGGGCGGCATCAAAGGGACTGCCGGCAATCTCGTTGATATGGACGATCTCGATCTCGGGCCAGTCCCAGGCCGCGCGCAGGGCCAGGCGGCCCATGCGGCCGAAACCGTTGATGGCGATCTTGATGCTCATGCGTGTGCTCCTCATGCGGGTGTGCAGCGGAGTATAGCCACGACGCTATATTTGGATAAACAAATATATCAACGGCAGCGTGCTGCCGCGTCTTCCGCTGGCAGAGCAGGCAGTGCATCGGGTGGCAGGGCCAGCAGTCCCAGCACGGGTGCCAGGCTGGCAAGGGCAGACGGTGCAATCTGGTAATGCATCCACACGCCCCGGCGCGTGGCGCTGACCAGCTGGTGCCTGCGCAGATACGCCAGGTGACGCGACACGACGCTCTGCGGCAGGCCCAGTGCCGTGGTGAGATCGCAGACGCAGAGTTCTTCGCGGGTCAGCAGCAGCGCCATGAGGCGCACGCGGACGGGTTCCGAGAGAGCTTTGAAAAGGCTGGCAAGGGCGTCTGGCTGCATGCCGGGCAGTATAGGGCGCTGGCTCGCAGGCGGTCACGGAATTTGTCGGCCTCCCTTGAACGGCCCGCCACCAGCGCCCACTATGAAGCCACGTTTTCAGGATCCGGAGGCTTTCATCCCATGAAACAAGTTCACTACTGGCTTGCACTGCTGGTCTGGCTGGGCAGCAGCCTTGCCCCGTCCGGCGCCACAGCCCAGCAGGACTACGCGAGCTTCAAGACCAATGATGAAGAGAACAACATCGAGGTCTTCAAGCAGGCCAGTCCCTCGGTGGTCTACATCACCAACTCGCGGCTTGTGCGACGCTCGTTCTATTCGCTGAACCCGCAGGAGATTCCCCAGGGCAGTGGCTCCGGTTTCATCTGGAGCCGGGAAGGCTATGTGGTCACCAATTTCCATGTCATCCAGCAGGCCTCGCGGCTGACGGTGACCCTGCAGGACGGCAGTGCCTGGGACGCCGAGGTGGTGGGCGCCGAGCCGGACAAGGACCTGGCCGTGCTGCGCATCGATGCGCCGGCCGACAAGTTGCAGCCCTTGCAGGTGGGCGATTCCGCCTTGCTGGAGGTAGGGCGCAAGGTAATCGCCATCGGCAACCCCTTCGGGCTGGACACCACGCTGACGGTGGGGGTGGTGAGTGCGCTGGGGCGCGAGATCGACTCGGTGAGCCGGCGCAAGATCCGTGACGTGATCCAGACCGACGCCGCCATCAATCCCGGCAACTCCGGCGGGCCGCTGCTCAACTCCCTGGGTCAGCTGGTGGGCGTGAACACCGCCATCTACAGCCCCTCGGGCGCCAGCTCCGGCATCGGTTTCGCCATTCCCTCCAATACGGTCGCCAAGATCGTGCCCGAGCTGATCACCTATGGTCGGGTGCAGACGCCGACTCTGGGCATCTCCCTGCTGCCGCCGCAGTATGCCGAGTACTACCGCAGCCAGGCGGGTATTCGCGGCGTGATCGTGATGGATGTGATCGAGGGCGGCAGTCCGGAGCGCGTGGGCATGCGCGGACTGCGCGAGACCAACCGGGGGATTGCGCTGGGCGATGTGATCACGGCGATCGATGACGAGGAGATCGTCAATGAAGATGATCTGCTGAATGCGCTGGAGAACCGCCGCGCCGGCGACGTGGTGACCGTCACCACGCAGCGCGATACGGAAACACTGACTTACGAGATCGAGCTGCAGGCCTCGCAGGCGCAGTAAGCCACTGCCCTGTTGGAGCTTGCCTGCAAGCGAACAGTTCGCCTGCAAGCAGGCTCCCAACCGGTCATGCGCCCGTGCGGGCGTGGAGTTCCTCGCGGCGCCTCGCCACCGCGGCGCGCACCTGCTCCGGCGCTGTGCCACCCACATGGTTGCGGGCACGCACCGAGCCTTCCAGCGTCAGCACGGCGAACACATCTTCTTCGATGGCGCTGGAGAACTGCTGCAGCTCCTGCAGCGACATGGCACTCAGGTCCTTCTTCTGCGCGATGCCATAGGCCACTGACTTGCCGACGATCTCGTGGGCGTCGCGGAAGGCGATGCCCTTGCGCACCAGGTAGTCGGCCAGATCCGTGGCAGTGGCGTAGCCCTTGAGTGCCGCGTTGTAGAGCGAGTCCTTCTTCGGCCGGATGGCCGGCACCATGTCCGCATAGGCCTGCAGACAATCGCGCAGCGTGTCGATCAGGTCGAACAGCGGCTCCTTGTCCTCCTGATTGTCCTTGTTGTAGGCCAGCGGCTGGGACTTCATCAGCGTCAGCAGGGCCACCAGATGACCGTTGACGCGGCCTGTCTTGCCTCGCACCAGTTCGGGCACGTCGGGGTTCTTCTTCTGCGGCATGATGGAGGAGCCGGTGCAGAAGCGGTCGGGCAGGTCCACGAAGTCGAACTGCGAGGAGGTCCACAGCACCAGCTCCTCGGAGAAGCGCGACAGGTGGGTCATGATCAGGCTGCCGGCGGCGGCCAGCTCGATGGCGAAGTCGCGGTCGCTCACCGAATCCAGCGAATTGCGCGTGGCGGCGGTGAAACCCAGCAGCCTTGCCGTGTATTCGCGGTCGATCGGGTAACTGGTGCCGGCCAGTGCGGCGGCTCCCAGCGGCGACTGATTCAGGCGCGCGCGACAGTCGCGCAGGCGGCCGTAGTCACGCTCCAGCATTTCGAACCAGGCCATCATGTGGTGACCGAAAGTGATGGGCTGGGCGGTCTGCAGATGGGTGAAGCCGGGCATGATCGTGTCGGCCTCGCGCTCAGCCAGGTCCAGCAGCGCGAACTGCAGGCGGGCGAGGGTGCCCACCAGGGAATCGATCTCGTCGCGCACATAGAGACGGATGTCGGTCGCCACCTGATCGTTGCGCGAACGCCCAGTGTGCAGCTTCTTGCCGGCGATACCGATGCGCCGTGTCAGCTCGGACTCGATGTTCATGTGCACGTCTTCCAGCTGCACCGACCACTCGAAGCGCCCCGCCACGATGTCCTCGCGGATGGCCTCCAGGCCGTTGACGATGGCGTCCACTTCCGACGCGCTCAGAATGCCGACCTTGCCCAGCATCGTGGCGTGCGCAATCGAGCCGTTGATGTCGTGGTGGTAGAGCCGCTTGTCGAAAGTCACCGAGGCGGTGAAGCGTTCCACGAAGGCGTCCGTCGCTTCGCTGAAGCGGCCGCCCCAGGGTTTGATGGCATCGGGTGTCTTGTCGCTCATGATGGGAATCTCTCTCTGGCCGTGCGGCCGCTGCAGGGGCGCGATTATAACCACATCGCCCCGGGCTGTGTCTCGGCGGGGGGGATTGGCGTAGAATCGGCCGCTACACAGTTCTGGAGTTCCCCCTCGATCATGGCAGTTGCAAGAATCCGTATCGCCACGCGCGAAAGTCCCCTGGCCCTGTGGCAGGCGGAGTATGTGAAGGCCCGTCTGCTGGCGCATTACCCGAGCCTGGAAGTCGAGCTGATCGGCATGACCACGCGCGGCGATGTCATCCTCGACACGCCGCTGGCGAAGATCGGCGGCAAGGCCCTGTTCGTGAAGGAGCTGGAAGTCGCCCTGCTGGAGGGGCGCGCCGACATCGCGGTGCACTCCATGAAGGACGTGCCGATGGAATTCCCGGAAGGCCTCGGTCTGCGTGTCATCTGCGAACGGGAGGACCCGAGCGACGCCTTTGTCTCCAACACCTTTGCCAGCATCGACGCGCTGCCCCTGGGGGCCCGCGTGGGCACGTCGAGCCTGCGCCGGCAGTGCCAGCTGCGCAGCTACCGGCCCGACCTGCAGATCCTCGACCTGCGCGGCAATGTCGGCACGCGTCTGGGCAAGCTCGATCGGGGCGACTACGACGCCATCATCCTTGCCACGGCCGGCCTGCTGCGTCTGGGTCTGGTCGGGCGCATCCGCGAGCGCATCAGCACCACGGCCTCGCTGCCGGCGGGCGGGCAGGGCGCGGTGGGCATCGAGTGCCGTGTGGATGATCACGAGATCATCGCGCTGCTGCAGGTGCTGCACCACAGCGACACCGCCGACCGTGTCATCGCCGAGCGCGCCGTCAACACGCGCCTGCAGGGCGGCTGTCAGGTGCCGATCGCCTGCTTCGCCGAACTGGATGGTGACGAGCTGTATCTGCGCGCCCTGGTGGGCGATGTGAATGGTCAGCGCATCCTGCGCGAGGCGCAGCGCGGTCCGCGCCAGAGCGCCGAACAGCTGGGTGTCGCCGTGGCCGATGCGCTGCTGGCCCAGGGCGCCGACAAGATACTCGCTGCACTCTACGCTCAGGCATGAACGACACAGCCGCCCCTGCCGCCCCAGACCCTTCCCGCTCAGAGCTGGCGCACAGCCGTGTGCTGCTGACGCGCCCGGCCGATCAGGCGCATGGCCTCGCCGCCGCCATCCGCGCGCAGGGTGGGCAAGCCTTCTTGCTGCCCCTGTTGAACATCGTGCCGGTGCACTCCGCCGAGGACACGCAACGCGTGCGTTCGCGGATCATGGCTCTCGATCAGTACGAGATCGCCATCTTCATCAGCACCAATGCGGCGACGCTCGGACTGGAATGGATCGAAAACTTCTGGCCGCAGCTGCCGGTCGGCCTGCAGGCCTGCGCCGTGGGGCCGGGCACGGCTGCCGTGTTGCGTCAGTGGCCCTGGCCAGTGCATTGCGCCACCACGGGCGTGACCAGCGAGGACTTGCTGGCACTGCCGGTGCTGCAGCAGGTGGAAGGCAAGCGCATCGCGCTGTTTCGCGGCAAGGGCGGGCGCGAACTGCTGGCAGACACTCTGCGCGAGCGTGGCGCCAGGGTGGAGTACGTCGAACTCTACACGCGCGAAGCCCCGGCCCATACGCCCGTGCAGACGCTGGCTTTGCTGCAGGAACAAGCGATCAATGGAGTCGTGCTGACCAGCCAGCAGATCTTCGACACCTTCCACACGCTGCTGCAGCAAGGCGCTACTGCACTTGATGTGTCGCAAGACAGTGCGCCGAGCGCTCTGCTAGGCTTGCAGCAGAATCTGACGTTGATAGTGCCCTCCGCGCGCGTCGAGGACGTGGCACGCCGTGCGGGCTACCCCCATGTGCTGAATGCCGGCGGGGCAGATGATCAGGCGGTGCTGGCCTGCCTGCGGCAATGTCCGGTCACACTCGTTGAACCTCAGGAGGCCCGGTGACAGACGGCAGCTCTTCTTCCACACCCTGCGGCGCAGACGCGGCGGCGCGAGCCGACACGCCCCGCGTACTGGATGAACTCAGCCGCAGCAATGCTGCCCCGCATTCCCGCGCGCGTTCGCGCAACAGCGGCCTGCGTCGCCTTCTGCTGCTCGTCCTCCTGCTGGTGCCGGTGCTTCTGGCGCTGGTCTGGCTGGTATCCGCGCAGCTGCAGACGGCTGCGCAAGTCGATGCTCTGCTGGCCGAGAATGCGAAGTTGCAGCAGCGTCTCACCGATGCGGGTTCGGGCATTCCCGCGGAGCAATTGTCCGGCCTGGTTGATCGACAGGCTCTGGACTCCCTGCGCAGCGAGCTGGACCAGCGCCTGGCGGCAATCGCCGTCGAGGCTGAAAATGCCGCCAATGCCCGCGACGCCGGTGCGCAGCGACAGGCACAGGACTGGCTGTGGACGGAAGCGGAATACCTTTTGCGACTGGCCAATCAAAAACTCGCGCTGCAGGGCGATGGTGATTCGGCGCTGCTGATACTGAGCACCGTCGATGACATGCTGCGCGACTCGGGCGAAGTCTCCGTCCTGGGTGTGCGCGATGCGCTGGCAGGCGAGATGCTGGCTCTGCGCAGCATGGACTACGTCGACGTCGAAGGCCTGCATGCACGACTGAACGCGCTGGGGCCACTGGTGGAGCAGCTTTCGTTGCGTGAGGCACTGGTGCAGAATCACGCCGATCGCCTCGCACAGCAGCAGGAGCTTCCTGCTGACGCCGACTTCGGTGCACGGGCTCTGGCGCTGCTGCGCAGCATCTTTGTCTGGCAGCGGTGGGATGTGCCGCCTGAAGCGCTGTTGCCACCGCAGCAGGAGGCGACGCTCAAGCAGAATCTGCAGCTCTTGCTGGAACAGGCGCAACTGGCGCTGCTCATGGCACAGCCAGAAGTCTATCGCAGTGCGCTGCAGCGCGGCCATGACTGGGTGGCGCGTCACTTCGCCATCGACACCGGAGCAGCTCGCACCTTGCAACAGCAATTGCAGGCACTGGCGCAGGAGCGCGTGGCGTCGACGCGCCCCGACATCTCCGGTTCACTCGCCCTGCTGCAGCAGGCCAATGCGCGGCGCGCCAGTGCCGCTGCCAGCGACGGGCTCTGAGCATGATCCGCCTTTTCGCATACTCGCTGGTCGCCGTCGTGCTGGGTCTGCTGGTGACTCTCGCGCTGGCACGCGATCCAGGCTATCTGCTGCTGTCCTGGGGCAACGTCACCTTCGAAACGAGCCTGTTCGCACTCTTTATAGCGCTGATCCTGCTGTTGCTCACACTGCGAGTGGTCTACCTGTTGACGGGCTGGCTCAATCCACTGCGCTGGCTGCGTTCAGGACGTCAGTGGTCGGCGACCCGCGCTGCGCGCCGTGCACTCAATGCGCGCAATGATCAACAGGAAGCGCAGGTTGAACTGATCCACCGGCTCGCCGGTCTGCGTGACGAGCCAGGCACCACGCCCGCCGCGCTGCGCCGTTTCTGGAAACGCCACACCCGGGGACTGACGCCGGACGATGAACTGGTCAGCACCTGTGCCTTCGCCTATCTGCACCTGGGGGCGCCAGGCGAGGCTGTCGGCCTGTTGGAGACCGCGTTGAACGCACGCTGGAGCGATGTGCTGGTGCGGCGCTACAGTCTGTTGAGCCTGAAGCTGGCAGATGCTCTTGCTGTGCAGCAACTGCAGCAGGCGGAGCGCTGGCTGGCTCAGCGTCCACAAGATGCCGTGCTGCTGCTGGCGACGGCCAGGCTGGCGCTGCGGGCATCCCTGTGGGGCAAGGCACGGGATTATCTGGAACGCTGCGTGCGTTTGAACGGCGACTCCGAAGCCTTTGCCGAATTGGCAAGACTGCTGCAGGGCTTGCGTGAGGAAGAGCGCGACCCGCGCCTGCTGCAGACGGCGACCCGCGCCGTCAGTGCAGCGCTGCCGCCGTTCCCGCAACCGCAGTGATCACTTGCTCTTGATGCCGAGTTCGTCCCAGATGGCATCGACGCGCTTCTTCACATCATCGTTCATGCTGATCGGAGTGCCCCACTCGCGGGTGGTTTCCGCCGGCCATTTGCTGGTCGCGTCCATGCCCATCTTGGAGCCGAGGCCGGAGACAGGCGAGGCGAAGTCCAGATAGTCGATGGGGGTGTTTTCAATGAGCACCGTGTCGCGTGCCGGGTCCATGCGCGTGGTCATGGCCCAGATCACATCGTTCCAGTCCCGCACATTCACGTCCTCGTCCACGATGATCACGAACTTGGTGTACATGAACTGCCGCAGGAAGGACCACGCGCCCATCATGATGCGTTTGGCGTGGCCCGGGTACTGCTTGCGGATGCTGATGACAGCCATGCGGTAGGAGCAGCCCTCGGGCGGCAGATAGAAATCCACGATCTCCGGGTACTGTTTCTGAATGAGTGGAATGAAGACTTCATTGAGTGCCACGCCCAGCATCGCGGGTTCATCCGGCGGACGTCCCGTATAGGTGCTGTGATAGATCGGGTCCTTGCGATGCGTAAGTTTCTTGACCGTGAAGACAGGAAAGCGCTCGACCTCGTTGTAGTAGCCGGTGTGATCTCCGAAGGGGCCTTCCTCGGCCATTTCGCCCGGCTCGATTACGCCCTCGAGCACGAACTCGGCGCTGGCCGGCACTTGCAGATTGCTGGTGAGGCAATTGAGCACTTCCGTCTTCTGTCCGCGCAACAGGCCGGCGAAGGCGTACTCGGAAAGCGTGTCCGGTACCGGCGTGACCGTGGCCAGAATCGTGGCTGGGTCGGCGCCGATGGCGATGGCGACGGGGAACGGTTCACCTGGATGCTTGAGTTGCCAGTCGCGGAAATCCAGCGCGCCGCCACGATGTGAGAGCCAGCGCATGATGAGCTTGTTTCGACCGATGACCTGCATGCGATAGATGCCAAGGTTTTGTCGCTCTTTTTCGGGGCCGCGAGTGATGACCAGCGGCCAGGTGACAAGGGGCCCGACGTCCCCGGGCCAGCAGGTCTGCACCGGCAGCATGCTCAGGTCGATATCGGCTTCGTCGATGATCACGTCGCGGCAGGGCGCCGTCTTTTTCACATCCGGCGCGATATTCAGTACCTGGCGATAGGCGGGCAGATTCTGCCACAGCTCCTTCCACCCTTTGGGCGGCACCGGCTCCTTCAGAAAGGCGAGAAGGTGCCCGACATCTCGCAATCCCTGAAGGTCCTTCTGACCCATGGCCAAGGCTACCCGACGCGGATGGCCGAAGAGATTGCCCAGCAGAGGAATGGAAGAATTGCGCGGCTTTTCGAACAGCAGTGCGGGGCCGCCGGCGCGCAGCGTACGATCGCAGATTTCCGTGATTTCCAGATTCGGGTCCACTTCGTGACGAATCCGGACGAGGTCGCCCTCGTGTTCCAGAAGGGTGATGAATTCACGTAGATCCTTGCAGGGCATGTGAGCGCTCTCTCGACGAAATTCGAACTGTGGGGGCCTGTCTTGCCGGGCAGGCGCAGTGGCGAGTCTCCATCGCGAGCTAGGCTCGCTCCCACACAGGGCTCGCTCCCACAAATACGCAGGAGCGAGGGTGTGGATTACTTGCGCTTCATGGAGTTGAAGAATTCGTCGTTGGTCTTCGTGTCCTTCAGCTTGTCCAGAATGAATTCCGTGGCCTGCACGTCTTCCATCGAGCTGAGGATCTTGCGCAGGATCCACATGCGCTGCAGTTCTTCTTCCGTGGTCAGCAACTCTTCCCGGCGTGTGCCGGAACGACGCACATTGATGGCCGGATAGACGCGCTTCTCGGCAATTTTGCGGTCAAGATGCAGCTCCATGTTGCCGGTGCCCTTGAACTCTTCGTAGATCACCTCGTCCATCTTGGAACCGGTTTCCACCAGTGCCGTGGCGATGATGGTGAGGCTGCCGCCTTCTTCCAGATTGCGCGCAGCACCGAAGAAGCGCTTCGGACGTTCAAGCGCGTGGGCATCCACGCCGCCTGTCAGCACCTTGCCGGAAGACGGCACGATGGTGTTGTAGGCGCGCGCCAGACGTGTAATGGAGTCGAGCAGAATCACCACGTCCTCTTTGTGTTCGACCAGGCGCTTGGCCTTCTCGATCACCATCTCCGCAACCTGCACATGGCGGGCGGGCGGTTCGTCGAAGGTGCTGGCCACCACCTCGCCGCGCACGGAGCGCTGCATTTCCGTCACTTCTTCCGGGCGTTCGTCAATGAGCAGGACGATCAGACGGCACTCGGGATTGTTCTTGGCGATGGACTGGGCGATGTTCTGCAGGATGAAGGTCTTGCCGGCCTTGGGTGGTGACACGATGAGGCCGCGCTGGCCCTTGCCGATGGGCGCCGTCAGATCGATGGTGCGGGCGCTCAAGTCCTCGGTGCTGCCATTACCGATCTGCAGACGCAGACGCTCGGACGGGAACAGCGGAGTGAGGTTTTCAAAAAGAATCTTGTTCTTGGAATTTTCAGGCTTGGCGAAATTGACTTCGGAAATCTTCAGCAGCGCGAAGTAGCGCTCGCCTTCCTTCGGTGGTCTGATCTTGCCCTCGATGGTGTCCCCGGTACGCAGGTTGAAACGTCGAATCTGACTGGGTGATACATAGATGTCGTCCGGACCGGCCAGGTAGGAAGAGTCGGCCGAGCGCAGAAACCCGAATCCATCCTGCAGGATTTCCAGAACGCCATCGCCGGAAATGTCCTCGCCGTTCTTGGCGTGCTTCTTGAGGATGGCGAAGATGATGTCCTGCTTGCGGGTTCTGGAGAGGTTCTCGAGACCCATTTCCTGGGACATGGCGAGCAGGTCCGCGATGGGTTGTTTCTTCAGGTCAGTTAGATTCATGATGATGTTGATACGCAGGTTTGTGGGCTGAGGACAAGCTTAGTCCCGTGACAGTGCACGACGCTGAAGGTCAGTCTGCCGGGGGCTGACATGCTTGTGATGCAAGCTTGTGTTGGTAGTGAACAGAATGGTTTTCTGATGTTTTAGTAAATACTGAATTTACGGGTTACGGATTAAAGCGTTGTTTGGAGCGGTGTAGATAAGAGACAAGGTCGTCAGTCGGACGAGACGATGAACGCAATGTATACCGACTCCAACGAGACTGTCCAGAACAATTTTGTCTTTATTTGTGACCTGTAAACAGCATTTGCGGCGCCCTTGTTGCAGGTGTTTGCAAGGGCGCCGCCGCGCATTTCTGCGGGGGTTCAACCGGGTTGGCAGATGCGTCAGACCCGACCTCAGATGACGCTGTCCACGAAGGCGGCGAGCTGTGAACGCGACAGGGCGCCCACTTTGGTGCCGGCCACCTGACCATTCTTGAAGATGATAAGCGTGGGGATGCCGCGAACACCATACTTCGGGGCTGTTGCCATATTTGAATCAATATTCAGCTTGGCAATCTTCAGTCGACCAGCATATTCCTCTGCGATGTCTTCCAGTACAGGAGCGATCATCTTGCAGGGTCCGCACCATTCCGCCCAGAAGTCCACCATCACAGGGCCACTGGCCTGCAATACATCCTGCTCGAAACTGGCATCGGTCACTTGAACGATATGGTCGCTCATAAACTCATTCCTTCATTGGTGGGAGAGATGTGAAGCTCGTTCCAGACGAGTCGAGCGTCACGCAGGTGCCTATCATAAGGCCTGAAGTGCCGGATTCAAGTCGCAAATTCGCGGCACGCTGGCCTCCTTTTACTGCTGAAGCAGAGCCGCCACCTTCTTCGCGAAGTAGGTCAGGATGGCATCTGCCCCGGCGCGCCGGATGCAGAGCAGGGATTCCATGGCCACGGCCGATTCGTCCAGCCAGCCATGGCGGGCAGCAGCCATATGCATCGCATACTCGCCGCTGACCTGGTAGACGAATGTGGGCGCGCCGAATTCATCCTTCACCCGGCGCACAATGTCGAGGTACGGCATGCCAGGCTTGACCATCACCATGTCGGCGCCTTCGGCCAGGTCGAGTGCCACTTCATGCAGGGCTTCATCGCTGTTGGCCACATCCATCTGATAGGTGTGCTTGTCGCCCTTGCCCAGAGCAGTGCTGGAGCCCACGGCATCGCGGAACGGTCCGTAGTAGTTGGAGGCGTACTTGGCAGAATAGGCGAGGATGCGGGTGTGAATGTGGCCGGCACCTTCGAGAGCGCTGCGGATGGCACCGATGCGGCCATCCATCATGTCCGAGGGGGCCACGATGTCGGCACCGGCCTCGGCATGGGACAGGGCCTGGCGGATCAAGGCCTCGACGGTCACATCATTGAGCACATAGCCCTGGGCATCGATGATGCCGTCCTGGCCGTGCGTGGTGTAGGGGTCCAGTGCCACGTCCGTGATGATGCCCAGATCGGGAAAGGCCTGCTTGAGCGCACGTACGGCGCGTTGCACCAGGCCGTCCGGGTTCCAGGCCTCGCGTCCGTCCAGTGACTTGCCTGCAGGGTCGGGGGAGGGAAACAGGGCAATGGCCGGGATGCCCAGCGCCACGATCTCGGCCACTTCCTTCATCAGCTCGTCCAGACTGAAACGATGGATATCGGGCATGGAGGCAATGCTCTGGCGCTGCCCCCTGCCTTCGACGATGAACATGGGAAAGATCAGGTTGTCGGTCGTCAGCTGCGTCTCGCGCATCAGGCGACGGCTGAAGTCGTCGCGGCGCATGCGGCGCATGCGCGTGGCAGGGAACTGGCGGGACATCGGCGCAGTGGGCTTTGTGGTATCGTTCGGCACGTGGCGTTTCTCGGTCTGGGTCAGCAAGCTGGCCTTATAACACAAACCGCTGCAGGCAGAAATAAACCCGCGCCCCTGCAACAGCCTTGGCGCTCCTGCGTCTGGTGCACCACAAGCCCTCTGCGAGATTTTCATGAAATCACTCAAACTCCTGGTTGTCCTGGTGATTGTGTCGCTGATCGCGGCCTTCTTCGTGCTCGATCTTGGTCGTTACATGACGCTGGACTTCGTGCAGTCGCAACTGCAGGGCCTGCAGGATTTCGGGCGCGAGAATTTCCTCACACTCGCTGTGGGGTACTTTCTTGTCTATGTGGCGGCCGCGGCGCTGTCCATTCCCGGCTCGGTTGTCATCACTCTCGTGGGTGGCGCCATCTTCGGCCTGTGGTGGGGCACGCTGCTGGTGTCCTTCGCCAGCACCATCGGTGCGACGCTGGCCTTTCTCAGTGCCCGCCTGCTGTTGCGCGACTGGGTGCAGTCCCGCTTCGGCAATTCGCTCAAGGCGATCAATGCCGGCATGGAGAAGGACGGCAATTTCTATCTCTTCAGTCTGCGCATCGTGCCGATCTTTCCTTTCTTTCTCGTGAATCTGGTGATGGGGCTGACGCCCATTCGCGTGCTTCCCTATTTCTTCATCAGCCAGCTGGGCATGCTCATGGCCACGATCCTCTATGTGAATGCCGGTGCGGAACTGGCGCAGATCGACTCCGTGTCCGGGCTGATCAGCGCCCCCATGCTGCTGTCACTCGCTGCCCTGGGTGTTCTGCCCTGGCTCGCCCGAGGACTGCTGGGCCTGTTGCGGCCCGCGCGCACGCCGGTGAGCTTCAAACGGCCCTCGCGCTTCGAGGCCAATGTGGTGGTGATCGGAGCGGGCTCGGCAGGCCTGGTGTCGTCCATCATCGCGGCGGGCGCAAAGGCGAAGGTAGTGCTGATCGAGCGCCACCGCATGGGCGGAGATTGTCTTAATACGGGCTGTGTGCCCAGCAAGGCGCTGATCCGCAGCGCACGCATTGCCGACTATCTCAAACGCGCCGCAGAGTTCGGCATCGACGGTGCGACCGGGCAGGTGAACTTCGCCCGCATCATGCAGCGGGTACAGGCGGTGATTCAGCGCATCGAACCTCACGATTCCGTGGAGCGCTTTACCGGACTGGGCGTGGAGTGTGTCGCCGGCGAGGCCGTCATCACCTCGCCCTGGAGCGTGCGGGTCGGCGAGCGCACCATCACCACGCGCGCCATTGTGGTCGCCACGGGCGCGCGTCCCTTCGTGCCGCTGATTCCCGGGCTCGAGAAAATTGCGTATCTGACCTCTGATTCCTTGTGGGAGTTGCGGGAGTTGCCCCGCCGCCTCCTGGTCCTGGGTGGCGGCGCCATCGGCTGCGAACTGGCGCAGAGTTTCGCGCGCCTGGGTTCGCAGGTGACTCTGGTGGATCAGGCGCCGCGCATCATGCCGCGGGAGGACGAGGAGGTTTCGGCCATGGTGCGCGAGCGCTTTCAGGCGGCGGGCATCGTGGTGCACACCGCCTGCCGCGCCACCGCGTTTTCGACCAGCAACGAAGGCGGGGTGCTGCATGCGGAGTCCGCGGCCGGCGCCCTGGAAATCGGTTTCGACAAGGTACTGGTGGCCATCGGCCGCAAGGCCAATGTGGAAGGCTTCGGTCTGGAAGCCCTGCAGATGCCGCTGACCGAGCGCGGCCTGATCCAGGTCAATGCGCAGCTGCAAACGGTCTACCCCAGCATCTACGCCTGTGGTGACGTGGCCGGACCATACCAGTTCACCCACATGGCTTCGTTCCAGGCCTGGTATGCCACGCTCAATGCGCTGGCCGGCCGCCTGAAGAAGTTCCACGTGAATTACCGTGTGGTGCCCTGGGCTACCTTCACCGACCCGGAAGTGGCGCGAGTCGGCCTGAATGAACAAGAGGCCCGGGAGCAGGGCATCGCCTTCGAGGTGACGCGCTACGAGATCGACGACCTCGATCGGGCCATCGCCGACGGCGAGGCCCATGGCTTCGTGAAGGTGCTGACGGTAGCGGGCTCCGACCGCATTCTGGGGGCGACCATCGTGGGCTATCACGCGGCGGAGCTGATCACGGAATTCGTGCTGGCCATGACCCATGGGCTGGGGCTGAAGAAGATCGGCGCCACCACGCACATTTACCCGACGCTGGCGGAATCCAATCGCTTTGCCGCCAATGCTTGGCGCAACGCGCGGATTCCGACGCCTCTGCTGCCCTGGGCCGAGCGCTATTTCCGCTGGCGCCGGGGCTGATGGGCAGGGCTCAGGCTTTGCGCAGTGCCTGATACAGGCACAGCACGAACAGACCGATGAAACCGCCCAGAGAGAGTTCGGCAATCGAGAAGATGCCCAGGAAGCGCCAGGTCACTTCCGCGCAGTTGCCGTCACCCTTGAGCAGGAAGGACAGCATGTCCATCAGCGGGAAGTTTTCCATGATGTAGCTCAGGCCCGGGCCGCAGGCCGGCACCTGGTCTTCGGGCAGATGCTGCAGCCAGATCTGGCGCACGGCGAAGTAGCCGCCGCCGATGCACATGCTGGCGGCTGCGAACGCATAGTTGCGGCGCCCGGCTTCGCCGGTCTTGTGCAGGGCCGAGGCCAGGCAGATCAGCCCCACCAGAATCACGAACACACGCTGGGTGATGCACAGGCCGCAGGGTTGCAGCAGCATCACGTGCTCCATGTAGAGTGCCACGCCGATAATGGACGTGCAGGCAATGAAGATCAGGAAATTGAGATTGCGGGAGCCGGGAATTGCGTCCAACAGGGATGTAGCCATTGTGTCACTCACTGCCTGCGAGAGGCCTTCTGGGTTGTCGGGACTCGGCGCGAGTCACCGGGTGCATTGTAATCAAAACCATTCGCGGGCGTCCTCTTCCCGAATTGCTCACGAAATCGTCGCTCTGGACGATAGTGAGCGCCTGGTCTTCGTTGGCACTGCCCCCCTGCGCCCGCAGCGAGGCCCCTGCTTCGCACTCAGCCTCAGTGGCGTCACCCACTACCCTGGCGGCGGCAGGACGCGCTCGCGCTGATCCGTGAAGCCATCGAATTGGGGGAAGGGGAAGGCTCGCAAGGCATCCTCGACCTGTTCTTCACGTCGTACGTGATTCAGCAGCAAGGTTCCACTGCTGCACGAACGCCTCGAAACTCATCGTGTCCGTGGCCTCGATCTCGCTCTGTCGCTCAAGGGACAGGCGCGAGACCTGCCGCATTTCAGCCAGCCGTTCTGCCGCCAGCCCGACCTGCTGGAAATGTGCCAGCATGGCGGTGGACTGCGCCATGGTATAAGCGCAGAAAGGTTTTCCGGCTGCCCGCATTTCCCGCAGCACCCTGGCCGATGGCGTCATCTCCGGATTTGCAAGCCTTGCCTGCGCAAAGGTGACGGCTGAGCGGTGGTCCGATGTCTGGTGCACGCCATCGAGCAGCTCTGCCGCGTGAGCCACATCCAGCAGCAACTCTTGCGCCCAGTCCGTGAAGGCCACTTCGCGACCTTCGCGGCACAGCAGCAGGCCGGGTTCGCGGCCGCGATTGACCACACGTGAGAGATTCTCCTCGCTTTCCTGATGCCTGGCGCGGGTACAGAGCGGGCTGTCGGCCAGCAGGCAATGCAGCAGAAAGGCGTCCAGGAAGCGGATCTGTGGCGCGTCGATACCCAGCGGCAGGAAAGGGTTCAGGTCCAGCGCGCGAACCTCGATGTACTGGATGCCGTGCTGGCGCAGCAGGGTCAGCGGACGTTCGCCCGAGCCGCCCACGCGCTTGGGCCGGATGGTGCCGTAGAACTCGTTTTCGAGCTGCAGAAGGTTGGTGTTGATCTGCTGCAGTTTTCCCTCTCGTCGTGCGCCGATGGCCTCGTATGGCGGGTAGGGTGTGGTCAGTGCCTTCTGCAGGCTGTCCAGATAAGACTCCAGTTCGTTGTAGCACACGAACAGCGAACGCTGGGCTTCGCTCTTGTAGCCCAGATTGCCCATGCGCAGGGCGGTGGCATGGGGCTTGTACCAGGTGCTGTCGTCGAAGGCTTCCAGATCGTGAACACGGCCGCGGGTGAAACAGCGCGACACCGCCGGCGATGCACCGAAAAGATAGGGCAGCAGCCAGCTGAAGCGGTGGAAGTTGCGGATCAGGTGCAGGTACTGCCGGGTCTGGAATTGTTCCAGAGGCTCGCTGGCCCCCCTCATCTCCCGATAGTCGGCCCAGAAGCTGTCGGGCATGGAGAAGTTGTAATGGATGCCGGCGATGGTCTGCATCACCCGGCCGTAGCGCAGCCCCAGTCCCTCGCGGTAGAGCGTCTTCAGGCGGCCGATGTTGGAGCTGCCATAGCGCGCGAGGGGGATCTGTTCATCGCTCTCGATCAGGCAGGGCATGCTGGACACCCACAAGCGCTCGCCTGCCGCAAGGTGCATGCAGGTGTAGGCGTGTAAATCGTGCAGCTGTTGCAGGCAGTCGTCGATGGAATGGCTTGCCGAGGTGATCAGTTCGATCAGGGCTTCGGAATAGTCTGTGGTGATATTGGCATGCGTAAGCGCCGAGCCGAGCGCAGCGGGATGATCGGTCTGGGCCAGTCGGCCCTGCGGCGTGACCCGCAGGCTTTCCTTCTCTATGCCGCGCAGGATCTGCGCCCACTGCGGTTTGAACTGGGTCAGGCCGAAGCGACGCAGTGCACTGGTTTGGCTGTCTGTCATGCTGCGCCCTCTGCGCCCTGGCTCTGCGGGCCGGCCGCCAGAATCGACGCGGGCACGTGGAACTTGGTGATGTTATGGTGGAACTGGGCGGCAAGCGCGGCCGCTCTGGCGTCATACGCGGCGGTATCGGCCCAGGCACGTCGTGGATCGATTACGTCAGGGTCTACCCCCGGCACTGACCGGGGAATGCGCAGATTCATGCCCGCCAGCAGCTCAGTGTCGCAGTGCTGCAGCGCGCCGCTCTGGATCGCGGCGATCACGGCACGGGTCTCGGGAATGCTGAAGCGTCTGCCGACGCCGTGGGGCCCGCCGGTCCACCCGGTGCTGACCAGATACATCTGACTGTCGGCACCCGCGATTCGTTGCATCAGCAGCTCGGAATATTCGGTGGCGCGGCGCGGCAAGAAGGGCGCCCCGAAGCAGGTGGAAAAGGTCGCCTTGATGCCGGTACCGGCGCCGACTTCGGTGGACCCCACCAGGGCGGTGTAGCCACTCAGGAAGTGATAGGCCGCCGCCTCCCGTGACAGCATGGCCACCGGTGGCAACACCCCGTGCAAGTCACAGGTCAGGAAGATGATGGACTCGGGCTGACCGGCGCGATTGTCGGGCACCCGCGCGGCGATATGGGCGAGGGGATAGCAGGCGCGGGTGTTATGGGTGAGGCTGGCATCGCTGTAATCCGCCTGCCGGCTCTGGGCGTCAATGATGACGTTCTCCAGCACGGCGCCGAAGCGGATGGCGTCCCAGATCACGGGTTCGTTCTTCTGGCTCAGGTCGATGCACTTGGCGTAGCAACCGCCTTCCAGGTTGAACACGCCGTCCTCGCCCCAGCCGTGCTCGTCATCGCCAATCAGCAGGCGTTCCGGATCGGCTGACAGCGTGGTCTTGCCGGTGCCTGACAGGCCGAAGAACAGGCAGACATCACCTCGCCTGCCCACATTCGCAGCGCAGTGCATGGGCAGCACCTCCTGTTCCGGGAGCAGGAAGTTCTGTACGGCGAACATGGACTTCTTCAGCTCACCGGCGTAGCGCAGGCCGGCGAGCAGCACGCGGCGGCGGGCGAAGTCGATGATCAGAGCGCTCTCGGAACGGGTGCCATCGCGGAACGGGTCGCAGACGAAGCCCGGGGCACTGAGCACTTGCCACACGGGCTTGTGCAGCGGGTTGTGCTCGTGAGGGTGGATGAACAGTGTGCTGGAGAAGAGGCTGTGCCAGGCCACATCCGTGCAGACCTGCACGCTCTGGTAGTGCCGAGGATGCGCGCCAACGTGCAGGTCCGAGATGAACACGTCCTTGTCGGCCAGCCAGAGACTCACCCGTTCCCACAGGGCGTTGGCCTGTGCCGGGTCGAGGGGCTGGTTGACGTCGCCCCAGTCGATCTGCGCTGCCGTGGACGCCTCGTTCACGATGTAGCGGTCCTTCGGACTGCGACCGGTGCGCGCGCCGGTTTCCACCACCAGGGCTCCCGTATCGGCCAGACGGCCTTCGCCGCGCTGCACGGCCAGTTCGATCAAGTGACTGTTGCCGAGATTCTGATAGACACGGCGCCCAGGACCGGAACGGATATCCGTGCGGCTGTTCGGCATTGGCTGTGTCTCCTGACTCGTCAAGTTCTTGTTCCCGGGCGTGGCGGCCGGATTATGCCAAAGATTCGTGAAGCCCGGTAAGGCGACGCCATCGCGGCTATTCCGAGCGCATCTTGAGTGCCTGGCGGGCCCGTCTGTCCTTCTTGTCCGGCCTTGCCATGGGCTGTAGCAACAGGGCGTGCAGACGCCTCTGTTCGCCCTGATTCTCGCGCCGGGAGACGCTCTCGGGAGTCTCCTGATAGAGCAGTGCCGCCTCCGGTGCCCCGCGCCGCTGCTCGGACAGACCGGTGACCACCAGGGTGCGTTCGTCCCAGCCCTGGCGCACCGTCAGCGTCATGCCGATGCTCATCTCGCGGCCGGGCTTGAGGCGTTGTCCTTCTGCCTGCACCTTGCCGCTCTCCACAGCCTGCTTGGCCAGGGCTCGCGTCTTGAACAGGCGCGCGGCCCACAGCCACTTGTCGAGCCGCACGCCTGTGTCTTCGCTGTCGTCTCGCGTGCTCATCGTGACTGCAACCCCGGAAGGATGTCGGTGAAATGATCAATCTGGCGGAACTCCGGCGATGGCAGCAGCGGCGGGCGTTGGCTGTCGGGCTGGCGTACCCCGAGCAGATGGGCGATGCCTTCTGCGCGAGCCTGCCGCAAGACGGCCAGATTGTCATCGATCAGCAGCGTGCGCGCCGGCTTGTAAGGGTGCTCCTCGCGCAGCGCATGCCAGAAGCCGGGGTTCTCCTTCGCCAGCTGCAGGACATGGGAGCTGATCGTGTGGTGGAAATGCTGACCGATGCCCGTGGCCTGCATCTTCAGCGCCAGGCTCCGGGGATGGGCGTTGGTGACCAGCAGCACCTGGCGACCACTTGCCCGCAGCTGCTGCAGGAACTCCACGGCATGAGGCCGCAGCGCGATCTTGTGACGGATGTCCTCTTTCAGGCGCGGGATGTCCAGGGCGAGGCTGTCGGACCAGAAGTCCAGGCAGTACCAGTCCAGAGTGCCCTTGACCTCGTCGTAACGCGCACGTAGCAACCGTGAGGCCTCCTCGGCCTGAAGTCCGTGCAGCTCGCCATAGCAGGCCGGGACGAATTCCTCCCAGAAGTAGTTGTCGAAATGCAGGTCGAGCACGGTGCCGTCCATGTCCAGCAGCACCGTGTCAATATCCTTCCAGTCCAGCATGCGTGTGCGTGTCTCGTGTCAGTAGGCGTCCAGACCCTCGGTGAATTCGATGTAGACGCCGGTCGGGTCGGTGATGAAGGCGATCTTCAGCTCCAGCGCCTCCACCTCGCGGTAGGCGACATCGAAGGCGATGCCCTTCTCCGCCAGCAACTGGCAGAAGGCCTCCAGGTCCTCGACTTCGAAGCCGATGTGGTCGATGGAACGGCCCCGTGTCGGCAGGCGCTCTTCGTCGGAGTTGTTGAAGCTCAGATTCATGCCCGGGACATTGGTCGTGGTGGCGATGGAGCCGCGTGAACGCACTTCCAGACCGAGCAGCTGCGTGTACCACTGCAGCAGCTCTTCATGGCCCGGAGTGAAGAAGTGGATGTGATAGGGCACGACCTCAAGGGGCAGTGCCTGATCTTCCTGCAGCTCGACGTAGACATCGTCCGGCATCATCACATAGGCGTTGGGCTGGCCTTCCGCGCCGGTGAACTCACGGCCCACCCACAGACCGTCGGCCCGCCACTGCTCCAGGAACTTCGCCAGATTGCGCACCTTGAAGCCGAAGTGGTCCATCACGGTGCCCTGGGAGCCACCCGTCGGCGCGCGGTCGGCGAGCAGGATGGCCATGTTGGGCATGCGGATGGCGGTGAGATTGCCCTTCTGCACGACGGTGCCGCCGAAATGCTTCACCCAGAGTTCCTTGTGCCGTTCCATGTCGGTGACATTCAGATGCACGTGGCCATAGGTGAGGCCGGCTTCATTGGGAACGGCGAGCTGGGCGGAGGCCTGACTGGCGGCGACAGCCAGCAGGAGAAAAACATAGAGTGAACGCATGGTGGTTTTCCTTCTTGTTATGGGCGCCGGGGAGACGCGCAGGCATGCTAGCATCGCCGCGCTGGATTAGTCGAACGTCCGCGGAATCCGCCGCGGACAGCTCAGGAGCAGGCAGCATGCGGGACCTGAAATCGCTGGCACAGCGCGCGGCCGGTATCGCCATCCTGGCGGGTGAGGAAATTCTCGCGGTGTATGCCGATCCCCGCTCCAGCGCACCGCAGCTCAAAGCCGACAACTCTCCCGTTACCAGCGCCGATCTGCGCGCCCACACGCTCATTCTGCAGGCCCTGCAGGCGCTGACGCCCGAGCTGCCCGTGCTGTCGGAGGAGAGTCCGCTGCCCCCGTTCGCCGAGCGCAGGCGCTGGCGGGACTACTGGCTGGTCGACCCATTGGATGGCACTCGGGAATTCCTCAGCCGCAACGGTGAATTCACCGTCAACATCGCCCTGATTCGCGAGGGTGCGCCGGTGCTCGGCGTTGTCCATGCGCCGGTGTCGGGCCTGAGCTGGATGGGCATTCCCGGCAGTGGCGCCAGCAAGTCTGCCGATGGCAGGCAGTGGCAATCCATTCACGTCGCACCCCTGAACCCTGCGTTACTGCGCGTGCTCGGCAGCCGGCGTCATGGCGCCGAGGCCGTGCAGCGTCTGCTGGCGCGTCTGCAGCCGCATTTCGCGCAGATCAGTCTGCAGAGCGCAGGCAGTTCTCTGAAGTTCTGCCTGCTGGCCGAGGGTCTGGCCGATGTCTATCCGCGTCTGGCGCCGACCAGCGAATGGGACACAGCCGCCGCGCAGGCGGTGCTGGAGGCGGCGGGCGGGGCGGTATGGCAGGAAGATCTGCAGCCGCTGCGCTGCAACCGGGGTGAGAGCCTGACGAATCCGTCGTTTCTGGCGGTCGGCGATGCCACGGCCGACTGGCGTCGGCTGCTGGCCTGAAGCGGTGAGCCGGGCTTATTCGGGCACGTGGATCGGGAGTTCAGCCGCGAACAACATGCTGCGATCGCGGTCCCGCGCGGCCCACTGCAGCAGGGTCTGTTCGCTGGTCTCGACCTTGCCTGCCAGCACGCTGGTGCCATTGACCAGCACCTGCACCGGCTGCTCGAAATCGACCTCTTGCGGGCTCAGCAGGAGCGTGAAATCGCTGACTCCGAAGGCCGTCACCGTGAAGGTATTCCCAGTGCGCTCCACCACCACACGTCCCGGCTGACCCTGCTCGCGCAGACGATCCACCCGCAGCCAGTGATTGCGGTTGTAGCGGTCGGTGCGATCGGTCGCCCACTGCACGCGTTCGGGCAGCGGGTCCCGCACATGTTCAGCCTTGAAGCGTTCGATGGCCTCGCGCTCCTCGGGCAACCAGCGGGTGTTGTGCCCGCCTTGCGGGATGATGCGGAAAACGTGCTCGACATGGGCGCGCGCCATCAGGTCAATGTAGGGCTGAATGCGTGCCGCGGGGTAGAGCGGGTCATTCTCCCCATTGACGATGTAGAGCGGCTTGCCTGCCAGGTTGTCAAAGGAAAGTGGGTAGCTCACCCGTCCAGCCGGATTTCGCAGCACAGCCAGATTGCCGATGTAGGGCAGGAAGGCTGCCCATTCCGTGGGCTGCAGGAAGGCGAAAAAATAGGAACCTGTCCCGCCATCCGACACGCCTGATAGAGTCACCCGGTTGTCGTCGACGTGGTAGGTCTGCTTCAGCTCGTGCAGGATGGCCGGGATATTGTCGGCCTGATTGTCGAACCACCAGAAGGCCTCCTCCCAGGCGGCGGGCACCACCACGATGCGGTCGGGCTCGCGCAGCTGCTCGTAGCCGTTGCGCCAGAAACTCTCGCCGGCTTCCGGTTTCGGCCGGCTGATGCCGCCATGCAGATTGAATTCGACCGGCCAGGCGCGGCGCGGGTCATAGTTCTCGGGTACCAGAAGTACGTAAGGGAATTCGGTGCCCTCGGCATCGGTGCGGCTGCGGTGCAGCTCGCCGGTGGGGGCGTCCTGCGACCACTGGGGTCCTGCCTTCAGCCAGGCATGCAGGGTGAGGGCATCGGGGGCGGCGTCCTGCAGCTGTTGCGCGCTGGCGGCGGCCTCCTGCGGGGCAGCGATCCAGAAGCGGGTGATCAGCGCCTGCACCGTCTCATCGACGGCGATGGCCGACTGACACTGGGTCAAAAACAGGGTGGTGCACAGTCCCAGCAGATGTCTTGTTGTTTTCATGCGCAGCATCATAAACCAGCCCTCCAGGGCCTCCAAACTTTCCTTTTCACGGCATTGAGACTAGCATTCAGGCCCAATCCGGCGCCGCTGTGACAGGCACCCCAAACCACACACGACAACATGCAACGACTGCTTTCGGCAGTCCTGAAGAAGGGTAGAAAATCATGTCCTTGAAACGCATTCTCGAAATCGGCTTGACCTTGTGTCTGCTCGGCAGCAGTGCCATGGCCCAGAACTTTGGAGTCGATGAACTGCGCCAGCGCGCCGAGTCGGGCGATGCCGAGGCCCAGAACAACCTCGCGGTGCTCTATCACACCGGCCAGGGCGTGGCCGTCGACATCAATGAAGCCGTTCGCTGGTACAGCGCCGCCGCCGAACAGGGTCGCGCCAATGCCCAGCTCAATCTGGGTGTGCTCTACAACTTTGGCATGGGTGTCCCGCAGGATCACGCCGAGGCGGCGCGCTGGTTCCGTCTGGCGGCTGATCAAGGCGAGCTGATGGCGCAGATCAGTCTGGCGGCCCTCTACATCACCGGTCAGGGCGTGCCCATCGACTACATCGAGGCCGCCAAGTACTACACCATGGCCGCCGAGCAGGGCGATCCCGGTGCCCAGATGACCATGGCGGAAATGTATCTTAGCGGACAGGGCGTGGCACAGGATTACGCCGAGTCCGCACGCTTCTATCGCATGGCGGCCGATCGCGGCGAAGTGGCTGCCCAGTTCAGTCTGGCGATCATGCATCGCGATGGCATGGGCGTGGAGCAGGACATGGAAGCGGCTGCCAACCTGTATCGCATGGCCGCCGAGCAGGGTCACATCGCCGCCATGTTCAGCATTGCATCGCTGCACGAAACCGGACAGGGCGTGCCACTCGACCTGGCTGAGGCCTATCGCTGGTACAAGGCCGCCGCGAGCCAGGGTCACCCGGGCTCGCAGAACAATCTGGCGCTGATGTACGAATCCGGCAATGGGGTCGCGCAGAGCTTGCCTCATGCCTTCATGTGGATGGACCTGGCTTCCAAACTGGCCGATGGTCCGGAGCAGCAGAATTACGAGCTGAACCGCGATCAGATCGAAATTCGCCTGAGTCCCGAGGATCTGGTGAGAGCGAAAGGCATGTCCGACCGTTGTCTGGAAACCCGTTACGCCGAATGTGACTGAGCCCCTGCGACTCTCTCTGCGGCGTTCAATCGCACTCGGCGGCGCGGCACCACCTGGCGGCTCCCTGGAAGTGCTGATGAACTTCGTGATGGAGGGGGGCCGTGCTCTCCCCGGAAAAGCGGGTGAATCCCTTCGTGAAATCCTGAGTATCAAATGAAAAAGCCCCGCTTGCGCGAGGCTTTGGAATGATGGTGCCCAGGGGCGGAATCGAACCACCGACACGAGGATTTTCAATCCTCTGCTCTACCGACTGAGCTACCTGGGCGTCAAGAAATCTGCGGGCTTGCGGTCGTGTCCCTGCCGCCGGTTTTGACAAGGCGCGTATTAAACCTGCGAAGCCCGGGCCGAGTCAAGCGCGGGATTTCAGGCCTGTGGAGGCACGTATCCCGCCGCCGTGTCGTGATTTTGATTGTTCAGAAACTTCAGCATTTCGTCCTGCAGATAGCGACGATGGTCCGCATTCATCATGCTCAGCTGCTTCTCGTTGATCAGCATGGTCTGCTGCTTCAGCCATTCCTGCCAGGCCTGGCGTGACACCTGCTCGAAGATCTCCAGGCCCTTGCTGCCCGGATAGGGCGGCGCGTCGAGGCCGGGCAATTCCTGGTGGTACTTGCGACAGAACACGGTTCGGGACATGGCGATTTCCTTGCAATGAATGGGTCGTTGGCCTGCTGGCGTGCGTCACTTTGCGCTCAGGGCGGCAATGCGCTGCAGCAGCTCCAGCACCGGCGCAGCCAGGCCGATCGTAGCTGCGGGCCTCGCAGCGTCCGGGCCGGCAGCGTACCAGAGCCAGCGCCCGGCCTCCATGACGCCCGGCAGTTCGCCAGGGGCGTGCACCAGCAGCGGCGTGATTTGCCACTGGAAATGGCTGAAACTGTGCTTGAGCACGGGCCAGGAGTGTTGCTCTAGCACCTGACCTGGCCACTTCTGATCCAGGAACTGCTGCGCTGCGGCGACGTCGGCGAATTCCGGAAAGCTCCACAACCCGCCCCAGATGCCGCTCTGCGGGCGTTGCTCCAACAGCACCTGTCCTGTGGGCAGGCGGCACATCAGCATGCAGACGGCGCGCTTGGGCACGGCACGCGTCGGCTTGCGCGAGGGCAGTGCCGCGACGGTGTCGGTCGCCAGCGCCTGGCAAGCTTCGGCCAGAGGGCACTGCTTGCAGGAGGGCCGGCTGCGGGTGCAGACGGTGGCGCCCAGGTCCATCATGGCCTGGGTATAGGCAGCGAAGCCTGTAGCGGGCGTGGCGTCTTGCGCCAGCACCCAGAGACGTTTCTGCACCGCTGGCAAATCCGGCCAGCCTTCGATGCCGTGGAAGCGGCACAGCACCCGTTTCACGTTGCCGTCAAGGATGGGTGCCCGTACGCCGCAGCCCAGCGCCAGAATGGCGCCGGCCGTGGACCGGCCGATTCCAGGCAGCTCGCAGAGCGCGTCAACCGTGCGGGGGAATTCCCCCCGCCACTGCGCGCTGAGTATCTGCGCGCTGCGATGCAGATTGCGGCCGCGAGCGTAGTAGCCAAGTCCAGTCCACAGATGCAGCACCTCGCCCAGCGGGGCGGCGGCAAGGGCGTGCACATCCGGGAAGCGCTGCATGAAACGCTGGAAGTAAGGAATGACGGTGCTGACCTGGGTCTGCTGCAGCATGATCTCAGAGACCCAGACCCGATAGGGTGTCGGGTTCTGCTGCCAGGGCAGCGTGTGGCGGCCGTGTACGGCATACCAGGAGAGTACGGTGTCGGCAAAGCCTGGACTGGGCATCGCAGGCCGGCCTCAGGGCAATGCGCGGTCGAGCAGGCTGCGCGCGGCATCCTGCAGATCGGCCGGCACCTGGTCCGTCACGGCGTCCTGCACGCGGCGCTGCACCTGATTGCGCGAGATCTCCACGAACAGGTCCCGCACCCGGGCGAAGTCCGGCGCGCAGTACTGGCTGTACTGGGCGTCGAAGCGGGCCCGGCACTGCACGGGCCAGCCCACGTTCTGGTACAGCGGCGCCACGGGAATGGTCTGCACTGCCGGCTCGCCATAGACGGTGATCAGCGTGGCATAGTCGAAACGCGCCTGTGCCAGGTCCACGCCGCCGCTGGCCGTGATCTCGAAATTGTCCATCTGCAGTTTCAGCTGCTGGCCGCTGGCGATGCCGCTCGCGAAGCTCAGGCTGCCCTCGACGCTGGCGAAGTTCACGACATCGGGCCACTGCTGGGCCAGGTCGCCGGAGCCTGCCGGGCTGAGCACGGAGATCGCCGAGAACACTTGCTTCACGATACCGATGTCGATGGCATTGTCGGCCAGACTGAAGCTCGTCGAGCCATTGAGGGACGCCAGCAGCTGGGAACTCGTGCGGCCCTGGGCAGTGTGGAAGGACTCCAGGTTCAGCTGCCCCTGGGCGAAGGCGGCGGCCGGGAACTGGCCGGCAAGCCGGGCAACATCCAGGTTCTGCAGCGACAAGATGCTGCTCAGGGCGGGTGTTGGCTGCCGTGTGTCGTAACTCAGAGCCGCCGTCAGCTGACCGCCATAGAATTCGGTCGGACGCAGGTTCAGATTGAGACGGCCATTGCTCACGTTCAGGCGTGCATCGACGCTGCCGAACTGCAGGCCGCCGACGGCAAGGGACGCGATGCTGTGGGTGCCCTCCACGTCGAGGCTGCGCAGCAGGTCGACGGGAAGTTCGGTATCCGTGTTCGCCGTGGCGGCGGGTGGGTCCATGGCGGGAGGCTGCCCGGGTTCTGCGGACGCGGTCGCGACCGCAGTCGCCGCTGGTGCCGTGTTGAAGTCCAGGGCATTGCCGATGAGGCTGTAGCTCAGGCGCGCGGGAGTATTGGTGCCTGCGGCTGTCCAGTTTGCCCGGATGTCGAGCTGCTTCTCGTCGAGCTGCAAACGCAGACTCGGAATGTCGAGCTGACTGGCATCGCCGCTGAAGTCGATGCTCAGGCTGGCCTGGTCGCGTGTGGGGTCGAAGTCCTGTGCCAGCGCTGCGGCGGCCGGTTCAGGAGCTTGCGCTCGCACGTGCAGGTCAAGGAAATCGTTCAGCGGGAAGCGATTACTCTGCAGGCTTCCCTGCCAGCGGGGAGTGCCGTTCAGATTCTCCACCGCTACGCGGCCCTGCAGCTGCAGCGGATTGAGCTTGAGTGTCAGCTCCTCGATGCTGGCACTGCCGGCGGCGCGGTCCAGGCGCAACTGCGCTGCAACGTCAAAGACAGCGTCGCGACCGCTGTCATCCCGCGTCATGGCGAAGGCAAGTTGCAGGGGGAAGCGGGCGCCACGCAGATTGGCGCTCGTGGCATCGGCGCGCAGATCGTGCAGGCGCAGGTTCAGTCCGCGCTGTCTGTCCTGCAGTCCCAGGCTGGCGTCGCGCACGCCGATGTGCGCGATGCGGCTGGAGTCGACGAGGCTGTCGGTGGCTGCGCTCCTGGCGGTTGCGGGTGTAGCGCCAGCGTTGCTGCTGGCAGGCGTGCCGCGTTGCCAGTTGCTGCGGCCGTTTTCGTCCACCAGCCAGTTCATGTGCAGGCCTTCGATCTGCAGCTCCTGCAGCGCCAGTTGCCCATCCAGCAGTGCCCGTGGTTCCAGCCGGATATTCAGCAGGGCCAGTGAGGCCAGCTCCATGGGCGAGTCGGGGTTGCGCAGGCGGACATCGCTCACGGAGATGCCGAATTGCGGGCGCAGGGTCCAGGCGATCTCGCCCGCCATGTCGAGCTGCAGGCCGGTCTGGGTGTTGAACGCAGACTCCAGGGCGCTGCGGTAGCGCGCAGGATCGATCAGCAGGAACGCTGCCGTCACGGCAGCCAGCAGAAGGATGCTCAGGGTGGCGAAGGCGAGGACAAGGGTCTTGAACAATTTCAACATCGTGGGGTTCCAGCGTGCGCGGGCACGTTCCCGCCATGACTCAAGCAGGAGAAAGTGTAACCCATGGCCACCGCGCGACGCATCGTCCCATGCGCGGAAGTGTCGGGAAAATCACGAATTCCCACCTTGCCAAACCACATGCGCGGCGGTATCCGCGCTTTCAAAAGCCGCTGGGCTGCCCGTATAATGCCCGCCACCTGAAACCGGCCGCCAACACCGGCCAGTGCGCGAATGCGGGGAGCATTGATGTCATCACGACAAGCCACAGTGGAACGCAACACGAAGGAAACCCAGATCAAGGTGTCCGTCAATCTCGACGGTCAGGGCGATCTGCGCTGCGAGACGGGGTTGCCCTTCCTGGACCACATGCTGGATCAAGTGGCACGCCACGGGCTGATCGATCTCGACATCAAGGCGGTGGGCGATCTGCACATCGATGCTCATCACACGGTGGAAGACCTCGGCATCACCCTGGGCATGGCGGTCTACAAGGCGCTTGACCGCAAGGGCATCCGTCGCTATGGCCACGCCTACGTGCCGCTGGATGAGGCGCTCTCGCGCGTGGTGATCGACTTCTCCGGCCGGCCTGGCCTCGAATACCACATTCCCTTCACGCGCGGCGCCGTGGGCGGCTTCGATGTCGACTTGTTCCACGAATTCTTCCAGGGGTTCGTGAACCACGCGCTGGTCACCCTGCACATCGACAATCTGCGCGGCGTCAATTCCCACCATCAGATCGAGACGGTCTTCAAGGCCTTCGGTCGCGCCCTGCGCATGGCGATGGAAATCGACCCCCGCAGCGCCGATGTCATTCCGTCCACGAAAGGCGCGCTCTGATACCCCCAGCCGCGCCAGCAGGTCCGCATTATGAAGAAAGTGGCCGTGATCGATTACGGAATGGGCAATCTGCATTCCGTCGCCAAGGCACTCGAATACGTCGGTGACAACGTCAAGGTGCTGGTTACCAGTGATGCCGACACCATAGCCAGCGCCGACCACGTGATCTTCCCGGGTGTTGGCGCGATTCGCGACTGCATGGCGGAGATTCGTCGGCTGCACATCGACAAGATTGTCGCCGAGGTCAGTCGCACCAAGCCCCTGCTCGCGATCTGCGTGGGCATGCAGGCGCTCATGGATTCCAGCGAGGAGAACGGCGGCGTGCCCTGTCTTGGCCTGGTGCACGGCGAGGTGCGATTCTTCGGCAATGTCGATGCCGGTGTCACCGGCGACTCAACGCGTGCCTGCAGCGGACTGCGCGATGACGACGGCGCACCGCTCAAGGTGCCGCACATGGGCTGGAACTGTGTGCAGCAGACAGACCACCACCCCCTGTGGCGCGGCATCGAGGACAATACCCGCTTTTATTTCGTGCACAGCTACTATGTGGTGCTGGGTGCCAGCGAACAGGCGTCGGGTGTCACCCGCTACGGTGTGCAATTCACCGCGGCGTTGAACAAGGGCAATCTCTTCGCCGTGCAGTTCCATCCAGAAAAAAGTCAGCATGGCGGCCTGCAGCTGCTGCGCAATTTCCTCGCGTGGGACGGCACACACTAGATTCCTGAACGGACGATTCATCATGTTGATCATTCCCGCAATTGATTTGAAGGACGGGCAGTGTGTACGCCTGAAACAGGGTCGCATGGAGGACTCCACGGTATTCTCCGACGACCCGGTGAAGATGGCCGGCCACTGGCTTTCCCAGGGGGCGCGTCGCCTGCATCTGGTCGATCTGAACGGCGCCTTCGCCGGCACGCCCATCAACGGGGGCGTGGTACAGGCCATTGCTCGGCACTACCCCGCGCTGCCTCTGCAGATCGGCGGCGGCATTCGCGATCTGGGCACCATTGCGCGTTATCTCGCGGCCGGCGTGTCGTGGGTCATCATCGGCACCAAGGCTGTGCGCGACCCCGGCTTCGTGGCCGAGGCGTGTCATGAATTTCCGGGTCAGATCATCGTCGGCCTGGATGCCGTCAACGGCATGGTCGCCACCGATGGCTGGGCCAATGTGACCGACGTGAATGTGATCGACCTGGCACGGCGCTTCGAGGACTACGGCGTTGAGGCCATCATCTACACCGACATTGCGCGCGACGGCATGATGCAGGGCGTCAACGTGGCGGCCACTGTCGCCCTGGCCGAAGCCACGCGCATCCCCGTGATCGCCTCGGGCGGCATCAGCCGCATCGAGGACATCCACGCGCTGCAGGCGGTGGCGAAGACGACGACGGGCGGCGGCATTGCCGGCGCCATCACCGGCCGCGCCATCTACGAAGGCGCACTGAATCTGGCCGCTGCGCAGCGCTACTGCGACGAGGCCGTCCGCGCACACGCGGCCACCTGAACAGGCGAAGAGGCAACCCATGGCGCTGGCCAAACGAATCATTCCGTGTCTGGACTGCGACAAGGGTCGCGTGGTGAAGGGCGTGAAATTCCTGGAGATCCGCGATGCCGGCGATCCAGTGGAAATCTCCCGCCGCTACAGCGATGCCGGCGCCGACGAGATCACCTTCCTCGACATCACCGCCAGCCACGAAGGCCGTGAAACCACGGTACAGACGGTGGAGTTGATCGCCGGCCAGGTGTTCATACCGCTGACGGTCGGGGGCGGCATCCGCACGCTGGAGGATATTCGCACCATGCTCAATGCCGGTGCCGACAAGGTGTCCATCAACACCGCCGCCGTGTTCAATCCGGATTTCGTGCGAGAGGCAGCCGAGCGCTTCGGCTCGCAGTGCATCGTGGTGGCCATGGATGCCAAGAAGGTGAGCCAGCCCGGCGAGACCGAGCGCTGGGAGATCTTCACCCACGGCGGGCGCAAGGCCACCGGCATCGACGCGGTGGAATGGGCGCGCCGCATGGTGAGCTACGGTGCCGGCGAGATCCTGCTGACCAGCATGGATCGCGATGGCACCAAGAGCGGCTTCGATCTGGGGCTCAACCGGGCGGTCAGCGATGCTGTGTCGGTGCCCATCATCGCCTCGGGCGGCGTGGGCACGCTGCAGGATCTGGTGGACGGCGTGCAGATCGGCCACGCCGATGCCGTGCTTGCCGCCAGCATCTTCCACTTTGGGGAGTTCACCATTCCCCAGGCCAAGCGCTACATGGCCGACAAGGGCATCACCATGCGGCTGTAACGTCGCGCTGCAGTGCAATCATCTGGGATACCGGTATCAGCTCGATATTGAGCGCCGCCAGGGTGGGCAGGGTCTTTTCCAGATAGTCCAGGGTGGCGGCATGGGGGTGTCCGATGCCGGTGGCAAAGCCCTTCTCGCGCGCCAGCGTCAGCAGGCGCTGGAATTCGCGGTCGATGTCCTCGGCTGTCTGCACATTGTCCAGAAATACATTGCGCGTCAGCGTGGGGATGTTCTGTTCCCGGGCGATGCGTCCGGCCACGCTGCTGGCCGTGGTGTAGCTGTCGACGAAATAGAGATTGCGTCCCTGCAGTGTTTCCATCACCCAGCGCATGGGCGCTTCCTGTGCCGTCAGTTCACTGCCCATGTGATTGTTGAGGCCCTGCAGATGGGGCACGGCGTCCAGCGCAGCGGTCAGGGTCTGGACGAACTCTTCCCGTGTCAGCTGCGGGGTCAGGGCCCCCGGCCCCAGGGGCATGGCGGCCAGATTGCTCATGGGCGCATGCAGCATGACTTCCTTGCCATTCGCGTGGGCAGCCTCGGCCAGTGCGGCGCCATACGGCGTGTGGGGCAGCACGGCGAAGGTCACATCGTCCGGCAGGGCGACGGCGCGGGCGCCGAGATCGTCGACATAGCCGATATCGTCGATGATCAGCGCGATGTAATGAGTGCCGGATGCAGGCACGAAAGTCCCTGGAGAGGGCGCCGAGTTCAAGGAGGCAGGCGCCGACAATGTCTGTGTCGTCGGCGCGGGCATTTCTGCAGGCATTTCTACAGGCGGTTCGATGACGACAGGGGTCGCAGTCGTCGCAGGTTCTGCCGGGGCAGGGGTGGCGACGTTCAGCGTCAGGGCGCTGCTCTGGTCTGCAGCAGGAGCGGCCGCTGTCGCGGCGGGCGTCGCGGTGGGAGTGGCGGTGGAGCTGATCACGACCCCGGCTTCGGGCCGCGCGGGCGCACGCTCCGGCGTGAACAGCCACAAGCTCAGCGGCATGCCCACCAGCCCGATGACCGTCATGAGCAGCGGAGCGGGGTAGCGGGCGATAGCCTCGAGCAGAGGGTCACGCTGACTCAAGGCTGCGTGGTTCCCGTGGTCGGGGCCTGGGTGACAGGCGTGGCGGGACTGCGCTGACGCTCGCGGGCGCCTTCCAGAATGCTCAGTCCGCGCAGCAGGGTCAGGGCTTCCTGAAGTTGGTAGTCTGTGGACACAACCTGCTCTGCCGTCACCTCCGCCTGACGCTCTTCGCCGTCGATGTCGTCCAGATCATTGCCATTGCGCAGGTGGCCCGCCAGATCGGCTTCGGTATAGCCAGCGCGGCCCGTGGTGCGGGTGACCAGTCCTTCCTCGATCAGGATGTCCGGCTGTATGCCCTGGGCCTGGATCGAGCGTCCCTCCGGCGTGAAATACAGCGAGGTGGTGAGCTTGATGGCACGGTTCTCTGCCAGCTGCATGACGCTCTGCACCGAGCCCTTGCCAAAACTGCGAGTGCCCATGATCACGCCACGGCCGTGGTCCTGCAGCGCACCGGCGACGATCTCTGCCGCCGAGGCAGAGCCCGAGTTGATCAGCACCACGAGGGGGACTCCAAGACTAGGGTCTTCCGGCGTGGCGAAGAACTCCATCTCGATCTCGCCTTCGCGCCCCTGGGTGTAGACGATCCTGCCCTCGCGCACGAAGGCATCGACGACCTCCACTGAGGCCTGCAGAATCCCGCCCGGGTTGTTGCGCAGGTCCAGCACCAGGCCCTTGAGCTCGGGCTGTGCAGCCTTTATCTCTTCCAGAGCCTCCAGCACTTCCTCGCCGGTGTTGACCTTGAACTGCGAAATGCGCAGATAGGCGAAACCAGGCTCCAGTTCGCGGTGACGCACGCTGGCGACCTCGATGATGTCTCGCACCAGCGTGATCTCCAGCGGTTCCGGTTCGCCCTCGCGCATGATGCCTAGCACGATGGAGGTGCCGACTTCGCCGCGCATCAGCTCCACGGCATCGTCGATCTGCATTTCCACCAGGGGGCGGCCGTCGATCTCGACGATCAGGTCCCCTGGCAGAATGCCGGCGCGCTGGGCCGGCGAATCGTCGATGGGCGTGATCACCTTGATGAAGCCGTTTTCCTCGCCCACCTCGATGCCCAGGCCGCCGAACTCGCCGGTGGTGGTCTCCTGCAGGGAGTCGAACTCTTCGTAGGCCAGATAGGCGGAATGCGGGTCGAGGCCTGACAGCATGCCCTTGATGGCGTATTCCAGCAGGGTCTTGTCATCGATCGGCTCGACATACGTGTTGCGAATGGCGTCCAGCGCCTCGACGAAGATGCGGACTTCCTCCAGCGGCAGCGGCAGGGCTTGTGCCGAGGCGGGCGCGGCCTCCTGCGCAAACGCCTGGGGGCCGAAGGCCGTGCACAGTGCCAGTGTCAGGGCGCCAGGCAAGAGGCGGCGCGTGACGAGTGCAACGGGGGTGTGGCGTCGTGTCTTCATGGGCTCTCCGACTGCGTGTCATGGGTAGCGCAGATAATGGACGATCTTGTGTGGCGGCGAGCATAGCACGGCGCTCTCGAGGCTCTACAGAGGCCGCGCGAATTTCAGGGTTGCCACCACTGGGCCGGGTCCTGGGCCTGGCCGTTGTGGCGGATCTCGAAATACAGACCGGGCTGACCGGAGCCGCCATCCCGGCCGGCGGTCGCCAGGGGTTCGCCGCGATTGACCCAGTCACCATTGCGCTTGATCAGGCTGCCGGTGTTGGCGTACAGGCTCATGTAGCCCGCACCGTGGTCCAACACGACCAGCAGGCCGGAGCCCCGCAGCCAGTCGGCGAACACCACTCGGCCCGGATGCACAGCACGCACCGGTGCGCCTTCCACGGCGCTCAGCACGATGCCCTGGCGGTGCAGATTGCCATCGCTGTAGGCGTCGCCGAAGCGGTTCAAGGGGGCGCCGTCGACGGGGCGCGGCAGGCGGCCGCGAGCCTCGGCGAAGGGCGCCAGGTCCTCCGGGGCCGGAATGTTGATGACGATGTCGCGGATCTGCTGCACCAGGCTTTCCAGCTGTTGCTGGTCTTCCCGCAACTGTTCGAG
>Ga0255220_1000072_pt1 | contig 38555 bp, 39 predicted proteins | sample Miss_Colum_RepB__FD_188423 | JGI IMG/M metagenome (GOLD analysis project Ga0255220, IMG submission 188423) | Freshwater microbial communities from Mississippi River, Louisiana, United States - Miss_Colum_RepB_8d | ecosystem: Environmental > Aquatic > Freshwater > River | place: USA: Louisiana...
GCTCCCGGACTTGCTCTGTTTGCAGGATTGCTGCAGCGATACCGGGCAGAACTCGCCGAGAGTCTGGCACTTGGTGACGAGCCGCTGCTGGCGTTGGAACAGGCGCTGCAGAGCCAGGCGGCAAACTTCGCCACTGCCAGGCTGGGGTATACGCTGCTCGATCTTCGCCGCGGGCCGGTCGAGACCATGAGTACCGAGTACGGCAGTGCGGGCACCTTCACCCTCGACGAGGTGCGCCCCTTGTTCGAGCGCAGCTTCGAGGTGCCCTTCAGCGCGGCGGTGTGGCAATGGAAATATGGTGACGGGCGCGGTCGCGCCGTGGGCGCGCGCCAGCAGGGGCAGCTGATTGCCCACTACGGCGGTGCGCCCCGGGATATTCGTTACTTCGGTGCGCCTGCGCGCGCCGTGCAGATCTGCGACGTGATGGTGTTGCCCAAGCATCGCAGCTTCGTCAGTCGCGACACACTGTTCTTCAAGACAGCTGCGACTTTTCTGGAACAACAGAGCGGCAATTGCGCCGAGCACCTGCTGGGCTTCGGCTTCCCCAATGCCCGTGTGCTGAAGGTGGCCTGCCGGCTCGGGCTGTACGACATCACCGACAGCTTCATCGAACTGCGCTACCCGCGTGAACCATGTGAGGCAGAGGGCACTGAGCTGCGGGTGTTCCCCTTCGCGCTGGCGGACGAAGACTGCCGCGAGGCTGTTGGCGAGTGCTGGCAGCGCATGGCGCAGTCCCTGCAGAGGGCTGTCGTCGGCGTGCGGGACCTGGACTATCTGCAGTACCGCTACTGTCAGCATCCTCTGTGGGAGCAGGGAAACTACGAGAGTCTGGCTGTCCGGGCCGATGATGCGACTGCGCCAGTGGCCATCGTGGTGTTGAAGAAGCTGGGCCAGGAACGTCTGCTCATGGATATCATCGGGGCCGTGCAGGACATGCCTGCCGCACTGCAGACGCTGCGTGACAGCCTTGCACGGCAGCAGCTCGGCCTGCATGCCCGCATCACCCGGGCGCATGGCGCTGCCCTGCAGTTGCCCGACGCCGTGGTGCACGAACTGGACATCGAAATTCCCTGCAATGTCTGGACGCGCGGGCCCACCGCCGCCACTCTCGCCGGGGCCTGGTGGCTCACGGCGGGGGACATGGACTTCCTCTGAACGGTGTCCGGCAGTCAGCGCCTCAGAAGCGTGCCTGCAGCGTGACCCGCACACTGCGCGGTTCGGCCGGGTGAAAATGCAGATCTTCCACAGGCGCCGCTTCCCCGGGCAGCTGCGACTCATAGAAGTAGGTGATGTCGTGGTCGTCGCTGTCCAGCAGGTTCAACACCTCCACGCTCAGTGACCAGGCCGGACTGAACTGGTATTGCGCCTGGGCATTGAGCAGCAGGGTGGACTCGGAGCGCATCGAGTTGTCTTCGATCAGCGGTGCCGCGCCCAGGTAGCGCAGGCGCAGCCCGCCACTGAAATTCTCCAGATTGTTCACGATCAACCCCAGCGACGCCGTGCGATCGACAGAATTGGGGATGCGATCATCCGTCCCTGCGCCCAGCAGGCGCGCCCGGGTCAGGGTGAGGTCGGCATCCAGCAGCAGCCAGGGGCGTGGCGCGTAGATGGCGCCGACTTCGATGCCGCGGCGCTTGCTCTCGCCCAGGGCCTCGGTGGTGCCCGCATCGCCCACATACAACAGCTCCGAATCCAGCGTGAGGGAGAACAGCGACACGGCCAGCTGCGTGTTGTCCAGCGCCGAGGTACGCAGCCCCAGTTCGACGCTGCGCGCCTTCGCCAGCGGGTCGACCGGATCTGCCGGGTCACCGCTCACCGGGTCGATGGCGATGGTCGTGCCGCGGGCATCATTGCTGTGGAAACCCTGCCCTCCGCTGAGGAACAACTCGGTGCTCTGGGTGGGGGCATAGATCAGGCTGAACTTGGGGCTGAACAGATCCTCGCTGCCGCTGCCGGTATTGACGGCCAGGCCGGCGTCCACGTCGTAGTCATAATGATCGACCCGCAGCGCCGCGACACTGCGCCAGCGCTCGCTCCACTGCTGTTCCAGCGCGGCGTAGGCGCTGGTGAGGTGCTGCCGCACGTCGTCTTCCCGCGTGGTGGCATGGCGCACGCGGCGCTGCGTCTTGTGCAGGCCCACGTCGATGGCGTCGTTGCGGGTCTGCAGACCCAGTGCCAGCGTCGAGGGTACGGCCAGCGCCAGCGGGCGCACATAGGCGGCGTTCAACCCCCACACACGGCGATCCTCCGTCTGCTCGAACTGGTCGCCGCGCAGGGGGTCTTCCAGGAAGTAGGTGAAATTGGAGAACAGGTCCAGTCCGTAGTCCATGACATAGCCATCCACGCTCAGCACCGACTCGCCGTTGTCGCGGCGCCAGTCGCCGGAGAGGCTGCGTCGGTAGGTGTCGCCGCCGTCCGAGGTGTCAACCGTGCCCCAGCGGCTCAGGCGGCCGTCGCGCACCGCGCGCAGGGGAATCTGATCCGTGGCGTCCCAGGCATTGGCGAAAGCCTGCGCGGTGACGCTCCAGACCTGGTCGCCGGTTTCCTGGTGGTACTTGAGCAGGAGATTGCGTTTGTCCAGAGCCTGCTCGTTCTTCCAGGGGCCGTCATAGCCGGTGCGCTCGGCGGCGGCGGTCAGATGTCCCGCACCCGCTGCCACAGAGCCTGCGCCGAACAGCCGCTGATAGGCATGGCTGCCGCCCGTCAGGCTCAGCTGCGCCTGCTCCAGGGCATCGACATAGGTGAATTCGGAGGAACCCGCCGTGCCGAAGTCGCCTATTTCGGCGTAGTACGGCCCCTTGCGGTATTCCAGGTGATCGACCATTTCCGGCATCAGGAAGTTCAGGTCGGCATAGCCCTGACCATGGGCGTGGGAAGGCATGTTCACCAGCAGGCCATCGACCTTGATGGCCAGATCGGTGCCGTGATCCAGATTGAAACCGCGCAGGAAGTACTGATTGCCCTTGCCTTCGCCGCTGTGCTGGGTGGCGATCAGGCCGGGCACCAGCTCCAGCAGCTCGGCAGGACGGGAGACGGGCCGCTGCTGGAGCTGGGCACCGACCACATAGCCCTCGGTGGCGGACAACGGATTGCCGGTCAGCACCTTGTCGCTGCCATAGACGGTGATCTCCTCGATGCTGTTGCCGGGAATCCCGGCGCCCTGGGCGCTGGTGGCGATGAGCGTGGCGATGGTGGTGGTCAACAGGCGCTGGTGCATGCGGCACTCCTCGGGGTTGTGCTGTTCTTGTGGTGTGCTATCTTCCGCGCAGGCCTGGCAGGGGACACTGCCTTGCGAGACGCTGGGCGCAGAGTCTAAGCGCCGCGCGCAAGTGGCGCGAAGAAATCGCGCAGGCAGTGGCTAATTCATATCGCAACACATTGAAATAATTAAACTAAAAAGGAAGTGGAAAGACCGCGCGGCAGTCGGTTTTCAGGCGCGCGGTGGGCTGTTACCGATGATCAAGAAGCGTTCCGCATCAAACATGCTGCCCAATACCCTGGGCGAACTGGAGCTGGGGGTTCTCGAGGCACTCTGGCAAGAACCCCACCTGGACGCCAAGGCCATCTGCCAGCGCATCCCCGCCATTCGGCAGCCTTCGTTGAGCACGGTGCAATCCACGCTGGAAAGGCTCCACCGCAAGGAGCTGGTCACGCGCAGCAAGACGGGGCACGCCTATTCCTATGCGCCCAGGGTGTCGCGCTCGAACCTGCTGGGACGTCTGATGGGCGACATCATTCATCTGCTGCACGATGGCAGACTGGAAACCATCCTCAGCAGTTTCGTCACTGTGGCGGCCGACCTGGACGACAAGTCCCTGGCTGACCTGGAAGCCTTGATCGCACGCAAGAAGCAGGAACAGGGCAGGGCACCATGATCAACAGTGTCGGCACATTCGCATCCATCTGGCTGGGCCTGTGGCTGGCACTGAGTGTGCTGTTCGTGCTGGTGTATCCGCTGCTGCGCCCCTCGCTGCTCAAACTGCATCCGCGCCACGGCAGCACCCTGCTGCTGGCCTACTGGGTGTTGCCCTTCGCGGCCTCGCTGTTGAGCACCCTGATCCTGTTCATGCCGCCGGCAGAAACCCTGCTGGTCAAAGCCCACTGCCATGTGGACTGCGAGAGCCACGCGCCGTTGATCGATTCCCCGGCGCTGGCACTGGCGGGTATCGTGCTGGCGACGCTGGTGGTGACGATGCTGTTCTGGCGCTTCGTCACGACCCTGCGCCGTTCGCGTCAGCTGCACGCGCAGTTCGACGTCCTGGGGCGACGTCGCGGCACCTGGTACGAGATGGAAGCCGAATGCCCCTTGGTATTCACCCTCGGCTGGTGGCGGCCACGCATCTACCTGAGCAGCGGGCTGCGCGAGGCCTGCACGGCGCAGGACCTGGACATCATTCTGCAGCATGAGCGCGCCCATCAGGAACGCCGCGACAATCTGCGCCTGCTGGTGGCGCGGCTGTGCTTTGCCATCCTGCCTGCGCCTGTGTCGCGCCATGGGCTGGCCGATCTGCAGGGGGTGACCGAGCAGGCCTGCGATTTCCGTGCTGCCGAGCGCTGCGGAGAGTTGGCCGTGGCCGAGACCCTGCTCAAGATCAAGCGGCTTGTGCTCAGCCGCCCGGCGCTGCTGCCCCGGGATGCCATGGCGTTTGCCGAGCGCGATGTCGAGACCCGCATCAAGGCATTGCTGCAGGCGTCTGCGAGGATACGTCTGCGACGCTGGCAATGGCTTGCGCTGCTCGCGCTCGGTGGGGTGTTTCTCGGCACCCTGGTGGGCCCTCTGCATCACGGGTCGGAGTGGGTCATCTCCGCGCTGGGTGACCACGCCAGGCTGACGCACTGAGTCGGGAACGAAACCGGCTGTCAGGACTCCAAGGAACGTGAGTCCGCGCCCCTCGTAACGCAAGCCCTGATCCAGGTTTCACAGGACTATTGGCATGACAACGCTCGCCCGCATTCCTCCCCTTTCCTGCGCTCTGCTGGGTTTCGTCCTCCTGGGCCTCGCCGCGCCAGTGCAGGCGCAACCCGATGCCGGTGCGAGTGCTCGTGTGCGCCTGCCGGAGATGCCGGCCATCACCGAGACTTCAGCCTGGAGCTGGCTGGAAACGCGCCGTGACACTGTCTCGCGCAATGTGTCCGGCATGGGTCGTGGGCTGGACGACTGGCTGTCGGGGGGTGGGGTAGGGGAGCGCAGCAATCAGAGCTATCTGCGCCTGAAGGTGAACCAGCAGGTCAGCGAGAAAGGGGACTACCACTCCACGGCGCGCCTGAGTGGCCGCATCGACCTGCCCCAGGCCACCGAACGCTGGAAACTGGTGTTCGAGTCGGAGCAGACCGAGACCGACTCCCTGCGTGACGAGCGACTGAGCAATATCCGTCCTGCGGAGTTCTCCGGGGGCTTCAGCTACGAACTACCCGAACGCGACGGCCTGCGTTTCTCCCACGACGTGGGGGTAAAGGGCCGCATCCCGCTCGACCCGTTCTACCGTTTCCGCACCCGCTATGGCCTGGAGCTGAACGACATCTGGTATCTGGGCGCCGATCACAAGCTGTGGTACTACCATGCCGAGGGCTGGGGTCAGGACGCTCGCATCTATTTCAGCCGCGAGCTGAACGACACGATGTTCCTGCGCTTCGACACCGATCTGGACTACAGGGACCGCTACAACCAGTTCGAGTTCGCCCAGACCGTGTCGGTGCATCAAAGCCTGGGTGAGCGCGAGACCCTGACCTATGAGGCCGGCGTACTGGGTTTGAGCCAGCCCAATCCCCGGGTGGAGAACTATTACGTACAGACGGTGTATCGCAAGGCGGTCTATGAGGACTGGCTGGTGCTGGAGCTGGTGCCACAGCTGATCATGGCGCGGGACGAAAGCTGGGACCCGGAGCCGCGTTTCCAGTTCAACTTCGAGATCTACTTCTTCGACTTCTGAGTGCGGCAGGTCGGCCTGTCGGCCTCATAGTGGCAGGCGCAACCAAGGGCCTTCCACGCGCAGCTGTCCCTCGCCTGGCAAACCGGCATCGCACACGCCCTGAGGAAAAGTCGCTTGCAGCGCTGCCCACTGCGCGTCGCTGAAGTTTACCGGGTAGGCGCCGCGTTCCAGCGGTCGGCGTGCGCAGACAATCACGTCTTCCGCGAATTCGCCGCCGGCTGCCAGGCGGGGGGTCCCGTGCACGGGGTACAGCCCGAGGCATTGCCCCGGCGCGGCAATGTCCAGTGTGTCGTCTATGCGCTCGCCTGCTGCCGTCCAGCAGGCATCCACCGCCGAGGCCGGTCGCGCGCGGATTGTTCGTGTCAAGGGCGGGGCCTGTGGGTCTTGTGCCTGCAGCGCATCCAGCCACTGCGTCATGGTTTGCAGTGCCAGTGCGCGCAGTGGCTCGAATGGCAGAGTGTCTGCCTGAACCCAGATGGTCTGGTTGTCGCTGTGACCATGGGCCTGACGCAGCCGTTCGCGGATCTGCAGGTCGCGCAGAAAGTCACGCACATCCCCCCGGCTGTCGGTGTAGGCGCGATAGTGCAGTATCGGGATGCTCGCCAGCGCTCCGGCACCGCGATTGATGCGCCCGCTGCGGTAGGCCAGGGCGACCCCCTCTGCCTGCGCCTGGGTGCGTGGTGGCATCCAGCGGCCGTCGCGATCCACACCGCCCACCCGTTCATTCAGTTCCACAAAGGCAGCGGGCGTGATGCGGCCGTCGAGCAGGGCCTTCAGGCCATACTGCACGCCACGATTGTCCAGTACCTGGTGGGCGAAGCGCGTTGTCGGGTCGCGCCCGACGCTCGCTACATTGGTGTCGAACATGGTGCAGCGCGCGCCGCCTGGATTGCGGTCGGGATGGTAGACGAGGGCCTCGTCAATGCCGCAGCCTGCGTCCGCCACCAGGACATCTGCCGGGGTGTCTGCCCACGCCGCGCAGGTGCCTGGCGCAAACCCTTCTACCGCCTGGCGCTGCTCCGGGCTCCAGGGCAGGCTTGACTGCTCGAAATAACGCTGCAGCAGACGGCAGTCCGTCACGGCATTGCGCATGCTGAACGCGTCGGAGTAGCTCATGCCGGGCAGCAACCCGTCCAGCAGGCCAGGATAGTTCTGAGCGATCAGCAGAGTCAGAGCGGCGCCACCGGCTTCTCCCAGTCCCAGCGACCACACCGGCTCGCCGTATTGCTCGATGAAATGCTCCTTCAGCAGCATGGTCGTCTCGGCGGCGAGGACGTCATTGCACTGATGCCCCATCACCATGAACGACGACACCACGTGAGCGAATCCTGCACCGAGCAACGTGGCATCCAGCACGCTTTCCAGCGCGCGTGAGCCCTGGTTGTACTGAGTGCCGCAGCCGCCGCCGTAGCTGAAGGCCAGGCGCTGGTTCCAACTGCGCACGGCATCCCATTCGCCATAGGTGCGGCGCGGGTCGTCCAGCACGGCGATGTGGTAGAGCGCCCGATTGCGCGTGCCGGACTCCACTCGCACGATGAATGGGACCCGCTCGCCAGGGCGAAATTCGGTGTAGGCCAGATCGTCCGGGTAGGGCTCGGTGATGTCGCTGATCTGGACAAAGTTCCCGGACTGGGTGCGGTAAAAGTGCCGAATCTGCGTCACAGTGGCGCAAGCGGCATCCAGCGGCTCGCCGAAGCCCTGCTCGGCGGCTGTGCAGACGAAGGGCTGCAGCGGCGGTCCGCTGAAGATCGAGCCCGACACAGGATGATTGAGCAAGGTGATCTGCGAGCGTGCACTGCCAGCACCGTCCATGGCGACCAGCACATGGGGCCCCTCGCTCAGGCCGGTAACGAGGGCTTTGAGGCTGTTGTCGCGCGGGTCGAGCGTGAACAGTTCGCTGATGTCCCGGCCATCCAGTGCGACCTGCACCATGTTCAGCGGGAGGCCCGAGCTGGTGATCGACACCAGCGCGTCGCCGCCACTGACCATGTCGGGACGAGCGGAAAGCACACGGATGGCGATGGATTGAGCGGGTGAGGGATCGGGTGGGGAGGTGTCGCGACTGCAGGCCGCGAGCAGCGCAATGAGCAGGGTGGCGGGCAACAGGACGCGAGGCATGGCGACTCCGGACGAAGCGCCGCGCCGGGCCTGAGCCCGGCGCGGGCAGGTGCTACATAGAGTAGCCTTTCTCGTCGTGGTCGGATATGTCCAGCCCCATCTGTTCCTCGTCACTCGACACCCGCAGACCAGCAGTGGCCACCGCGACCAGCTTGAGCAGGACGATGGTGACAACTGCAGTGTAAGCGCCAGTCGCCAGGATGCCGATCACTTGGACGCCCAGCTGGGAGCCCATGCTCATGCCCTCGGCATAGCCGTTGCCACTGAACACACCCAGGTTCGGCGACACCAGGATGCCGGCCATGAATGTGCCCAGAATGCCGCCCACGCCGTGGACAGGGAACACATCCAGGGAGTCGTCGATCTTCACCTTGTGCTTGAGGTAGTAGGTGGCGGTGAAGCAGATGGCGCCGCCCATGATGCCGATCAGCAGGCCGCCGCCTGCACCGACCGAGCCGGAGGCCGGGGTGATCGTCGCCAGCCCTGCCACCATGCCGGTGACGGCGCCCAGACCGCTGGGCTTGCCGTGACGCACCCACTCGATGCACATCCAGGTCAGGGCCCCGGCAGCAGCCGAGATGTGCGTGGCCAGCAATGCCATGCCGGCACTGCCATTGGCCGCCAGCGCACTGCCTGCGTTGAAGCCGAACCAGCCCACCCAGAGCATGCCGGCGCCGGTGATGGTCATGGTGAGGTTGTGCGGCATCATCGGGGTCACCAGAAAGCCATGACGTTTGCCCAGGGTAATGGCGGTGATGACGGCGGCCACGCCTGCCGTGACGTGCACCACGGTGCCGCCGGCGAAATCGATCAGACCCATCTGGAACAGCCAGCCGTGCTCGGCCCAGACCCAGTGGCAGACCGGGAAGTAGACGCAGAGCGCCCACAGACCGCTGAACAGCAGCATGGAGGAGAACTTCATGCGTTCGGCGAAGGCCCCGACGATCAGGGCGGGCGTGATGATGGCGAAGGTCATCTGAAACGCGATGAACAGGGACTCGGGAATATTTCCCCACAGTGATTCTCTGGTCACGCCGCTCAGAAACGCCTTGTCGAGCCCGCCCCAGAAACCACTCTCGGCCGGGCCGAAGGCAATGCTGTAGCCCACGACGAGCCAGAGTACGGAAATCATCGCAGTGATTGCGAAGCATTGCATGAGAATGGAGAGCACGTTCTTGCTGCGCACCAGTCCGCCGTAGAAGAGCGACAGACCGGGGATGGTCATGAACAGCACCAGCGCCGTGGCCGTGAGAATCCACGCGGTGTTGGCGCCGTCCAGTTCACCCTCGGCAGAGAAGGCCAGTGCAGGCAGAGCAGTAAAGAGAACGCCGAGTGCGCGGGAGAGCGTGGTTCTGGTTGTTGTTTTCATTCTGGCTCTCCTCAGAGCGCGTCGTTGCCGGTCTCGCCGGTACGGATGCGGATGCTTTGCTCGATGGGGGTGACGAAGATCTTGCCGTCGCCAATCTGGCCGGTGTTGGCCGCCTTGCAGATCGCTTCAATGGCTGGCTCCAGCAAGTCGTCGGATACCGCCACTTCGATCTTGGCCTTGGGCAGGAAGTCGATCACGTATTCCGCACCGCGATAGAGTTCGGTATGTCCCTTCTGCCGGCCGAATCCTTTCACTTCTGTAACGGTCATGCCGTTCACGCCGAGTTCCTGCAGCGCTTCGCGGACGTCGTCGGACTTGAATGGCTTGATAATGGCGGTGATGAGCTTCATGAGAGTGTCTCCAGCATCGTTGTATTGGCCTGCAAGAAATCTGCGGCGCCGCGGTCCAGGCGCAGACTGTAGCATGGCATTTGCAGCGGCACCAAGCCCGTGCGAATGCACCAGAATGGGCAGCGAAAATGCACTGTTTGAGTGCGAATGCACGGCAGTTCGTCGCTCATCCTGGCCATGCATTTGTGCGGGCCTTGTCGCGCTGCAGCGCCTGCACCGAGCGAATCAGTGGCAGCATGATCAGCACGAAAATGACGACAGAGGCCACACCCAGAGCCCCCAGCGCCACGGGCAGTCCCTGCGACTCGGCCACGCGCCCCAGCAGCGGTCCGGTGAGCATGAAACCGAAACGGAAGTTGAGACTGGTGAGCGAGTTCACCGTCGCTCGCACATTGCCCGGAACGCGGCGATTGAGCGCATTCACCATGATCACCTGGCACAGTCCGCGGCAGAAGAACAGGATGAAGCCTATGAGTATTCCCGCCCAGCCTTGCAGCCACGCCATGCCGAAGTGTCCGAGTACCGGCAGCAGGCCGATGAGTGCCAGCGCAAATACCGGGCCTCGACTGCGCTCCAGATAATGTCCGCACTGACTGGCCACGCCGACGGTGAGGCTCTGAGCAAACCAGAGTGCGCCGAACATCACCAGCGAGAGCCCCTGCGCCTCCCAGTAGGGCTGTACCAGCCAGGCGACGTGAAACGTGCAGAGGTTGTAGAGCGGCAGCGCGACGAATGTCTGGCGCAATATCCTGTCGCCCCGCATTAGATGTGCATAGATCGCCCGAAAGCCGCGCAGTGCTTGGGTGCCAGGTGCCTCACGATAGGGCGGCTCATGCAGCAGTAATGCCAGCAAGAGACAGACCCAGGCCACGCCCGCCTGCGCCGCCACCATCAAATCGAAGGAGTTCATGGCCAGCGCGCCGCCGGCCAGAGCCCCCGCGCCCTCCGCAAAGGCCTTGGTGGACGATAGATGCGCGATGCTGTCCGTATGCGAGTCTTCCGAATTCGACAGTGCCTTCTCGGTGTCGTACAGCAAGGCCAGGTCTGCCCCTGACATCATGCTCGCCGCGACACCCAGCAGGCACTCGAACACGAGCAACTGCACGAAGCTGTCGGCGAAGATCAGCCAGGCGTAACCAAGGCCGTGTGCGATGCTGCCAATCAGCAGCACGCTGCGGCGACCGAAGTGGTCTGCCAGCATCCCCGAAGGTGCCTCGAGTACCACGATGAAGCCGGCATAGACGGCCTGCAGATAGAAGATCTCGCTCAGGCTCAGCCCCTTCGATTGAAAGAACGGGACGATCACCGGCACGATCAACATGAACATGTGAAAGAAGGCCAGCGCATGAATGATGCGGATGTTGCGCTGCAATGCCGCAGTGCTCTGTTGGTTTTCTACAGCCATGAGTCCCCCTCTGCACACCCCTTGTGGATGCACACTGGCAATTGTTCAGGTCGAAAAAAAAAGGCCTCGGAGTTCGGCGGGAACTCGGAGGCCTTTTCAGGGTTCAATCATTATTGAATCAGAAGTTTACTCCAAGCCACCCTCCCGGGCGTTTTTCACCGCAATATGCAGGGCCCACACATCGACGCTGGTCGATGTGTGCATGCAGGCTGTGCGGCGGGTGCGTGGGGTGAACATGATGATTCTCTGGTACTGCAATCGGTTTCAAGAAGGCGCGAAGTCTATGCCTTTGCAAAGGTATGTCAAGCAGAAAACTGTTCGTTTCAGAAAATAGTCTTGGTGCCTGCCACCATGAAGATATACCCGGCGGTCAGCAGGGCCAGTGCGAAGCAGGCGATGCGGGCCTGGCGGGTGCGGGCGGTGCGCATGACGACGACACCCAGGCCTATGTACACCAGCAGGCCCACGATCTTGGCTCCGACCCACGGCGCCACCCAGGGATACAGCCCTGACATCGCGACCAGCATGATGGCTGTCAGCAACAGGAAGGTGTCGATGACGTGGGGAAGTACACGCACCAGCTTCTTGTCGACGATGGGTGATTCATTGATCTTGAGGATTCCGCGCAGCAGAAAGCCGAGAACGGAAATCGAGGCGAGGGACATGTGCAGAATCTTGATGAAGGTATACATGATGCGTTTGGTGCTCCTGTTGCTGCGGCTGGTGGGTGGCAGTGTGGGGGATGATAGAGGAAAGCGCCGGCCATGGGAAAATCTTTACCGGCTGGGCAGGGCTTGGCGCAGGGAATCAAGCCAGGGCTGCAGTTCCTCCCAGTTCAGCGTGAATACGTGGCTGGCGCCGGGTTCGAGGCGCGCGTCGACGACGGCCCCTGCCGCGCGCAGTCGGTCGCTCGTGTCAGACAGTTGCTTGTTCCAGCCCAGATAATCGTTCTGACCAATGCGCAGATACACGGGCAGCCCGCTGTAGTCGCCCAGCGCAGTCCCTTCGCGCAGTATGCCGGGCACGGCGACAACGCCGTAATAGTGGTCGGGGTTGCGTCCGGCAATCTCGAGCGCTGAGCTGCCACCATCGGACACTCCCACGAGCAGGGTCTTGCCAACCTCGATGGCAGGCAGTTGCTGCAACCGGCTGATGATCTGCGGTATCTGCTCGCCATTGCGGCCGGCAAAGCCGCCTGCCTGTGGAGCCACGGGTACGGCGATCACCCAGCCACGACCAGCGAGCTCGTGACCGAGCCAGAACTGTGCCCGCACGATGTATTCGTTGGCGGCCCCGCCGGACATCAATATGCTGAGAGGCCAAGGGCCCTCACCGTCAGCCTTGGGGTAAAAGACAAACACCTTGGCAATGCTGCCATCGTCGAGCACGATCCGCTCTTCCGCTGCCCGCGACACGACGGGAAGCAGCAGGAGCAGGAAGGCGAACGTGCGCAAGAGAGCCATGAGTCCAGCCTGGAGCAGTAACGATGCCTTGAAGTCTAGCAGCAATCGACGAGATGCAGTCGGCGATTCGACAAACAGTCAGGGTTCTCAGACCATCGCGAAGCGTGCCTGGGTTCAGTCGGCTGCGAGCCGAACGGGCACGGACTTGAAGCCCGGCGTCTGGCTGCGCGGATCGGTGTGCGTCGGCACCAGCACATTGGCCTCGGGGAAATACATCAGCAGATTGCCGCGCCGTATGTCGAAGGGTTTCACCTTCAGACCGGCGATACTGCCAACGCGGCTGTGCAGTGTCACGTGCTGATCTTCCTGCAGTCCGCGAGCGCGCATGTCGGCCGGATGCATCATCACGATGTGACGCTCGCTCTGGCGACGGTAGGTGTCATTGTCGGTGTACACGATGGTGTTGAACTGCCCGTCACTGCGCACCGTGCTGAGCATGAATTCGTCGCGGGCGAGTGCCGCGCGGAAAACATCGGCGGAGGGCCGCACGAAATGCGCGCGCCCATCCTTCGTGTCAAACTGCGTCTGCCCAGGATGGCGGCCTGCCACATGGAATTCCTGCTTGCTGTCGTCGATTTGGCCCAGCGCTGCGTAACCGGGAATCACGCGGGCAATGGCCTGACGAATAGTGCGGTGCTCGGCAAACGGCGCGAAATCCAGCGTCTCGCGCGGGATCACCCGGGAGGCGATGCCACTGAGCAATTCGACTTCAGAACACAGGCCGTCGATGCGCTCGAAGCCGCCATCACTCAGACGCACGTAGTTGAACATGGACTCCTGCGTGGTGGGCTGCGTCTCTTCGTCGCGCACGCGAATGGGCAGCACCAGACACTCCTCGCCCAGGCCGTGGATGTGGCCCAGATTGAGTGTCGAGCTGAGCTGCACGCGAAAGGGAATCGCCGCGAGCGCCTGTGCCGCGAACCGGCTGTCCGGGCTGGCTGCATACAGATTGCCGCCGAGCAGCACGGCCGCATCGATGCGACCCTCGTGTGCGGCGCGCAGGCAGGCCAGGGTGTCCATGCCGGCTGTCTGTGGCAGACGTAGGCGAAGGCTGGTCTCGAGGCGTTCGAACACCTGCTGCTTCAGGGTCGGCGTGACGCCCATGGAACCCACGCCCTGCACATTGCTGTGTCCGCGCAGCGGCAGCAGGCCCTTGCCCGGTGCGCCCAGCATGCCGCGCAGCAGCGCCAGATTGCTGATGGCCTCGACGTTCTCCACGCCATGCCGATGATGAGTGATGCCCATGCCCCAGGCGAACACGCAGGCGCGACTTTGCTGGTAGAGCGCCGCGAGCTGCAGCAGCTGCGCCAGTTCCACGCCGGACTCCTCGCACAGCCGCGCCCAGTCGAGTGCGCGCAGATGATCGGCATACTCGGCAAAGCCCGAGCAGTGGTCGGCAATGAAGCGGGTATCCGCGCCACCATTCTCGAGCACGGCCTTGGCGATGCCCTGCAACAGTGCCAGGTCGCCTCCGACATGGGGCTGCACATAGAGCGAGGCCACAGGTGCGCCGCCCACAATCATGGAATGCAGGTGGCTGGGGGAGGCGAAACGCAGCAGGCCCGGCTCGCGCGCCGGATTGATCACGATCACCTGGCCAGCGCGGCGCCGGCATTCGATCAACACCTTGAGAAAACGCGGGTGATTCGACGCGGGATTGGCGCCGATCACGAAGAAGGTGTCGGCCAGGGGCAGATCCTGAAACTGCACCGTCGCCGTGCCCGTGCCGATGGCCGCCTGCAATCCGACGCCCGAGGCCTGGTGGCAGTAATAGGAGCAGTTGTTCACGTGATTGCTGCCGAACACCCGCGCAAACACTTGCAGCAGGAAGGCGGCTTCATTGGACGAGCGACCCGAGGCGTAGAAGAAGCTGCGCTGCGGGTCTGTGTCGCGCAGTCTGTCGCTGATCCGGGTGATGGCCTCTTCGAGGCTGATCACCTGATAGCGATCGGCGCCGGGTGCCTTGTACAGCGGATGGGCCAGTCGACCGAGCGCCTCCAGTTCGCGGCCGCTGAGCGCGGCAAGATCCCGCAGTGAAGTCTGCTCGAACAGCGAACGCGGGATGGCTGGGCGCAGATCGCCCGCCTGAGCCTGCAGGTTCTTGTTGCAGATCTCGATGCCGTGGCTGTATTCGTTGTGCAGGCCTCCACGCTGGCCGCCCGTGCCAAAGGCGCAGGCCTTGCAGGTGTTCTTCGAGCGCACCGCCTCTGCCAGCCGGCGCGGGCCGGCCTCGGCGGCAAGGCCCAGCACATAGCGCACGGCCTTGAGCCCTCCGCCGGTGGGCAGCGAGCCGGTGTCCAGCACGTCGTCGGACACCGGCGTGCTCACGGTGCGTCCTGCAGGCCCAGCACTTCCATGCGTTCGCTGGCCGCAACGGTCACGCGCACGCCCTGCACAGTGGTGAAGGCGCGCTCGTCGAGTTCGCTGCGGCGTACCTCGTAGCTGATGGGCGCGCTGTTGCCTTCGCGGTGCAGCACGACCTGCAGCACCGTGTTGTCCTGCTGCCACTGCAGATAGTAGAGATAGCCGCCCAGCCCCAGCATCAGTGCCAGAAACAGCCATGCAGCAAAACGGTAGTCGTTGAGAGCAGGCGCTGCGCTCTGCGGCAGCGCGGGGCCTGAACCAGCGGCGTCGCGCAGACGTTGCTGACGGACCTGACGAATCCAGAGCAGCCCGAGCAGCAAGATGATGAAGGTCAGAAGGAATTTGCCAAACATGCCCGGGTCCGCGTGATCACTTTGTCGGCATCATAGCAGCGGGCTTTGCGGCTTCGCCAGCACACCGGCGCCGCGGCCATGCGCGGATTGTGGCCGCCGCCCGGGCAGTGCCATAATATCGACGCACACACGCGGGCACTCCCTGACAAGCCCCCGAGCGCTGGAATTCTCGAAGAAAAACAAAGAGGAAGCATCATGAAAGCCGTTGGAGTCCACAATTCATTGCCCGTGACAGACCCTCAGGCCCTGCAGGATGTGGAGATCCCCGCGCCGGTTGCCAGTGGGCGTTTTCTGCTGGTACGCGTGCGCGCCGTTTCCGTCAATCCGGTCGACACCAAGATCCGCCTGAATGCCGGCAGTCGCCTGGAACAGCCCCGTATCCTCGGCTGGGATTGTGCCGGTGTGGTGGAAGCCGTCGGCGAGCAGTGTTCGTTGTTCAAGCCGGGCGATGAAGTCTATTACGCGGGAGACGTGACCCGGGCCGGCTGCAACAGCGAACTGCATCTGATCGACGAGCGCATTGTGGGTCGCAAACCTGCCAGTCTTTCCTTCGACAATGCGGCCGCGATGCCCTTGACCACGATCACCGCCTGGGAGGCGCTGTTCGAGCGTCTGGGCATCGCGCGGGATCGTGCGGCCAACAAGGGCAAGTCCCTTCTGATCATTGGTGGTGCCGGTGGCGTGGGCTCCATCGCCATCCAGCTGGCCAAGCAGCTGGCGGGCCTGCACGTGATCGCCACGGCGTCACGGCCGGAGACGGAAAAGTGGTGCATGGAGATGGGCGCGGACGAAGTCATCAATCATCGCGAGGCACTGGCGGACGAATTCAAGCTGATTGGCTGCAGCAGTGTGAACTACATCCTCTGTCTGGTCGGCACTGCCCAGCACTGGCATGGCATGGCCGATGTGATCGCGCCCCAGGGACGCATCTGTCTGATCGTGGACACCGAAGCCAACCAACCGGTCAACATCAATCTGTTCAAGCCCAAGAGCGTGTCTATCAGCTGGGAGTTCATGTTCACGCGTGCGCGCTTCCAGACGCCGGACATGGCCGAGCAGGGCGGGTTGTTGAACGAGGCCGCACGTCTGCTCGACGACGGCATCCTGCGGCACACCCGCACCGAGCATTACGGCCAGCTCAATGCCGCCAATCTGCTGAAGGCACACGCGAAGCTTGAGTCCGGCACCATGCTGGGCAAACTGGTACTGACGGTCGGCTGATCCTTGGCGTCTGCGCACGCCGCCCGGCCCCCACAGGAGACGATGAAATGGATCGCATGATCGGCATCTTGCAACTGCTGCTGTCCGGGGTGCTCGGCACCATGGCGCTGGCCACGCTCGTCAACATGGTCCTGATCGCGATGCGACCGGAGACCATCTCTGTCATGAATGCCGCGATGGGACAGCTTGTGGTGGTGATCTTCCTGGCCGTCTGGTCCAGGGTGTTCTTCGTGAAGGGGCAGGAGCGGGTGCGCAGCAGGAAGTCATGAGAGTCATCGAGGACCTTGCCACCTTCCGGCAGCACCACCAGGCCAGCGCGCTCACCATCGGCAAGTTCGATGGCGTGCACACCGGGCACCAGCTGATCCTGCAGCAATTGCGCCGCAAGGCTGCCGAATACAGCGTGCCTGCCGTCGTGGTGCTCATCGAACCGCATCCCGAGGAGTTCTTTGCCGCCAGTGCGCAGGATTGCCCCGCGCGTCTGAGCGAGATGGAGGAAAAGCTGGTGCTGCTCGAGGCACAGGGCGTCGACGTGGTGTACAAACTGCGCTTCGATGCCGCGCTGCAGGCGCAGAGTGCCGAGGATTACATCGAGCAATTTCTGGTGCGCGGACTCGGCGTGGTCTGTCTCATCATCGGTAACGACTTTCGCTTCGGGCATCAGCGCCGTGGCGACTTCGCCATGTTGCAGCACTTCAGCAGGCGTCATGGCTTTGCACTGGTGGAATCCGCCAGCTGCGAGCACCAGGGCGTGCGCATCAGCAGTACCTATGTGCGACAGCAATTGCAGAAGGGCAACTTCGAGCTGGTGGAGCTGCTGCTCGATCGCCCCTACGGCATCGCCGGAACCGTGGTAAAAGGGCAACAGCTCGGGCGCGACCTGGGCTTCCCTACCTGCAATGTGAAACTCAACCGCAAGTCACTGCCGCTGCATGGCGTCTATGCCTGCGAAGTGCGGGTAAACAATGCGGACATGGCCGAGCGCTTCCTCAAAGGCGCTGCCAACATCGGCTATCGTCCGACAGTGACGGACAGCAGCAAGGCAGTGCTGGAGGTGCACCTGCTGGATTTCGACAGCGACCTCTACGGCGAGCACATCACGGTGATCTTCCGCCACAAGATTCGCGACGAGCAGAAATTCGTCTCCGTGGAAGCGCTGCAGTCGCGCATCGCCATTGATGTGCAGACGGTGCGGGACTTCTTCGCCAAAGACATGCCACTGTGATCGACCCATGAATTCGAGACCAAAGACGAGACTGATAAATGACTGACTACAAGAGCACCCTCAATCTGCCGCAGACGGACTTTCCCATGAAGGCTGCTCTGGCGCAGCGCGAACCGCAGATGCTGGCCCAGTGGCAGGCCTTGGATCTGTACGGCCGCATCCGGGCAAAGAGTGCGGGCCGACCCCGTTTCATCCTGCATGACGGCCCGCCCTATGCCAATGGGGAGCTGCATCTGGGCCATTCGGTCAACAAGACGCTCAAGGACATTATCGTCAAGTCGAAGACGCTGGCGGGTTTCGACGCGCCCTATGTGCCGGGCTGGGACTGTCATGGCCTGCCCATCGAGATCAATGTCGAAAAGAAACTCGGAAAGGCCGGCAAGAAGGCCTCGTTCGCGGAATTTCGCAAGGCCTGCCGCGAGTATGCCGCGAAGCAGGTCGAAATCCAGAAGGCCGACTTTGTGCGCCTGGGCGTGCTGGGCGACTGGGATCATCCCTACCTGACCATGGATTACAAGACCGAAGCTGACACCGTGCGCGCACTCGGCCGCATCGCGCAGAACGGCCATCTGGTGAAGGGCTACAAACCGGTGTACTGGAGTGTGGTGGGCGCTTCCGCGCTGGCCGAGGCCGAGGTGGAGTATCAGGACAAGACCTCCTTTGCCATTGATGTACGGTTTCCCGTCGTCGACAAGGCGGGCGTCCTGGCGCTGTTCGACATCCCGCCGGAAAAGGCTTCCGCGAGTCCCTTGTCGGTGGTGATCTGGACCACGACTCCCTGGACTCTGCCCTCCAATCAGGCCGTCTGCCTCAACGCCGAACTGGACTATGCGCTGGTGGACTGCCAACTCGACAATGGCCGCGAGACCATCGTCGTGGCTGCCGCCATGGTCGAGGACATTCTGCAGCGTTACGGCTGCGAGAGCTACGACGTGCTGGCCCGCGTGAGGGGCAGTGCGCTCGAACATCAGCGTCTGCAGCACCCTTTCCTGCGCCGTCAGGTGCCGGTGATTCTGGGCGAGCACGTTACCACCGACGCCGGCACCGGCGCCGTGCACACCGCGCCCGATCATGGCGTGGATGACTTCAATGTCGGCCGCGCCTACGGCATCGGCACCCTCAATCTGGTGGATGACGAAGGCGTGTTCACGCCGGCTGCCGGCGAGTTTGCCGGCGAGCATGTCTACAAGGCCGACGAGCGCGTCATCGAGGTGCTCAAGCGCGAGCATGCGCTGGTGGCGCTGAAGAAGATCGTGCACAGCTATGCTCACTGCTGGCGCACCAAGACTCCGCTGATCTACCGTGCGACGCCGCAATGGTTCATCAGCATGAACGAGCAGGGTCTGCTGGCGTCCGCGCTGCAGGCCACGGCGCAGGTGCAATGGATTCCCGACTGGGGCCAGGCGCGCATCGAACTGATGCTCAAAGGCAGCCCGGACTGGTGTGTCTCGCGTCAGCGCACCTGGGGTGTGCCAATCACGCTGTTCGTGCACAAGGAAACTCAGGCGCTGCACCCGCGCACCGCCGAGCTGGTGGAGGAAGTCGCCCTGCGCATCGAGAAGGGCGGCATCGATGCCTGGTTCGAGCTGACCGCCGAGGACCTGCTGGGCGAGGAGGCCGCGCACTACAGCAAGGTGACGGACACCCTGGATGTCTGGTTCGACTCCGGCGTCACGCACTATGCCGTGCTGCAGCAGCGCGAGGGCCTCGGGTTCCCCGCCGATCTCTATCTCGAAGGTTCGGACCAGCATCGCGGCTGGTTCCAGTCCTCGCTGAAGACGTCCATCGCCATGTACGGCTGCGCGCCCTACCGCCAGGTGCTGACGCACGGTTTCACCGTCGATGCCAAGGGCTACAAGATGTCCAAGTCCCTCGGCAACACCATTTCGCCAAAGGAAGTGTTCCAGGAGTACGGCGCCGATGTGCTGCGCCTGTGGGTAGCCTCCACCGATTTCCGCGGCGAGATGACCGCCTCGAAGGAAGTGCTGCAGCGTGTGGCCGACAGCTATCGACGCATCCGCAACACCGCGCGCTTCCTGCTGGCCAATCTCACCGGCTTCGACCCGACGGCCAATCTGGTGGCTCCGTCCGAGATGATGGCGCTGGACTACTGGATCGTGCGCCAGGCCCAGTTGCTGCAGCAGCAGGTGCTGCAGGACTACAGCGACTACCACTTCCTGGGCGTCTACCAGAAAGTGCACAACTTCTGCGTCATCGAACTGGGCAGTTTCTATCTGGACGTGATCAAGGATCGCCAGTACACCACGCGGGAGGACTGCCTCGCCCGACGCTCCACGCAGAGCGCCATGTATCACATCGTGCAGATCCTGGCGCGACTGATCGCGCCCATCACCAGCTTCACCGCCGACGAGATCTGGGCAGTCATTCCGGGGCAGCGCGAGGCATCCGTGTTTCTGAGTCTGTTCAGTGACACCCTGGCGCAGCTGCCGGAACACCACAGCATGAGCGATGCCTTCTGGGAGCAGGTGATGCAGGTGAAGACTGCCGTCAACAAGGAGCTGGAGAAGCAGCGCAATGAGAAGCGCATCGGTGCCGGTCTCGGGGCCGAGGTCACGCTGTATTGCGATGCGTCCCTGCGGGCCTTGCTCGCCCAGCTCGAAGACGAGCTGCGTTTCGTGCTGATCGTGTCCCAGGCCCGTCTGCTGCCGCTGGATGCTGCGCAGGCCGCGGCCGAGACCGAACTCCCCGGGCTGCGCGTGCAGATCACGCCGTCGGCCCATGCCAAGTGCGTGCGCTGCTGGCACCACCGCCCCGACATTGGTGTGCACGCCGAGCATCCACAGCTGTGTGGCCGCTGTGTCGAGAACATCGTGGGCCATGGGGAATTCCGTCACCATGCCTGAGTCGCCGCAAATATCGCACGGGATAGTTCCCGGCGCTCGTGTCACCCTGCATTTCGCGTTGGCACTGGCCGATGGCACGCCCATCGACAGCAATTTCGACAAGGCGCCGGCGACGTTCGTGATGGGCGATGGCAGCCTGCTGCCCGGGTTCGAGCAGGCGCTGCTCGGGGCCGTGAGCGGTCAGCGCATCGATGTGCTGCTGCCGCCGGAACAGAGTTTCGGGCTCGGCAATGCCGACAATGTGCAGGTGTTGCCACGACGTCGTTTCGCCGCGCTGCTGGCCAATTCCACCGATCCGGTGGGAGAGGGCACCGTGCTGTCGTTCACTGACACGGGAGGTTTCGAGATTCCCGGCGTCGTGAAGTCGATTGACGAGGACACGCTGGTCGTGGATTTCAATCATCCGCTCGCCGGTCGCGAGATTCGATTCAATGCGCACATCCTGGCCGTGCTGGCGCCAGGCGTGCAAGCCATGGAGATTCGCTGATGAGCGCAGTTCAACACGTCACACCTGCCCCCCAAGCTGCCCAGGCCCAGATCAAGCTGGCCAATCCACGCGGCTTCTGTGCCGGGGTGGATCGCGCCATCGACATCGTCAACCGGGCCCTGGACATCTACGGCGCACCGATCTATGTGCGGCACGAAGTGGTGCACAACAAGTTTGTGGTGGAAACGTTGCGGCAGCGCGGCGCGATCTTTGTGGACGAGCTCTCGGACATTCCCTCACTCGACGCGCAGGGTCGCCCGGCCATCGTCGTGTTCAGTGCCCACGGCGTAGCCCAGGCGGTGAAGGAGCAAGCCGAGCAGCGTGGCTTCAAGATCTTTGACGCCACCTGTCCTCTGGTGACCAAGGTGCATCTGGAGGTCATCAGCTTCAGTGCAGCCGGTCGCGAATGCGTGCTGATCGGGCACCAGTTCCACCCGGAAGTCGAAGGCACCATGGGGCAGTACGACGATGCCAACGGGGGTCGCATCTACCTCGTTGAATCGGTGGAGGACGTGCAGCGCCTGCAGGTGCGTGATCCGCAAAGACTCTCCTACGTTACGCAGACGACGCTCTCCATGGACGACACCTCGCGCATCATCGACGCCCTGCGTGAGCGCTTTCCGCAAATCGAGGGGCCGCGCAAGAAAGACATCTGCTACGCCACTCAGAACCGCCAGGATGCCGTGAAGCAGCTGGCTCTGGAATGCGAACTGCTGTTGGTAGTGGGGTCGCCCAACAGCTCCAATTCCAATCGCCTGAAGGAGCTGGCAGAGCGGCTGGGCTGCGAGTCCTATCTGATCGACAGCGTCGATGATGTGCAGGCGCAGTGGTTCGAAAACAAGACCCGCTTCGGGGTTACCGCCGGTGCCTCGGCGCCGGAGATTCTTGTGCAGCAGGTGGTGCAGCGACTGCGCCAGATTTGTGGCATGGAGCCTGAAGAGCTGGCCGGTGTGGAAGAGAATATCGTGTTCAGCATGCCCAAGGAACTGCGCCGCTGACGGGTGCGGGTGTCGTGGCTCAGAAGATCCAGGCGATCATCAGCCAGAGAATCACGAAGAAGGCCGCAAAGCCGATCAGCATGAACTGCAGCTCGCCCAGCAGCCCGTCGCCGGAGGCGATGGCGAAGACCACCAGGATCAGCAGCGTCAGGAAGAACGCGATCACCGCAGCATCACGCATGCCGAGCCCCGGGGCCAGATGGGTGGCCACCAGTTCTCCCGCCAGCGGCAGCATCAGCGTCGCTGCCACCACCAGCAGCAACACCAGCACGATCAACGCGATGGCGATGCGGCGAGAGTCGTCCTTGTCCTTCTTGTCGGTCTCTCCCTGCATGGTCAGTCTTCCTTTTGATTGGCCTTGATGATCTCGCGGACGCGGTTCGGATCCGGCATTCCTCTCGCCACGATCTCGGGCTGATCGCCGGAAGTAAACAGCTCGATGGTGCCGGTGCCGAAAAGGCGATTGAAGAACGATTGTTTCACTTTCACGGTGCGCACACTGTCGATGTTTATTTCAGACCGTTCCTTGCTGAGCAGTCCCTTCTCGTAGAGCACGTGATTCTCGCTGATGATGAGGCGCGATGACTTGTTCTGCAGATGCCACCACAGCAGGATCAGAATGCCGATGGCGAGCGGGATCAGCAGGATGCTCAGCGCAAAGCCGAAGGGGTGATTCTTGAACATCGGAGGATGGGCGTCGTAGAGCACGGCCATGTCAAAGTCCCGCTTCCATGAGAAAGTCCTGAATGCTGATGTAGATGCGCTGGCGTTCCTCTGCCGTGAAACGCCCGTGGCCGCCGCCCGGAATTGTCAGCAGCTGATTGCGCACATTGGTGGCAGCCAGGGCGCGATGCAGTTCCACGCCGTGGGCATAGGGCACCACCGCGTCGGCATCGCCATGGATGCTCAGGATCGGTGGCAGATCATTGCGCACATAACGGATCGGTGAGAGGCGCTGGGCCAGCGCCGTGGGCTGGGCGACACCACTGAACCAGCGCGCCGCATTCTCGGCGCGATTGGGCCCCTGGATCACGTCCTGCACGTCGGTGACGCCGAACCAGTTGATGGCGGCTGCGACTGGCGGCGTGGTGCCATCGGGACAACCGGAGGCGAAGCCCTCGCTGTCGGGAATCATGGCGACAGAAAGCGCCAGGTGACCGCCGGCAGACTGCCCACTCACTACCAGCTTGCTCGTGTCAATGTTGAATCGCTCCGCCTCGGAGGCAATGGCGCGCAGCGCGCAGAAGGCATCGATCAGGGCGGCAGGTGCCGGCGCCGTGCCTCCCAGCCGGTAGCCCACATTCACCACGTTCCAGCCCATTTCCAGCCAGGGCATGAGCGCCATGATCTGGGCATTCTTGTTGCCCGCCACCCAGAAGCCTCCATGAAAGAACACCAGGGTGGGCTGTGGTGTGGTGACATCGCGGCGCGCATAGACATCCATCGCCAGCTGTGCGCCCGCCTGCGAGATGTAAGGAACGTCGATGTTGACCTGATATCGGGTCTCGATGGCTGTGGCGAAGCCGGCGGAATCCGGGAGTTGCGCCGAGGCCGTGGCGCTGATCAGGCTGGCGAGCAGAACTGCCAGCAGAGTAGGGGTGCGCATGATGCTTTCCTTTTTCGGTATCGTCTCGTCAATGACAGGAGCGCGGGAGAGTGTAGCCTGATTCTGTGCGACTGGCACAGTGTGCCCCCGTGAACCTTGTCAATTCGCATTCAAACAGTGGGGGCAAGTATCGGTGAATGGAGCCGAATCCCACGTCCAAGGCTAGTGAAGATCACTTTCGCTCGGCTATACTCCGGCCCGTTTCGGACCATTACAATGTCAACAAGGAATGTCCATGATCATCTACGGTGTTGCTCTGCTCGCAGCCTGTCTGCTTGCTGGTCTCTATCTTGGTGAACTGCTCGGTCAATTGCTCGGCGTACAGGCGAATGTCGGCGGTGTCGGCCTGGCGATGCTGTTGCTGGTATTGGCCAGCGGTTCGCCCCGCATGCGCTCGCTCACCACTGGCGCATCTGGCGAAGGCGTGAAGTTCTGGAGCGCCATGTACATCCCTATCGTGGTCGCCATGGCCGCCAGCCAGAATGTCGTGGCTGCGGCCAGCGGTGGCATGCTCGCCGTGCTTGCCGGAGTGCTGGCCGTCGTCGTCAGTTTCGCGCTGGTCCCGGTGCTCAGTCGCATCGGACCGCAGAGTCCACCCCTCCCCCCGCTGGAACAGGAGCCGTAATGGAAACCCTGCGCGCAGTGATTCAGGCCAATGGCCTTGTGGTGGCATTCGTGGTGGTCGGTGTGGCCGTCTGGCTGTCTTACTGGGCGTCACGGCACCTTACTCGAGGACGCATTCACGGTTCGGCCATCGCCATCCTGCTCGGACTGCTCGCAGCCTATGGTGCCGGGATGGCCACCGGAGGCAGTCGGGGCGTGGCGGACATCGGGTTGCTGGCTGGCCTCGGCCTGATGGGCGGCGGCATGATGCGGGACTTCGGCATCGTCTCCACCGCCTTCGGCGTGCAGTTGTCTGAATTGCGTCAGGCAGGTGTCGTGGGTGTCGTGTCAATTCTTGCCGGCGTGCTGGTCGCGTTTCTTGCGGGGGCCCTGGTGGCTCTGGCATTCGGCTACACCGATGCCGAGAGTATCACCACCATCGGGGCGGGTGCAGTGACCTATATTGTCGGGCCGGTCACGGGCACGGCGATCGGTGCCAGTTCGGACGTCATCGCGCTGGCTGTCGCTGCTGGCGTGGTGAAGTCGATCCTGGTCATGATCGGCACGCCGCTGGTGGCGCGTTACATCGGACTGAACAATCCGCAGTCGGCCATGGTGTTCGGGGGTCTGATGGGCACCACCAGCGGGGTGGCCGGAGGACTGGCCGCCACGGATCCGCGTCTGGTGCCCTATGGCGCCATGACGGCCACTTTCTACACTGGTGTGGGCTGTCTGCTTGGCCCCTCAGTGCTCTATTTCATCGTTCGCGCACTGGTGTGAAGAGTGCCAGTTGTTGCACAAGGAAGACGTCACCATGCGTTCAGGCAGTTTGACAGAGCAGCGCAGTTTTCCCGCGCTGAGTATCGGCAACACGGCGGTGGCCCTGCAGACCAATGCGGGAGAGTGGACCTATTCCGATCTGCACGAGCGTATCGACAAGATGGCGGCCGGGCTGCTGGGCAGCAAGCCTGATCTCAAGGAAGAGCGGATCGCCCTGCTGATTCCGGGCGGCGTGGACTACGTCACCGCCTTGCTGGGGATCTGGCGCGCCGGAGGCATCGCCGTGCCCTTGAATGTGGCTGGAGCGCTGCCGGAACTCGAGCACGCATTGACCTGTGCGCAAGTCACGCGACTGGTGGTGTGTCTGTCGCTGGATACCCATCAGATCGGCGCCTTGCGCACTCTCTGCCAGGTCTTGCAGATCGAGTGGCTGACGGTGGCGCAAACGCTTGCTGATCGCGTCGGCACGCTGCCCGTGATCGCCTCGGAGCGCCGCGCCATGATCCTGTTCACCAGCGGCACCACCAACAAGCCCAAGGGCGTGGTCAGCACGCACCGCAACATCCGCGCCCAAGTCACCACGCTGCTGGAGGCCTGGGGCTGGCAGGCCAGAGATTCGATCCCGCTGTTCCTGCCGCTGCATCACATTCACGGCATCATCAACATCCTGTGCTGCGGTCTGTGGATCGGCGCGCGCATCGCCCTCTTTCCGCGCTTCGACATGGAGACGGTGATGACTCAGGTGAGCCTGCGCGAATACACGCTGTTCATGGCGGTGCCCACCATTTACGTCAAGATCATTCAGTACCTGGAGGCGCTGGATGCCGGCGAGCGCGAGGCCGTCACCTCGGCGTTCAATGCCATGCGGCTGAATGTCAGCGGTTCGGCTGCGTGTCCCGTCAAGCTGTTCAATCAGTGGAAAGCGCTCACCGGCCAGACGCTTCTGGAGCGCTATGGCATGACGGAGATCGGCATGGGCATCTCCAACCCCTACCTGGGCGAGCGTCGTGCCGGCGCAGTTGGCCTGCCGCTGAAAGGCGTCGAGGTAGCGCTCTTCGATGATGTCGGAGCCGTGATCGACAATGACGAGGTGCCCGGCGAGATTCGCGTCAGGGGCGCCAACGTGTTCCTGGAATACTGGAACAATCCCGCAGCCACGCAGGAGAGCTTCGTCAAGGACTGGTTCTGCACCGGGGATGTTGCTGTGCGGGAGAAAGGCTATTACCGCATCATGGGCCGTTCGTCGGTGGATATCATCAAGTCCGGGGGCTACAAGCTCTCTGCACTGGAGATCGAGGGCACACTGCTCACCCACGAGAAGATTGCCGAGTGCGCCGTGGTGGGCATGGAGGACGAGACATGGGGTGAGGCGGTGACGGCCTTCGTGGTGCTCAAGCCTGGGCAGTCGCTCACGCTGCCGGACTTGAAGTCCTGGTGCGAGTCGCGCATGTCGCCCTACAAGATTCCCAAGTCCCTGCGCGTGCTGGAAGCGATGCCGCGCAATGCCATGGGCAAGGTCATCAAGCCGGATCTGAAGAAGCTGTGACCGCGGCGCTCCGGCCGCAGTCATTGGAATAACGCCCATGTCGCTGCATGACGACTTCGATCTGCGTCCCACCCTGCGCGGCCCCACGCTGACGCTGCGGCCTCTTGTGGCGGAGGATTTCGAGCCTCTGCTGGCCGCCGCCTCCGATCCGCTGATCTGGGTGCAACACCCTCAACCCACGCGCTGGCAGCGCGAGGTCTTTGCGGAACACTTCTTCCAGGGTGCGCTGGCCGGCGGCAGTGCCTTCGTGGTGCTGGACAATGCCAGTGGTGCCATCATCGGGTCCACGCGCTACTACGACTGGCAGCCTCCGGCTCGCAGCATCGCGCTGGGGTTCACCTTCCTGGCGCGGGCCTGGTGGGGCGGGCCAGCCAATCAGGAAATGAAGCAGTTGCTGCTCGAGCATGCCTGGCAGTGGGTGGACACCGTCTGGTTTCACATCGGCGCGCAGAACCAGCGCTCGCGCCGTGCGCTGGAGAAAATCGGCGGTTGCTTCAGCCATGTGGAAGAGCGCAGCAGTGGCGGCGCGCCAGTATGCACCGCCTTCTATCGCATTGACGCGCCGTGTCGCCCGGACTGACCAGTCTGCTCCGCCGCACTTCTTCACGTCCCTCACTCAAGGCAGCTGCGCGGCATTCCCCCTGCCGATCACCAGCAGCGTCTCGCGAAACTGCGGCAGCAGGAACCCGTCGGCGATCAGGGCATCCGTGGCCTGTGTGTAGGCCTCCAGATAGTCCTGAGCACCCGGATAACGGGCGCTGACAGGCGCGCGCGGGTCCTTGCTGGCCGCCGCGTCCTGCGCGGTCTGCGCAAAGGGCAGATAAGCACCCGACAGGCGCAGCAGTTCGGTGTCCGCACCGCTGGCCGCGCTGCGCAGATTCCACGGCACAAAGGTACCCAGGGGCACGGCAGTCAAAGGGGGCAGCACCGTGCTGGCGCCCGAGTCATTGTTGTCGGCATTGACAGCAGGAACCCGCGCGCCATACCACGACTGCGCCGCGACCGGGTGCTGATCGACGATGCCCTGTTCGCGAAAGCGCGGCCCGAAATCCACATGGCCCACCTGATACATGGCCTTGGGATGCGCGACGCCAGGCAGCGCGTTCCAGGCGGCAGGATTGATGCGACCATCCCCCAGGTGCGAGGGCACGAGAGAGCCATCGGCAATACGCGGATAGCGGCTGGGAGGAGGCGGGGTGTCTGTACGCACCCAGTCGACGAGGCGTGCCAGCAGCGAATCGGCAATGGGAGACCACAGGTTCGGATTTGCCCCCAGCTGCCCGGCGCCGGCCGGTTCCGGGCGGCCTGTTCCCGAGCTGTGGGCGGAGCCGCCGATGGTGTAGAAGCGAACATTGGCAGGGATTTCGGCATCGTGCAGGCCCAGCGGGTCGGTGTGGGCCAGCGAGCCTGCCCTGATCCAGTATTCATTGGACGTCTGCACGTGCATCAGCCGCGGCTCGGTGCCGCTTTCACGCGCCTGCTTCAGAATGCCATCGGTGCGGCCCGTGAACGGGTCCACGCTGTCGCCATAGGTGAAAGGAAAATGGTCGTTCGGGAACAGATGATATTCATGCTGCCCGTTGGTGCTGGTGGGCATGGCGAAGCGCAGATTGAACATGCCGAAGCCGCCGCCGGCGATGACGGGCATCACCCCGTCGAACACGCGTCGGCCTGCCAGATCCTCGTTGAAGCCCTGGTACAGAAACTGTCGCAGCAGGCGGCCGCTCTGGGAATTGCCCCAGGCGACGGTATGGGCGAACGCCGGCACTTGCAGGACCTGCAGTGTGGCAAGCAGCGACGCGTCTGTCGTGCCGTGCCGCAGCAGGGCGATGACGTCACGAATGCCGGCGAGGCCGGCGCCGGCCAGCACAGGATCCTGTGCCTCATAGATCAGCTCATAGAGCATGCCCGGCACCAGGCCGCCGGCCACGCTCAGTGTGATGCGGACCTGCTCGCTGTCCGGCACTTCCTCCACCCGCAGACTGAAGTCTTCGCGCGGCACCGTTGCGCGCGGGTCGGCCTGATTCAGGCGCCGTGTGAGCGTGGCTTCACGCAGGCCGGCAGCGGTGGGCCGGTAGGCCAGATGCGCAGCACCGGCGATCGACGCCTCGGATGCAGGCGCGTTGACGAAGACTTCGTAGCGAACCATGCCAGTCACCGGCGCATCCTGGTTGCCTGTGACGGGGGCGTGCAGGCGCTGGCGTTCGTTGCCCGATTCCAGTTCGGCGATCCAGCCTGTGCTCAGATAGGTGTGACCCTGTGTGCTCAGTGGGTGCTGCAGGGAGACATCCGGCGGCAGCGAACTGCGACCCCGATTGTTGACCTGATAGAGCAGGGTGTCGCTGACCGGTCCGCGCCGAGGCACCAGCAGGCGGAAGTCGGTGCTGAATTCGACCAGGCCGGCGGCATTGCGAGGCGCCAGTGCCAGGTCGATGATCTTGTGGTTGCCGGGCGCCTGGGGGTCGAGCGCAAGATGCAGCAGCCCGGTGACGGCTTCGTACTGAACGGCAGAGTCGGGCGCGCCCAGCAGTTCGCGGCTGTGAATCTCGATGCGCGAGACTTCGGCAAGGGACTGGTGCTGATACAGCACCAGCAGAGGGAGCAGCAGCGTCGCGAGTGCGGCGCGCAGTGAGAAGAGCAAGAGAGAGGATTGCAATTTTCTGTTTCCGTTAGTCAAAGTCGTGGCAATCAATCCGGGGGCAGGTCTAGAATCCCCACATCCCGAACAGGGTCTTTGCCTGATAGTCTCTCAACACTCACGCAAGAACAACAAGAAGGAATGATCCATGAAAGCTCTCGCTCGTGTCACCGCCCTCTGCGGTCTGGGTCTGCTAAGCGGGTTTGCTTCCGTCGCCAGCGCCGCGGAAGCCATCCCTGTCTACATCCACAACAACGGCATCGCGTTCTCGCGCATGCAGGACGGCCAGGTTATCGCCTATGACCCGGTGGCTGCCTATGACGAGCACACCATCGCTGTCGCCGATTGCAATGCCTTCAAGGCCGAACTCAAGGGGGTCAGCTGGTGCTTCTCCAGCCTCACCAACCAGGAAGCCTTCGTGGCAGCCACGGCAGAGAATGGCAACAATCGCTATGTGCCCTTCGGCGGCGGGCACTGCTCACTCGGCCTGGCCAATGGCAATCTGGCTGCAAGGGGCGATCCCCGTACCGCTGTGCGCATCGGCAACGAGTTGATTCTGAACGGCAACTTCGATGTGCGCGCCCGCTTCCTGCAGGATACCGAGCGCAATCTGGACAATGCCCGTCTGCGCTTCCAGTTGGCCATCCAGAACGGCAGTCTTGTCGAGAACTGATTGATTTTCCGGCGGCGCTGTCAGTGGACATCACCGTCGAAATTGCGCTGCCAGTACCCCACATCCAGCCATTGCCCGAACTTGTAGCCCACTTCCGCGAAGTGGGCCACTTTGCGCATGCCGAACTTCTCGTGCAGCGCAACGCTGTGGGCGTTGGGCAGGGCGATGCAGGCCAGCACCGCATGCACAGGCCGCTCGCGCAGGGCGGCGAACAGCTGCGTGTAAAGTGCCGTGCCGGTGCCGGCACCGCGCTGTTGTGGGTGCAGATAGATGGATATCTCCACACTGTGGCGATAGGCATGTCGCACTTTCCAGGGGCTGGCACAGGCAAAGCCGAGCAGGTGACCATCGTGCTCTGCCACCAGCCAGGGCAGGCCCGCCGCTTCGACTGCAGCCAGTCGGCTCGCCATGTCCTCGCCCGTCAAGGGCTTTTCCTCGAAGCTGATGGTGGTGGACTGAATGTAGTGCGAATACAGGGCGGCAATCTGAGGAGCATCGTCGAGGGTGGCGCTGCGGATCATGGAGGCGGCTCGTGAAAGGATTTTTGAAACTGGCTGTGTGCAGCCACAAACACTGCACGGCCGTCATCTTAGCGGCACCGCTGCTGCGCGCTCAATGGCGCCGGGCGCTGGTCTGACGATTTTCTTGTGCGAGCAAGTGTGCTACTACTGGCGGCGTTCCTGCTCAAAACACAACAACAAGCAAATGGTTCGAATCCCGAGGACGCTCCCATGACTCGCTTAGCGCTTGCCCTGGCCCTGATGGCCAGTCTGTTCACGCTTCCCGTTCACGCCCAGAATGCCACTGCCCTCAATGCCGCGCTGGCGGCAAGCGCGAGCCGTCCCGCAGCCGACAAGGAGGCTGATGCCCGGCGCAAGCCGGCGGAAACGCTCGACTTCTTCGGCATCGGACCGGGCATGACCGTGGTCGACCTGATTGCCTCCGGTGGCTACTACACGGAAGTGCTCTCCCTCGCGGTCGGTGCCAACGGCAAGGTCTACATGCAGAACGCGCCGTCCGCATTGACCGGCGAGCGTGGCGAACGCACCGCGCAGGCCATCAATGACCGCCTGGCCGGTGGCCGCCTGGCCAATGTCGAGCGCCTGGACCGCGATCCGCACGATCTGGGTCTGCCCGACGGTTCCCTGGATGGCGCTGTCATCGCGCTGGAGTATCACGAGCTCTACCGCAATGCCGATCCGCAGACGGAAGCCCGCTTCCTCGCGGAAATGAAGCGTGTGCTCAAGTCTGGCGGTGTGCTCGGCGTCATCGACCACGCCGGCAATGCCGGCAACGACAACGGCCCCATGCATCGCGCCGAGCTCGACAAGGTGCTGGCAGGCGCTGCGGCGGCAGGCTTCATTGTGGACGGCACCAGCGATCTGCTGCGCAATCCGGCCGATGACCGCAGCCTCACGGTGTTCGATGCCAGCATCCGCGGCGTAACCGACCAGTTCATCATCAAGCTGCGCAAGCCCTGATTCTGGAACGCCTGCCACTCGCCCTGGACATGATGATGACGACCAACCGCCTTTTCAGTTTTCTGTTGTTCTTTGCGGTGCTGACCTGCACGGCTGGTCCGTCATGGGCCACCCCCGAGCGCTGGTACCGTCTGATGGAGCCGCAGCAGCTCGCGTCCATTCTGGCGCGGGTGCCACAGACGCGAGTGCTGCAGGTCACCGGAGATCATGCGGCCGGCCATATCCCCGGCGCGGTGGCGGCGCCGTATTCGCTGTTCCGTGGCCCGCAGGAGAATCCTGGCCAATTGCCGGAGCCGGGCGAGCTGACCGCGCTGGTGCAGCGGCTCGGCATCACGGCGGACACGCCCGTGGTGGTGGTGCACCAGGGCAGCAACGCGGCGGACTTCGGCGCGGCGGCAAGGGTGTACTGGACGCTGAAATCCCTGGGCGTGCAGGATCTCGCCATCCTCAATGGCGGCCATGCGGCCTGGAGCGCGGCTGGGCTGCCGGTGAGCACCGACCCCGTCAGCGTGACGCCATCGCAGTTCAGGCCGCAGTGGCGTGACGACTGGCGCGTGACCACTGCCGAGGTGGAGGCGCTGGTGGCCAATGGTGGTGCCCGCCTCATCGATGCGCGGCCGCCGAGTTTCTTCCAGGGGCTGCAGGCCAGCACCGGACTGCCCGGCACCATTCGCGGCGCCGGCAATCTCGCTTTCGAGAACTTCTTCGATGGCGCCCGATTGAAGCCGCGGGCGCAGGTCAGTGCAATTCGCGCGGCCTATCCTCAGCAGGATGCTCCCATCACGGTGTCCTTCTGCAATACCGGCCACCAGGCAGCCGTGAACTGGTTCATCCTCAGTGAGCTGCAGAATGTGCCCAACACGCGCTTGTATGCCGAAAGCATGACGGAATGGAGCCTGCAGGCGCGACCCATGGACAATCAGCCCAGTGCCCTGCGCCATTACTGGCGGATGACCACGGACTGGATCGAGACTCTGCTCGGCGCCTGATCCATGACCCTTTCTCCGATCAAACCGGCTCCGCGTCGGGCCGCCCTGGTGCTATTGGCTCTGACCGTCGTCTTTCTCACCTTCGCCACGGCAGGCCCGCGTGCGGCGCTGTTGATGCTGGTCGGGCTCGGCTTCGGCCTCACGCTGGAGGGGCTGCGTTTCGGGTTTGCCGGACCCTGGCGCACGCTGGTCAGCGAACGCGATGCGCGCGGGCTGCTGGCCCAGTTTCTCGCTGTCGGGCTTGCTGCCTGCGTGGCGATCCCCCTGCTTGCCAGTTTCCCCACCGAGCTCAATGGGGCTCACGCTCCCATCGGCCTGGCCATGATCGTGGCGGCGTTTGTTTTTGGCGCCGCCATGCAGCTCGTGATGGGTTGTGGCTCGGGCACCCTGGTGAATGCCGGCAGCGGCAATGCCATTGCCCTGGTGGCACTGCTCGGCTTCGTGGCTGGAAGCTTTCTCGGCACCCTTCATTCAAGCTGGTGGACCAGTTTCGGAGTGCTGCCTCTGCTGACACTGCAGGGACAGTTCGGCACGGCCGGCGGTCTACTGCTGACACTGCTGGGTCTGGTCGTGCTGGCCGCTCTGGCGTTGATGCGTGCGCTTCCGGGCCGGCGGCTGCCGCCACGGCGGCTGGTGCTGGCGGCCTTGCTTGTCGCGCTGCTGGCGAGCTTGAATCTGGTGATAGCAGGTCAATCCTGGGGCGTGGTGTATGGCCTGGGTCTATGGGGTGCCAAGCTGGTCAGCGCGGCAGGCGTTGATCTGAGTGGCAGCGCATTCTGGGGCAGTGCGGCCCATGCCGAACGACTGAGTCAGTCGCTGCTGACCGATGTCACGTCGTTGACCAATATCGGCTTGATCCTGGGTGCCTTTCTTGTCATGCGCTGGCGTGCGGTGCCTGACCCGCAGGTGGCGCCCCTCACGCCGCGCAGCTGGCTGGTCGTGCTGCTGGCGGGGCTGCTGCTGGGCTACAGCGCGCGGGTAGCGTTGGGCTGCAACGTTGGGGCGTTCTTCAGTGGCGTGTCCACGGGAAGCCTGCATGGTTGGGCCTGGTTCGTGGCGGCCTTCGCAGGTTCGATGCTGGGCATACGCCTGCGTCCGCGTCTGTTGCTGCCCCTGCGGCCGACAGACGGCAGCGGGACAGGAGGAGGGCGATGACAGCGTTGCTGCAGGCCAGTCGCCCGCGTGTGGGCGGCCTGAGCCTGATCCTGGTGCTGTTGCTGCTGCTGGTCGATCACGTCCAGTCGCGGCCCATCAATCCCTATCAGGCCCCGGCCCCCGTGGCTCTGGGTTCCGGCGTCGCGCCGACAGCAGCCCACTGCACGGCGCCCTGAGTGCAGCGGCTTCGTCGCTGCACGATGTCGTCCGCATTGGTGGTGATGCAGGTGCGAGCAATGTTCTGCGCGCCCAGCGCTGGCACACTCGCGACGACTTCGGCCTCGCGAAGGCCTCGCGCCGATTCGATCTGCGTCACCATCCACTGTGCAGGGACCTCGTGAAGATGCCTGTCACTGGGGAATCACAGTCCCTGAAAACCTGTTTTTGAGCGAACCCCCGCGTCATGGTGGACATCAGACGGGCGACGGAGTCGCAGCAAGCAAAACGGTCAGGTCCACCAGAATGCACCGCTGGCGCGCAGCTCCTCCGCGTCAAGCGCGCAGCTGCGGCCTTGCGCGAGATCTGCGGGCAGCACCACAGCACCGATTCGCACGCGGTGCAGCGCGAGCACCGGGTTGCGGAAGCGGCCGAACATGCGCTTGATCTGGTGGTAGCGCCCCTCCACCAGGGTCACGCGCGCCAGCGTGTCGTCAAGGATCTCGAGGCGTGCGGGCAGGGTGGTGATGTCCTCGTACGCGAAGTGCATGCCGGCCGCGAAGGCCTCGATCATCGCCTCGGTGAGCCGGTCCCGCACGCGCACCTCGTAGACCTTCTCCACCGCGTCGGGAGACATCAGCGCGCGGGACCAGCGCCCGTCGTTGGTCAGCAATACCAGCCCCGAACTGGCACGGTCGAGTCGACCCACCAGGTGCAAGGTGTCGCCAGCAGGATGATCCAGCAGGTCGATGACCGTCGTGCGCACGGCATCGCGAGTAGCACAGAGCACACCCACCGGCTTGTGCAGTTTCAGATATACCGGCGTGTCGCAGGGTAGCGTCTCGCCGTCCACTGCAATCCGCGTAAAGCGATCGACAGGCTGACTTCCCGTGCAGGCCACGTTTCCATCAACAACGACACGTCCCTGTGCGAGCAGTCCTCTGACGGCACTGCGGGTCAGGCCGAGGGTATGGTTCAGAAAGCGATCAAGGCGGTGGGCGTTGCGGGGCATTGGGTTGTCGATCAAAGCAGGTGGAATGCCTTTTCAAACTGGACAAGTGGGAGACACAGGTTTACCTTCCAAGCGTCTTGTCGGTCAAGATTGCCGAAAGTCGCAACAGTGTTACCTTACTCAACACGCAAGTGCTTTGACAGGAGTGAACAATGAAAAGAAAAGCCCTGTACGGCCTTACCCTGAGCGCAGCGCTCACACTGGCGGCAAGCCCGCCTGATGTGTTCGCCCAGGCTATGGAATCAGTGGAGCCTTTCAAGGTCGGCACCTTTGCCATCAACGATGTCCCCACCGTAGGGCTCGTGCTGCGCAATGACCAGCTGATCGTCGATCTGGCCGCCGCCAACCGTGCGCTGGAACTGCTGCCGCAGTATGCCAGCATGAATATGCCGGACAACATGATCGGCCTGATCGAGCAGTACGAATACGGTCTCAAGTACCGCATCTACGAACTCGTGAACTGGATGGTGGAAGAAGACATGCTCGACGGACGCGAGCTGCGCAGCTTCGTGCACCCGGTGGACTCGGTGGACATCATGGCCCCGATCCAGTACCCCAGCAAGATCATGAACGCCGCCGTCAACTTCTACACCCATGCGTGTGAAGGCTGCAATGACGATGAACTGGCCAGCCGCATCCGCGAACGTCAGGAAAATCGCGGTGTGCCCTACCTGTTCCTCAAGCCTACCCGCGGCGCCGTGATCGGCGACGGCGACGACATCATCATGCCGTTCGGCCGCGACCGCATCGAATGGGAAGTGGAGATGGCGATCGTCTTCGGTCGCACCGGCAAGTATGTCTCCGCCACACGCGCTTACGATCACGTCTTCGGCTACATGGTGGCGATGGATATCTCCGACCGCGGGGGCCGTCCGCCAGGTGGCTACGGCGTGACCTCCGACTGGTTCGTGGGAAAAGGCCACGACACCTTTGCTCCCCAGGGCCCCTGGATAGTGCCCAAGGAGTTCTTCGGCGACCCCATGGAGCGTCTGCACCAGACTCTGGTGATCGACGGCGTGACCGTGCAGGAAGCCAAGGCCGGGGACATGATCCACAACATCCCCGAGCTGATCGAGTACGCTTCGTCGCTGATCACCCTGTTCCCCGGCGATGTGCTGCAGAGTGGCACGTCCGGAGGCACTGGCGCAGGCCGTGTCGAACGGGCCACCGGTTCCGGTTACCTGATCGATGGCGAGACCATCAGCGCGAGTATCGAAGGCATCGGCACGCTGACGCATACCGTGCGCGTGGAGCAGAGTGTGCCGGACGATCTGTCCGGTTCGCAGCTGCCCCCGGTCAGCACCTACCGAGACTAAGATGTGTGAAGGAAGAAAGCCCGGCTATGCCGGGCTTTTTTTTCGCGCAGCACTTTCTCCAGTGCCCGCCCCTGGGCCAGTTCGTCCACCCGGCTGTCCAGCCAGGGAAGCCTCTGCAGCAACGGGTCAGCAATTTCCTCCACTCTCACACCGTATACCGAGCCTTTGATGAGTCCGACATTCGGGTGCAGGTCAGGAGCCTGTGCGAAGAAGGTCTCGACCCTCACCGCGAGGGCAATCTGCTGCTTGAGCATGGCATCGACCTGCCAGGTTTGCTGCAGCAGGCCACCGCATCGCCCATCGCCCTGTTTTCGAGGCTGGATGTGCTGGTGGCCGGCGTGGTGGTGCTGGTCTTCATGGTGGTCGGAGGGCTGCGCGCTGCGCTGCAACTGGTCGAGATTGACGCGGTTGGCATCGTTTCCAGGGCATTCACCACCTGTCGACGATCACGACAAACGCCGCGCCCTGGGTCACCACTCCGGCACGCAACACCAGTACTTCATGTCCGTCCACAAGCCTGCTCGTTGCGCCAGCGAAGCCGCGTCCAGATCATGCTCCGTGATCTGGGCGCGGGCCTCTCCATCCGGCGCCGGTCGCGCACGGCGACAGACAGCGGCCAACCTCGCTTCCGAGCCTGCCCGGCAATATGGCGGCGACACAGATTCCCCGTGGCACCCAGCAGGGCAGGCGAGGGGCTGTGCATGCGATGCCTCCCGCGACTGTCTCTCAGGTCAGCGCTTGATGTGATCTCAGGCGGGGCGGTAGATGGCGCAGAGCTTGTGGCCATCAGGATCACGCACATAGGCCAGGTACATCGTGCCTAGACTGCCCTGACGCGGGCCGGGCGCGTCCTCGATGGAGGTGCCGCCGTTGGCCACTGCCACATCGTGAAATGCCTGGAGCTGCTCGGGCGAACTGCACTTGAAGCCGATAGTGGCGCCATTGGCGACGCTCGCCGGTTCGCCGTTGATAGGCTCAGTAAGGCAGAATGTACTGCCACCGTGGCGGTAGAAAAGACGGATATGGCCGCTGGGCCCGACGTTGCGCACCGGTTCGCCCGCGCCGAGGACGCCGAGGACGGCGTCATAGAAACGTTTGGAGCGCTCGATGTCATTCGAGCCAATCATGATGTGATTGAACATGTGAAATCTCCTGTGGCTCAGCCCTGCGGCGCCGCCAGCACGTTGAAACTGATGCCGATGCGGTCGCGGTCGCTGGTGTTCTCCTCCACACCATGCTCCAGCCAGCCGGGGAAGACGTAGATGCGCCCCTCTTCAGGACGCATGCGGATCTCCTCTGCCGTGAAGTCCGACACGCGGTCCACCGGGTAGGTGAGCATGCGCGAAGCCACGCGTGGGTCACGGAAATAGATGCTGCCGCATTCGGGCGCCTTCAGGCTGATGTAGTAGACGCCGCTGAAATGACAGTTGGCATGGAAGTGCACCTTGTTGGACGCGCCGGGCGGGCTGATGTTGAGCCAGGATTGCAACATGAATTGCATGCCCGAACGAAAGTTCAGGGATTCGCCGATGCGGTCGCAAATCTGCAGGATGCGCAGATTGATGTCGTTGAACTCCGGCAGCTCCTGCAGAATACTCGGGCTCTGCCAGCCGTGGATGTTGGTGTTCTGAACCCCGGCCTGGTCGCGCTGGCGCAGCTCGAGGGCGCGCTGCAGCAAAGTGGCGTTGAAGGTCTCGCGGTCATCGAAGAGGGAGGTCCAGACCATGCTCGGGAAGAGCGCTTGTGGAATGATTTGCAAAGTCGTGTTTCCTTGTTGTTGTGAAAAAAGATGTCGCGCATGCTGAGGTACGCAGAGTGGTGGCGAGATCAGGGTGCGGCCGATCTGAAAAGGCCACGAAGATATATTTGAATCGCCCGTCCGTCCAGTTTCATAATGCTCGCCGTTCCGACAGGCGCTGTCATCGCGCCAACAACCACTGGTCAATCAACGGAGAGCGCACAATGATCGGCACTTACGCAGGTAAAGCAGCAGTACTACTGACGATGGTTTTGCTGGGAGCGCTGGCCGTGGTGTCGGTGCAGGCGGCTGACGAGGAGCAGATCGTGATCGAGGATCTGACCCCGGCCCAGCTGCGCGACGAGATCGTGAAGATTCAGACCGAGTTCTATGCGGTGTTCAACCGCAACAACGACGACGATGCCTTCGACGTGGTCTGCCAGAAGTTCACCCCAACCGGCTCCAACATTCCGCAGACGGGCTGCGAGCCCGGTTTCGTCACCGCGCGCCGTGGTGAGAATGCGAATGACTACCGCCTTGGCACGGACGAACTCCTCGCGCAGGATGCATTGATGCAGGAATTGCAGCCGCAATTCGCTCAATTGACGGAACGGATGAACGCCCTTGCAGCCTCAGACCAGTACTTCCGGGAGCTTGGGCAGATATTGCAAATGCTCAACGAACGTTTGAGAGAGATCAGTCTTCAGTGAAGTGT
>Ga0255220_1000073_pt1 | contig 38165 bp, 27 predicted proteins | sample Miss_Colum_RepB__FD_188423 | JGI IMG/M metagenome (GOLD analysis project Ga0255220, IMG submission 188423) | Freshwater microbial communities from Mississippi River, Louisiana, United States - Miss_Colum_RepB_8d | ecosystem: Environmental > Aquatic > Freshwater > River | place: USA: Louisiana...
AGCGTCGGAGAAGTGCAGATACCTCGTAAGCCACCTGTTCGAGACTCGCAGCGACAGGCTGGTCTACCAGCTTCACACTGTAGCGGGTGCCCATCGTACCGCCGCCGAACTCGTGAATGACAGCGGAGTCGCTTGGACCGTTGAAAAGGAAGGTTCCGAGGACCAGAACGGCCACGCAGAGCAGCAGGAGGCTTTGGCGTATCGACACGGTGTTCATGGTGATGCAGATCCGGTCGCCACCCCCGGCACTAAACCGGGAGCACGCAAAGAGGCAACTATCAGGAAAATTCGTCCAGCGCGATGTTTTCGTCTTCGACGCCGAGACCCTTGAGCATCTTGATGACAGCGGCATTCATCATGGGCGGTCCGCACATGTAGAACTCGCAGTCTTCGGGCGCTATGTGGTCCTTCAGGTAATTTTGATATACAACGTTGTGAATGAATCCGGTCATACCGGTCCAGTTGTCCTCCGGTTGCGGATCGGACAGTGCAACGTGCCAGGTGAAATTTTCGTTCTCCGCGGCCAGCATGTTGAAGTCATCGACGTAGAACATCTCCTTGAGGCTGCGGGCGCCATACCAGAACGTGATCTTTCGCTGGGTTTTGATGCGGCGCAGCTGATCAAAGATGTGCGAGCGCATAGGCGCCATGCCAGCACCTCCGCCTATGAAGACCATTTCGGCATTGGTGTCTTTAGCGAAGAACTCTCCGAAGGGACCGAAAACCTTTATCTTGTCGCCAGGCTTCAGACTGAAGACATAGGAAGACATCACGCCGGGCGGGAAAGTCGACTTGGGAGGGGGTGTGGCTATGCGGATGTTGAACTTGATGATGCCCTTCTCTTCCGGATAGTTTGCCATCGAATACGCACGAATGGTGGTCTTTTCGGACTTAGAAGCAAGCTTGAACAGACCGAACTTTTCCCAGTCACCGCGGAATTTCTCGCCGATCACGAAGTCCTTGTAGTACACCTCATGGGCCGGAACTTCGAGCTGGACATAGCCCCCCGCGCGGAAATCGACGCTGTCGCCATCGGGAATCTTGAGAACCAGCTCCTTGATAAAGGTCGCCACGTTGTCATTGGAGACCACGGTGCACTCCCACTGCTTCACTCCGAAGAATTCGGGCTCGACTTCGATCTTCATGTCCTGCTTCACGGCCACCTGGCAAGAAAGTCGCCAATGCGACTTGGCCTCGCCTAGAGTGAAGTGACCCTGTTCGGTCGGCAGCATCGAGCCACCGCCATCAACAACCTGACACTTGCACTGACCACAGGTGCCGCCACCGCCACAGGCAGAAGACAGATAGATTCCCGCGTCTGCCAGGGTCGTCAACAGTTTGCCGCCTGCAGGCACGACGATGGACTTGGACGGGTCCCCATTGATCTCGATCTTCACGTTACCAGTGCTGACCAGTCTCGCCCTCGCAACAAGAATCATCGCCACGAACACCATGACCACCACGGTGAACATCAGCACGCCGCCTGCTATAGCTGCAATATCAATCATCTCTTTAGAACCTGTTGACTACAGTGACAATCCGCTGAATGACATGAAACCCAGAGACATAAGTCCGGTGGTAATGAAGGTGATGCCCATCCCCCGCAAGCCCTGCGGCACGTCGCTATACTTGAGCTTTTCGCGGATCCCTGCCATGGCGGTGATAGCCAGCGCCCAACCTACCCCTGCACCTGTGCCATACACCACGCTTTCAGAGAAGCTGTAATTGCGCTCCACCATGAACAGTGAGGCGCCCATGATGGCGCAGTTCACTGCGATCAGCGGCAGGAAGACCCCGAGGGCGTTGTAAAGTGCTGGCATGTACTTGTCGAGGAACATTTCCAGCACCTGCACCACGGCGGCGATCACGCCGATGTAGCAGATGAAACCCAGGAAGCTGAGATCGAGATCCGGAAAACCCATCCAGGCAAGGGCACCGTCCTTGAGCAGATAGGTAAACAACAGGTTGTTCAGCGGCACAGTGATGATCTGCACAGCCGTGACCGCTATACCCAGACCCACGGCAGTTTCCACCTTTTTGGAAACCGCAATGAAAGTACACATGCCGAGGAACATCTGCAGAGCCATGTTTTCAACGAAAACTGCGCGAATCGCAAGACTGAGATAGTGTTCCATCAGTGTGCGACCTCCTGCGTCGTGTGAGCCGCCAGCTTGAACTCGGAGTTCTCGACCTGATCAACACGCTTGGTTCGCACGATCCAGATCAGGAAACCAATGATGAAGAAGGCACTCGGCGCCAGCAGCATGAGGCCGTTGGCCTGATACCAGCCTCCATTGGACACCAGGGGCAGAATCTCGATGCCGAACAGGCTGCCCGACCCGAAAAGCTCCCGCACACTGCCGAGAATCAACAGAACCGCACTGTAGCCCAGGCCATTGCCGATACCATCCATGAAACTGGGGATCGGCGGATTCTTCATGGCGAATGCCTCTGCACGACCCATTACGATACAGTTGGTAATGATCAGACCCACGAACACGCTTAGCTGCTTGCTGATCTCGTAGGCGAATGCCTGAAGCAGTTGGTCCACAGCAATCACTAACGTCGAGATAATCGCCATCTGGATGATGATGCGAATGCTGCTGGGCATGAAATTTCGCACCATCGAGATGAACAAGTTCGAAAAGGCTACCACCAGTGTCAGAGCCACACACATCACAATCGTGACTCGCAGACTCGTGGTCACGGCCAGCGCTGAACAAATACCGAGTATCTGCAGGGTAATCGGGTTTTCCGCCACTACGGGCTTGAACAACAATGTCTTCGTGTCAGTTGCCATTACGACCTCGCACTTCAACCTTCATTCAATTGGTTCAGATAAGGCCCGAAGCCATTGGGCCCCAGCCAGAATGCAATCATGTTGTCCACGCCGCGACTGGTGAGGGATGCTCCTGACAGCCCATCGACTTCGAAGTCTCCTTCGCCGCGCCCCTTGATCACGCTTAGTGCCACGTCGCCTTGATCGTCGTAAACCTTCTTGCCTGGCCATAGGGCCTTCCAGCGCGGATTATTGATCTCGCCACCAAGGCCGGGGGTTTCCTTGTGTTCGTAAAACCCGATGCCATTGACGGTATTGCCGTCGCCGTCCAGCGCGAGATAGCCATATATGGTGCCCCACAACCCATAACCGCTCACCGGAATCACCAAGGTCTCGATCGAGCCGTCAGCGGCAGGCAGAGTGTAGACCGTGGAATAACGCACACGTCGCTTCAGATCTGCGATGTCTTCCTGGGCTGCCAGCGCATCGCTGAACTGAGGATCGCTCAGAACAGCACGCTCGTCGTAAGTTTGCGGGTCGATGCCAAGCTGTGAAAGTCGCTCCTCGCTAAGCACCTCTCCGGTATCAAGTTCCACAACCTGCAGGGTAAATCGCGAGAACAGGTCATCTACCTCGGCATTGGAGTTCAGCGCTGGATCGAACATGCCGGCGGCAGCCAGGATGTTCTTGTTGCGATCCAGCAACTTATTGCTGACCTGGAAAGGCTTGAGAATCACGGCAGCACTGGAGATGAACACCGAACAGACGACGCACAGAACCAGAGCGACCCTGATGGTACCGCTGACTGAATCTTTAGACTGCATGGCGTGCAAGCCTCCTCTTGATGTTCGCCCGCACCACGACATAGTCGATCAGCGGGGCAAACAAATTGCCGAACAGAATGGCGAGCATGACGCCTTCGGGATAGGCAGGGTTCAGGACACGGATCATGACAGTCATCACACCGATCAGAGCACCATAGACCCACTTGCCCGTGTGGGTCATGGATGACGACACCGGGTCTGTGGCCATGAACACCATGCCAAAGGCGAAACCGCCGAGCACCAGGTGCCAGTACCAGGGCGTCGCGAAGAAGGGGTTGGTATCTGAGCCGACCAAATTGAGCAGAGTGGAGAACCCCACCATGCCGAGGAACATCCCCAGCATGATGCGCCAGGACGCAATGCGCGTAATCAGCAGGAGCGCGCCACCCAGCATGATTGCCAGCGTAGAGGTTTCACCTATTGAGCCCTGCTCGCGGCCGATGAAAGAATCCATCCAGGTGAGTTCCTGGCCGCTCGCTGCCGACATCACCGGAAGACCGCCTGCTGCCAGTTGACTGAGCGACGTGGCGCCACTGAAGCCATCCACTGCCGTCCACACGGCGTCGCCGGAGATCTGCGGCGCGTAAGCGAAGAACAGGAAGGCACGACCGACCAACGCCGGGTTGAGGAAATTCTTGCCGGTGCCTCCGAACACTTCCTTGCCCACAACCACACCGAAACTGATACCCAGTGCTGCCTGCCACAACGGAATGTCCGGCGGCACTATCAGGGAGAAGAGAATCGAGGTGACGAAAAAGCCTTCGTTGATCTCGTGACGGCGAATGGTGGCGAACAGCACTTCCCAGAAACCACCGACGATGAAGACGACGGCATAGATAGGCAGATAGTGAACGGCGCCGAACCAGAAGCAATCCCAGACACTATTGGGGTTGTAAGATGAGAACAGCTCGATCCAGAAGGCGTGCCAGTCGCCAGTGGTGGTCAAACCCATGTTGGCCATCGCGGTGGTGGCCTGAAACCCTACGTTATACATGCCGTAGAACATGGCTGGGAACACTGCGAACCAGACCGTGATCATGACCCGCTTGAGGTCCACGCCGTCCCGCACGTGCGAACCAGCAATCGTGACGCGACTGGGACTGTAGAAGATTGTGTCCACAGCCTCGTACAAGGGATAGAACTTTTCGTAGCGCCCGCCCTTTTCGAACTGCGGCGCCAAGTCATCTAGTATTCTGCGCAGACCCATAGTTGCCTTATCCACTAACTTTCTTTTTCGATGCGAGTCAGATTCTCCCGCAGGATTGGACCGTATTCATACTTGCCGGGACATACATAGGTGCACAAAGCAAGATCTTCTTCATCGAGTTCAAGGCCACCCAAACTCTGCACCACTTCAATGTCGCCCACGATCAGTGCGCGCAGCAGCTGTGTGGGAAGAATATCCAGAGGCATCACACGCTCATAACTGCCAATAGGCACCATGGCACGCGGACTGCCGTTAGAAGACGTGCTGAGTGCGAGCTTGCGCCCTTTGAACAGACTGGACAGGTAGATGCCCAGCGCGGAATGTCGATCTGCGCCAGGCGAAAGGTAGCCAAGCAGGATGCGCTCGCGGCCTTCGCGCAAAACCGACACCTGCAGGTGATGGCGCCCGAGGTAATTCTCCACGCCATGTGCTTTGCGACCGGACAAAACGGAACCGGAAATCACACGGTTCTCCCCCGCTTTCAATTCACCTGCGCACAACTCCTCAAGACTTGCCCCGATACGGGTGCGCAGCAAGCGCGGCTTCTCGACCTGCGGACCGGCCAGACTCACAACGCGCTCTGCATTCAACTTGCCGGTGCTGAACAGCCTGCCCACAGCAATGACGTCCTGGTAGTCGATGCTCCAGACCTGCTTCTTGAGATTGACAGGGTCCAGAAAGTGAATATGGGTCCCGGTCAGACCAGCGGGATGCGGGCCACCGAAACTTTTCACCTTCACGTTGGAGGCAAACGCGTGTTCTTCCAGACCTGCGAAGCTGCCGGCCGCACGACAGACATACAGTGAGCCGTCCGTGAGGCGGGAAAGAATGTTGATCCCGTTGAGAAAATCATCGCCAGACTGCCTTGCCACCACTTCCGGGTCGGCAGCCAGCGGGTTGGTATCCATGGCATTCACGAAGATCGAATGAGGGTTGGCATCCAGCGCGGGAACTTTACTGAAGGGTCGGGTTCGCAGCGCCGTCCAGAGCCCGGACTTGACCAGATTGTCGACGACTGCGGCGCGCTCGAGGGAGCTCATCTGGTCGACAGCATAGCGTGTGAATTCGACCTGATCAGAAGCAGATTCATCAACGTCAATGACAAGCGAGAGGAATACTCGACGCTCGCCGCGATTGATCTCGCGCACAACACCGCTGGCGGGTGCGGTGTAGATCACGCCGGGCGTTTTCTTGTCCTCGAACACCGGCTGCCCCAGCTTCACGCGTTCGCCTTCGCGAACCGCCATCGTGGGCTTCATGCCGACGTAATCCTGCCCGAGCAAAGCTACACTGCGAACCTGTCGCGCTTCCGTGATCTGCTGCTCTGGTTCACCCAGAAGTGGAATATCCAACCCGCGCGTAATTTTGATCATTCGCCAAGCCTAATCGTTACAGGAAGTTCGTGAAACCATAGAGCCGTTGATGCGTATCGAATTCAAGCGTGAAGGGCACCCAACGGCGTCAGGCAGACATGGCGCCTGACATGGTGTGTGGTTGCGATTGCAATCGCTTGGGAATTTCTTGTGTACCGGCCATTTGCGCGCGGTAATTATAGAGAGCCGAAGTCCGGATTGCCAACGCTTTCTTGGGCAATCCGGCACCTTTTGCGGCCTATCCTTCGAGTGGATAGAGGCGGTACTGGACCCCGGCCATTTTGTAAACCATTCGGACCACCTGATTGCAGTAACCGAATTCGTTGTCGTACCACAGGTAAAGCACACAGTTATTGCCTTGAACAATGGTAGCCGTGGAGTCCACGATGGCGGCCTCGCGCGAGCCCACGAAATCGCTAGAAACGGCATCGGCCGCCTGGGTGTAACTGATCTGGTTCTGCAGCTTGGAGTGCAGGGCGATCAGACGCAGAAACTCGTTCAGCTCGGTCTTGCTGGTAGCTTGGTTGAGGTGCAGGCTCAGAATGGCCATGGAGACGTTCGGTATGGGCACTCGTACGGCATTGCCCGTCAGTTTGCCCTCCAGTTCCGGCACAGCTTTCACTACCGCCTTGGCGGCGCCGGTTTCGGTCAACACCATGTTCAAGGCAGCGCTGCGACCGCGGCGATTGCCCTCGTGATAGTTGTCGATGAGGTTCTGGTCATTGGTGTAGGCATGCACAGTCTCGACGTGGCCGTGCACGATGCCGAATTTGTCATTGATGACCTTCAGCACGGGGGCGATGGCATTGGTCGTGCATGATGCCGCCGTGATGATCCTGTCTTCCGGCTGGATCTGCTCGTGATTGATGCCATACACAATGTTCTTGAGCCCGCCCTTGCCCGGCGCCGTCAACACGACCTTGCTGGCACCTTTGGCCTTGAGATGCTGGGAAAGGCCCGCTTCGTCACGCCAGGAACCTGTGTTGTCAATGATCAGTGCGTCCTGAATGCCGTATTTGGTGTAGTCCACCTCTTCCGGGCGATTGGCATAGATCACCTTGATGACATTGCCGTTGGCAATCAGGCAACCATTCTCTTCATCCACACGCACCGTCCCCTGGAAGGCGCCATGCACCGAGTCGGACACCAGCAGGCTGGCGCGCTTCTCAAGATCGCCTTCCTTGCCCGGTCGCACCACGATCGCACGCAGACGCATCACTTCGCCTGTGCTGGTGCGCTCGATGAGCAGACGGGCAATGAGGCGACCGATGCGTCCGAAGCCATAGAGCACGACATCCTGCGACTTGTCGATGGGCTTGGTCTTTACTCCGACCAGGTAGCCGAGCTCCCTTGCCACGAAGTCCTCCACGGGAAGTGCAGCGGCACCGAGCTGCTCCTGCTGTTCCATGTAACGCACGGTGAGCTTGCCCAGGTCAATGTGACAGTGCGCCAGATCCAGCCTGGCCAGTGCCATCAGGACGGGATGGCTCTCGAACTCGGACATCTCATTGCGACCGACCTGTCGGACGAAACGATGGGACTTCATGATGTTGGCAACAGAGCGATTGTGCAGCGCGCGACCGTACAGAAAGATGCCCACATTGCGCTGACTGTAGAGACGACCGACGACAGGAATCATTTCCTGAGCCAGAGCCTCACGTTGTTTCCAATCACCGAAATAGTCGTCCAAACTGGGTCGAGTCACTGGCTGCACCTTTATTAGCGAGGTTGTTGGAGAGGGCCGCATTATCTTTGTATTGCAATATAGGCGCAACCCGGCGCTGTCTGCGCAAAGCCATGGAACCCATGCCGGAAAAGCCTGCCAATCGGCAGTCGGCCCTGCCAGAGGTGCCTTGTTTGTGCCAGAATTCACGCCCCTTCGATTTCGAACACCGACTCCATGCACAGCATCAGCATTCTAGATCCCGAACTGCCATCAAGCGCTTCTGACATCCGGCGCTGGTCCAGCATCTACGGCAGCGGCCTCAGTCTCGCCCTGACCAGCATTGCCCGCCGCCACGACGGACCGGTCGTTGTCGTCACCGCCAATACGGAGGAGGCAGATGCCATCCGCCGCGAGCTCGGCTTCTTCAGCCCCCAGAATGGCAGTCTGCCGCTTTTCGCCCTGCCGGACTGGGAGACCCTGCCCTACGACAATTTCTCGGCACATCAGGATATCGTCTCGGATCGTCTCACCACACTGTCCAGCCTGCCCGATCTGAACAAGGGCATTCTCGTGGTCCCTCTGACCAGCCTTATGCATCGACTGTGTCCACGCAGCTATGTGCTCGGCAACAGCCTGCAGCTGCAGGTGGGTGGCGAATTCGAGCCTGAAACCATGCGCCGGCGTTTGCAGAGTGCAGGCTACCAGTGCGTGGACTGCGTGCAGGAACACGGGGAGTTCGCCGTGCGCGGCGCCATCATGGACATCTACCCCATGGGCGCCGAACACCCCTACCGCATCGATCTGTTCGACAGCGAGATCGAAAGCCTTCGGCTGTTCGATCCGGATACCCAGCGTTCCCTGCAGAGGGTGGACAGCATCGCATTGCTGCCCGGCAAGGAATATCCCATGAACGAGGCTGGCATCAGCCTGTTCCGCAGCAATTTCCGCAATCACTTCGACATCGACCTGCGCCAGTGCAGCGTCTACCAGGACGTCAGTCAGGGACTGCATTCAGCGGGCATCGAGTACTACCTGCCCCTGTTCTTCGATGCCACGGAAACGCTGTTCGACTATCTGCCCCGCAATACTCTGGTAGTTCGCACGGGGGATCTGCAGGCCTCGGGTCTGCGATTCTGGAATGACATCAAGACGCGCCACGAGGACCGCAGGCACGACAGGCAGCGTCCCATCCTGCCTCCCGGGGAACTGTTCCTCAGTCCCGACGAGGTCTTCGCGTTGCTGCGCGACTACCCTGGCGTGGTCATCCAGCCACCCGGCACCACAGAGAAGGCAGCGACTGTGGATGTCGCTCCACCGCCGCTGATCGTGCCAGGCCAGCAGACGCCCATGCAGGCGCTGGTCAAGATATTGCGCGAGCATGCAGACCATCGTGTGCTGTTCTGCGCAGAGTCCGCCGGTCGGCGCGAGAGCCTTCTGGAACTGCTCAAGAGTATCGGAGTGCAGCCCGCAGCGGTCGACTCCTGGAACACTTTCCTTGAGTCATCCCAGCCTTTGTGTGTCACCGTGGCGCCACTGGATCAGGGCCTGCTTCTGCATAACCCGCCCTGTCTGCTGATCACGGAAACCCAGCTGTTCGGCCAGCGCGTGGCCCAGCGCCGTCGCCGCAGGCGCGCGCAGGACAACACGGAACTGTTGATCCGCAATCTCAACGAACTGCACATCGGGGCAGCCGTGGTGCACCTGGAACATGGCGTGGGCCGTTATCGCGGGCTGCAGACCTTGACCATCGACAATCAGGAAACCGAATTCCTGACACTGGAATACGCCCGCGACGCCAAGCTCTACGTGCCGGTGTACTCCCTGCACCTGATCAGCCGCTATGGCGGCAGTGAACCCGATCTGGCCCCCCTCAACTCCCTCGGCAATGATCAGTGGCAGAAAGCCCGGCAAAAGGCCGCGGAGAAGATTCGCGATGTCGCTGTGGAGCTGCTGGACATCTATGCCCGCCGGGAAGCACGGCCGGGCTTTCAGTACAGAGTGGATGACATCGATTACGACAGTTTCGCCGACAGCTTTCCCTTCGAGGTCACGCCCGACCAGCAGGATGCCATCGATGCCGTTCTGCGCGACATGGCCTCGCATCGAGCCATGGATCGACTGGTGTGCGGTGATGTCGGATTCGGCAAGACCGAGGTCGCCATGCGCGCGGCCTTCGTCGCCGTGCAGAACCACAAGCAAGTGGCGATCCTGGTACCCACCACCCTGTTGGCGCAGCAGCATTACGAGAGTTTTCGCGACCGCTTTGCCGACTGGCCCGTGACTGTCGATCTGACTTCGCGGTTTCGCTCGGCAAAACAGCAGGAAGAAACTCTCGCGAACATCCGCAATGGCAGGGTGGACATCGTAGTCGGGACACACAAGCTTCTGCAGGACAACATCCAGTACAAGGACCTGGGCCTGCTGATCATCGACGAGGAACATCGTTTCGGGGTGCAACAGAAGGAAAAGCTCAAGGCCCTGCGCGCCAGCGTGGACATCCTCACACTCACGGCCACACCGATCCCGCGCACACTGAACATGTCACTGTCGGGAGTGCGCGATCTGTCGCTGATAGTGACTCCGCCGGCCAGGCGCCTTTCCGTCAAGACCTTCATCCGCGAGAGCCAGGATGCTCTCATCAAGGAGGCCGTGCTGCGGGAACTGCTGCGCGGAGGCCAGGTGTTCTACCTGCACAACGAAGTGAAGACGATCAACAAGACGGCCGATCACCTGCAGGAACTGATTCCAGAAGCGCGCGTCTGTGTCGCTCACGGCCAGCTGCCCGAGCGCGAGCTCGAACAGATCATGGCCGACTTCTACCACAAGCGTTACAACATCCTGGTGTGCTCCACCATCATCGAGACGGGCATCGACATCCCCAGCGCCAACACCATCATCATCGACCGGGCCGACAAGCTGGGGCTGGCACAGCTGCACCAGCTGCGCGGACGTGTCGGTCGCTCGCACCACCAGGCTTACGCCTATCTGCTCACGCCGAACAAGAGCAGCATGACGCCGGACGCCCTCAAACGCATCGAAGCCATCAGCGCGGCAAGTACCCTGGGGGCTGGATTCACGCTGGCGAGCCACGATCTGGAGATTCGCGGTGCCGGCGAATTCCTGGGCGAGGAGCAAACCGGACATATCCAGAAGATTGGTTTCAGCCTCTACACGGAAATGCTGGAAGAAGCGGTGAAGGCGATTCGCGAGGGGCGGACACCGAACATCGAGGGCACCCTGCAGCCTGTCGGCGAGGTGAATCTGCGTGTCCCGGCCCTCATCAGCGAGGACTATCTGCCGGATGTGCATACGCGTCTGATCATGTACAAGCGTATCGCAGGTGCTGGTGACGACGAGGAGCTTCAGGAGCTGCAGGTCGAGATGATCGACCGCTTCGGGCTGCTGCCCGAACCCACCCGGCGTCTGTTCCGTATCACGGCTCTGCGTCTGCGCGCCCAGTGCATGGGCATCAGCAAGATCGAGGCAACTGCCGCCACAGGCAAGCTGCATTTCGCGCAGAGCACAGCGGTTGACCCGCGCTCCATCGTCAGCCTCGTGCAGCAACAGCCGAAAGTCTACAAACTCACCGGACCGGCCCAGCTGCAGTTCACGCACAACGCAGAGGGGGCAGACCAGCGCATCGACTTCGTGCAGCAGCTGCTGGGGCTGCTCAGGCTGGCTCGCTGAGGCTGATTGGACTGCGCGCCGCAATCCCTTATCCTGCGTGCACACATTGGCATGGACCGCTGGCATGGCGCCACGGCAAGGCACTGACATGAATCGAGACACATCGAGAGACTACGCGGCAGGCCGCAGCGCCGTATTGCTGGCCCTGGCCTGCGTGCTGCCCGTCTCTGGCCAGGCACAGCCACCGGCAACCCAGGAGCCCTGGGTGCAGGTCGAGATGACGCTTTTCACCTATGAAAACGCCAATCTCGAGGCAGAGGTCTGGTCGCCGGAAAAACTCTCCATCGGATTTCCAGACAATCTGATCGCGCTGAAGCCATTGGCCGACGTACTGCAGTTGTCCGACTGGAGTGTCCTGACTGGCGCGATTGCACCGCAGCAGCCTGTCAGTTCTGACACCACAGCGGTGACTGCCGCGACCTCAGCTCCAGCGACAGTGCGCGACAGCGGGCCGCGCCCCTATGCTCCGGGCGACAGCATCACCATGCCGGACCTCGAGCGTGAAGCCTTCTTCGTGCTGCCCCCGGCAGACCATGACTTCGTGACCACCAATCGCACATTGTCACAATCGAGCGCCCACCGCATCGTGTACCACAATGCCTGGCGTCAGCCCTTGCTTCGGCGCAGCGCAACTCCCGCAATTGGCCTGCAAGCGGGGAGAGACTATGGCGACAGAGCGGAAGTCGAAGGCAGTGTGATCGTGCATGCCGGCACCTCTCGCGACCGCCTGGTGCTGGAGACCAATCTGTGGCTCACTCAGTTCAGCTCGGGCAGTGCGGCACCATCGCCCTGGATTCTGCCCGTATTGCCCGCAGTGCTGGATGCAGCAAGGTCCCCGCAAGAGCAGGCAGTGGAGACCTATCAGATCAGTCGCATCATCGAATTCCGCCAGAGTCGCGAGATGCGCCTCGAGCAGTTCCACTACCTGGATCATCCCGCCATGGGCATGCTGGTGCAGGTCACGCCCTGGCAAGTCCCTCCACCGCCCCAGGGCGAGACCCCGGCACAAGAGTCAGGGGAAATGCCCACTCAACCGACAGCGCCGTGACGCACGATTGCACGTTCAAGAACGCTCAGCACACGGGCCATGCCAGAGTGCAACACCCGTCCTATGGCTTGCATGGAAATGGCCTCATCCGTCAGGCCGGCCGCCCAGTTCACTGACAGCGCCAGACAGGCATAGGGCAGTTCCAGCTCACGAGCCAGCGCGGCTTCGGGCATCCCCGTCATGCCGATCATGTCGCAACCGTCGCGCTGCAGTCTTCGCACCTCTGCTGCCGACTCCAGGCGCGGCCCCTGGGTACATGCATAGACACCGCCATCCCACACTTCAATATCCCCGACACTGGCCAGGAGCAACTGACGCATCCTTTCATCGTAGGGCTGGGTAAAGTCGATGTGCGTGACTGACTCCAGGCCATCGGCAAAAAATGTATGCTCGCGTCCCCAGGAATAGTCGATGATCTGCTTCGGCACCGCCAGTGCGCCGGGCGCGGTGCGAGCATGTATGCCACCGACCGCATTGACGCCGACCACCGCCAGCACGCCGGCCTCTCGCAGAGCCCAGAGATTCGCTCGGTAATTGACGCGATGGGGAGGCACCCTGTGACCGCGACCATGCCGCGCGATGAAGGCAACCGGATGATGTCCCACTGTGCCGGTGGTCACGTCCACCGCGAGGTCCGCGTAGGGAGTGGGCACCGGGACAATCTTCACATTCTTCAGGAACACCGGTTCGGTGAGCCCGGTTCCACCAATCACGCCGATCATGCTGCATTCCTCTGTTCATCTGTTACCCCAGGCAGTATACCCGAAGCCTGCAGCTCCCCATGCCAGCTGCCCCGGACACCGCTCAGCATCATCCAAGCAAGCCGCGCGCATCCGGCAAAGATCGCCAGCGCATGGCGTGAGCTCCTGGAGGCCTGCTTCCGTCGACGGCAAAGTGACGAGTTTCAGCAGCAGAAGACCGCCCCCCAACACAGTCTGGCGCCCAACGCCGCCTTCTTTCAGTGCAGCGAAGACGTAGAAAAATGCCTGCGCACCCTGCGCGCGGCAGCGCTATGCTGCCCTGCGCGGCCCGCCTCATCAGTCTGGAATGACAGCCCGGGATTCCCACAGGCTCCTCGTGGCAGGTAGAATTCGCGCCTGTTTCACGACACTCCCCGTAGCCACTGACAGGAACTCCACGTGCGCCTGACCGACAAGCTCTGCCTGTTCCTGTGGCAAACAGGACTCCTGACTCCTGCGTTGTCACGGATCGTCTACAAGCGTCTTGCCAAGCGCCGACTGGCACCGGATCACCCGTTCAGCCAGGACTTCTTCGGCCTGCACTATCAGGGTAATCTCAACAACAACATCGACTTCCAGATTCACTTTTACGGAGCTTTCGAGAAACCGCTGTTATTCTTCCTGCGCGATGCCCTCGAGGCGCTCGGCAAGCCCCAGAGCGTGTTTGTCGATGTGGGCGCAAACATCGGGCAGCACTCCCTGTTCATGTCGCGACTCGCCAGCGAGGTGCATGCCTTCGAGCCGTTTGCCAAGGTGCGCGAACGCCTGCTGCTGCAGATAGCCCACAACGCGCTGCAGAACATCCGTGTCCATGCCCTTGGCCTGAGCCATGAGAATGCGCGCCTCCCCTTCTACGCACCCACCGGTTGCAACGAGGGCATTGGCTCCTTCGACGCCAGCACGACGAGCAAGGGCAATGTCGCCATCGGCGAACTCGAACTGGTGCGCGGGGACGATTACCTTGCCCGCGAAGGAATAACCAGGATCGACATCCTCAAGATGGATGTAGAAGGCTTCGAGAAGCCTGCCCTGGAGGGGCTGCGCGAGACTCTGTTGGCCACGCGCCCGCTGCTGGTCTGCGAGGTCACGTATGGCAAGCCACTGTCCTTCGCCAGTCTGGCGGATTTCATGGGTCACCTGCCCCCTGACTATCGCCTGTTCACCTTCGACAAGCGCAAGCAGGACGGGTCCAAAGCTCGCCGCAGGGATGCTCGTGCTCGACACAGCGGCGAGTACCGCATCCTCCCATTCACTGCCTGGCGCAGCAGCGGGCAGGACGACATCATCGCCTGCCCACAGGAATCCGTGGCACGGCTTCCTGCTGCATCGAGCTGATTCAAGCGCGCAGCGTGTGCTCGCCGGCCTGCACTTCCAGGCGAGCCCCCGTGGTGACGACATACTCTGCCTGCGTCACGCTGGAGACGAAATGCCACGTGGCACTCACGCGCTCACGTGTCACCTCCAGCGCCACCCAACCGCGTCCGAGCGGCTTCATGTACACCAGTTCGGGACTCGCCTGCATGGTCGCATCCACCACCAGTTCTTCAGGCAGGGGCAGGAAATTCTCGAAACCCGGCGAAGTGACGCTGGGCGTGCCGATCTCGACAGCCACAGGGTCACCCGCATCATTGGCAAGATTGAAGGCCCACGAGCTGTGGGTGTCGCCGGCCAGTACCACGACATTGGTCGCGTGGTCGGCAAAGGCGCTCAGCGCGCGCCGACGATTCGCTGGATACCCGTCCCAGGCGTCCAGATTGAAAGGCAATCCTTGCCGACCCCGGGTGCGCAGAAGACCATAGCGTCCGCCCAGGACGGCATCGCGCTGCGCCGGATCGAAGTCCTCGTCATCGAACTGCGGAACGTTCAGCTTGCCCATGAGCAGCTGCTGGCCCAGAAGCTGCCAGGGAATGCCCGCGGCGGCTGAACGCGCGAGCTCCTGCTCAAGCCACTGTTCCTGGGCGCTCCCCATGATGCTGCGACTCTGCGAGGCCAGCGCACTGCGCAGGGTGTCGATGTTCATTTCATGAGAAAGCTGTTCATCACGCCCGACCAGTCGCGTATCGAGCATGATCAACGACGCAAGATCGCCGAAATCAAAGGAGCGGTAAATGATGCCCTCTTCGAGACTTGCCTGTTCGCGAATCGGTAGCCACTCGTGAAAGGCCTGGATGGCTGCGCGACGACGGTCCGCAAATTCGCCTTCCCCGAGATCATGATTCTCGGCACCTTCTCTCCACGTATTGTTTGTGATTTCGTGATCGTCCCAGACACAGATGAAGGGATGAGCCTGATGCACAGCCTGCAGATCGAGGTCGGAACGATACAGACCATAGCGCGTGCGATAGTCCTCAAGGCTCACGATCTCGTGCAGTGGATCGACATGCCGACCTTGTTCCAGCATTACCGGGTTGGCATAGCCGCCATCGGCGTATTCATAGATGTAGTCCCCCAGATGCAGAACCGCATCCAGCTCTGCTGCCGCGAGCTCTCTGTAGACATGAAAGAAGCCCTGAGGGTAGTTGGAACAGGACACCACTGCGAAACGCAGCTGCCCGGCACCGCGACCGGCAAGGGTCCGCGTCCTTCCCACCCCGCTATAAACACCCAGAGCGCTGAACCGATAGTAATAGGCAGTGCCTGGCTGCAGTCCGGCGGCATCTACCTTGACCGTATAGTCCTGCGCTGACGAGGTGCTCGTGACACCACTGGAAACCACCTGTGCAAACTGTTCGTCCGCTGCGATTTCCCACTGCACCGCCAGTTCGGTCGCGCGGCCGTCACCGGGAAGCACGCGCGTCCAGAGAATCACCCGATCGGCAAGCGGGTCACCACTGGCGACACCGTGGGTGAAATGAGCGGCTGCCGCTGCCTGCACTGGAAAGCCACGCAAGGCGAGCGCGCCAAGCGTGAGGCTGGCGGCAGCCAGAAAACGACGTCTATCGGGAAGAACGGGAATGTGCGCCATGACGGCTCCTTGCTCGTGAGAGTGAGGGTCTGTGATGACAACACCCTAAAACAGGCAGATGACACGCGAATGACGGCGGCTATCGACAGCAGGGCGGATACAGTATTCTGCCGCTCAAATCTCGAACAACGAGGCAGGAACATCCCGATGTACTACGCCCGAATCAGCGGCTGGGGCAAATGTCTGCCGCCCGCCGTGTTGAGCAATGCCGACCTGGCCACCTTCATGGACACCTCGGACGAATGGATAAGGTCGCGCACCGGCATACAGGAACGCCGCATCTGCCACTGCAATTTCTCGGACATGGCCATCGTGGCGGCACGCCGGGCTCTCGCAGCTGCAGACCTCGCACCCGAGGAACTGGACCTGATACTGCTGGGCAGCCTGACAGTGGATTCTCTGTGTCCGAATACAGCCTCCATCGTGCAGAACGCCATTGGCGCCCGCAATGCCGCCGCCATCGATATCAACTCCGCGTGCACCGGATTTCTCTATGGCCTGCACATCGGCAGCAATCTGATTCGGACTGGCGCCCATCGCAAGGTGCTGGTGATCGGCGGGGAGTTCATCAGCCACTACATGAACTGGGCACGACGCGACGTCGCCGTGCTGTTCGGCGATGCCTGCGGTGCCGTGGTGCTGGAGGCGGACACACAACCTTGCGGCCTGCTGGCTGCCCGCATCGGCTGCGAGATGGACACCACCAGTGCCATTCAGATCACCAATCTTGGCAGCGCCTACAGCCGGCTCTCCGAAGATTTCCTTTATCTGGGCTGGAACTTCGAAGGCCAGGAGGTATTCAAGCGCGCCATCAAGGGCATGGCCTTCGCCTGCGAGGATGTCCTGCAGCAGACAGGCTTGCGTATCGAGGATATTCACCTGATGGTGCCTCACCAGGCGAATCGACGCATTCTGGAGGCCCTGGCCAGACGACTGGACATACCCGACGACAAAGTCATGAGCAATGTTCACAAGTATGGCAATACTTCTGCCGGGACGATTCCCGTGGCCTTGACCGAGGCGCTGGAAGAGCGGCGAATACGGCCAGGCGACTACATACTCATGGCCAGCTTCGGGGCTGGCCTGACCTGGGGGGCGGGTCTGGTGAAATGGGGTGAGCGCACCACTGCGCTGTCGGAGAGCGACGCACAATTGCCCCCTTGCAAGCAGAGCGCCCTTGAGATTCTTGCTCCACACATACGACGTTACAATGCCGGTGCAGACTGAAACAGGCTTCCCCAAGACGTTTTAAGCACGACGCAATCTGTTAAACTCGCGCCCGCGTAGACACACCGTCTACTATCAAAGGAGCCAGTATGAACACATTGCTTTATCCCGCCATTTTTCTGGCGGCATCCATCATCGTTATCACCATGGCAAGATCCAGTCTGGACATCCAGGACCGTCCGGATACCAATTTGTGCATCGGGGAATGCTACGAAGCCTACGTGGCAGCCAACGGCACTGTCGTGGAGCAGGCCGTAGCGCAGGCGCAAGCCGCAGCGTCCATGAATCCGGTAGAGCTTGGCAAGGCCGCTTACCCCGCCTGCGCGGCCTGTCACGGTCCGGCAGGTGAAGGTGGCGTCGGCCCGCAACTGCAGGGTCGCGATACAGCATTCATCACCACTGCCCTAACTGCCTACAAGAATCGTGAAACCCGCGGTGCGCAGAGCGCCATGATGTGGACAGTGGCCACTCCCCTTGAGGACGCCGACATCAACAATCTCGCCGCGTACATCTCCTCCCTCTGAGCTCCCCCTGTCCGACATTGCCGCACCGAATGCTGGCAATGTCGGAAACTTTCCCTGCTTGCAACGACCACTTGCAATCTCACAGCTTGATGACGCATGTGTGCTGGATTGGCGTGCACTTTATTGCACCTGGAAGTGACGTGATGCACCAAGTGCTCATGGCGACATCGAAGACACTCCCTTCCCTGCCACAATGCGCTAGCTCAGCATCACTGGCATCTTTTCGCTGCCCGATTACAACGGCAATAGAGACCTGATTGGTTGTAGACTGATCGGGTTTTAACATCGGCATGTATGGTAGCTGCCCTTCGGAATACTTCACACCAATTATATGGCGCAAGGAGAATGAAAAAGACTGGAGCAGTTCCTCTGGCGGCAGACAGGCGACCTTCGACCCGACAAGTGGTCGTACTCCCAGAATCAGTAATTCGTCTGGGGAAGTCGAAAGGGTCATCCACAGACCATTCGTCGCCGCGAGAGCGAGAGGGCACAAATCGTCGACGGCGCGCCGCTGGGCTACGCCCATGATGCGGGAGGCAGCAGCAGGCAATTCTCAGGCAACTTCTGGCGTCTGCATCCCATCGATTTCCACCTAGCCAGCGTAAGCGGCACTATTGCAGACACCATCTGCACCAGCTGGCCCATCAGCTATGCAGAGCCGGACCCCTGCTGCACGCCTTCGGCCTGGGAGATTGACTTTTGCCGGACAACCGGCCCCTGGGACCCCACGCTGTCTGCGCGACTATCGCTTTGCGCGGATGCCGGTGAAACCAGTCAGCGTCGTGTTGGAACGTGCTGCAAGAGCCCTCGGTTACACCACGTTTCCTGCCCCTGTCGCGATACTGGGGCTGCCATTCAACGGACGCCGGCGCCTTATTCATTTCGGCTTCTGCGATGGCTTTGGCTGCGAGCTGGCGGCAATGACGGCTGCGTGAACGCAGTGGTCTCCCGGGAAGAAGACGGCTCGGGACAGGCTCAACGCGCGAAGGCCTTGGCGCTGTGTGCCAGAGCATCGCCACGAGATGCGTCATGATGATGTCGACAGCATGGAGCAAAAGTATGGCGTTCATGACCTATGGCGGCTGCGATGCAAGGCGGCATCTTCTCCGGCGCGAGCTGGAGCAGCGATTTCAAGCGTGGACTGGCAGAAGAGTTCACCCGTACGGCCTGTTTCAACGGCCATCGCACCAGCCTGCCCCAGTCCAGCACCAACATCACAACGGATCCAGCGAGCTAGGACAAATGGGGAGGACCGGCACTTCGCACTACTTTCCTGAATCATACGGACGAGATCGCCACCATGAACGTCCTTCACCGCGAGTCCTTGGAACCTGCGGACACCGCTGGCACAATTAAGAAGTCAGGATCATTGCAATCGCGCGCACGACGAGCCGAACCTGTTCATGGTTGATGGCGGAAACAGGGTGACATCAGGTGCGGGCAACCGAGCGCGACAATCATGGCACGTGCCGACAGGGCGGCAGACCATATCATTCAGACCGCGCAACGCTACAAGAGTCGCCACACGAAGGAACAGCCGGTCAGCAAGGGCAACGCGAAGGTGGCGGGAGTATCAGGATTCGAACCTGAGACCCACGGCTTAGAAGGCCGTTGCTCTATCCAGCTGAGCTATACCCCCGTGACGAGGACCAGACACTGAACCTGTGCGTCAGTGGACAGGGAATATGGGGTGACCGATGGGGCTCGAACCCACGACAACCGGAGTCACAGTCCGGGGCTCTACCAACTGAGCTACGATCACCATTGAACTCTGCTGCATCATTGCGAGTGGGGGCAATGTGCTTGTCCAATCTGCAAGGGTGGTCGGGGTAGAGAGATTCGAACTCCCGACATCCTGCTCCCAAAGCAGGCGCGCTACCAGACTGCGCTATACCCCGATTTCCTGCAGCGTTTGCAGGGTCGGCATGATACTCACGGCCTCGAAGGCAGTCAATCTCCCGGCACAGGAAAAACCAGATCCTTAGAGCTGCCGGCCACTGGTCTCCGTCAACGCGGGCTCAGCGCTCGACGCGCCAGTGACTGCCGTCGGCCGTGTCTTCCACCACCACTTTCATCGCCACCAGCTTGTCGCGAATCTCGTCGGCAAGTGCCCAGTTCCTGTCCAAGCGGGCCTGCTTGCGCTGAGCGATCAGGCCATCGACCACTGCCGCGTTGACGCTGTCACCTCCGCGTCTCTGCAAAAAGGCATCGGGCGAATCCTGCAGAATGCCAAGCACACGACCGAGCCGGACAAGCACGCCAGCCAGTTGAAGGGCTTTCTGTGGCGCTGATTCACGATGACGATTGATGTCACGTGCCAGATCGAACATCACACCCAGCGCGATCGGGGTATTGAAGTCATCGTCCATGGCGTGGCAGAAGTCCTTCTCGTAACTACTGTTCACCAGTTCGCGGACATTGCGCACATCCAGACCACGAAGTGCGGTATACAATCGCTCCAGTGCGGCTGTCGCCTGTTGCAGACTCTGCTCGGAATAGTTGATAGGGCTGCGATACTGACTGGAAATCAGCAAGTAGCGTAGCACCTCCGGCTTGTGTTGTTGCAGCACATCGCGCACGGTGAAGAAGTTGTTCAGCGACTTCGACATCTTCTCGTTGTCGACACGCACTGCGCCATTGTGCATCCACACTTTCGCAAACTGCTTGCCGGTTGCCGCCTCAGACTGAGCAATCTCGTTCTCGTGATGCGGGAACATCAAGTCCGACCCCCCGCCATGAATGTCAAAGGAGTCGCCCAGGCAGCAGGTCGACATGGCCGAGCACTCGATGTGCCAACCCGGACGCCCGTAGCCCCAGGGCGAATCCCAGCCCACTTCGTCGTCTGCCGCAGCCTTCCATAGGGCAAAATCGCGTGGATCGCGTTTCAATTCACCAATCTCGATGCGGGCTCCAGCGAGCAACTCCTCGGGATTCTTGTTGGACAGCCTGCCGTAAGGTGCGAACTGCTTCACTGCATAGTAAACGTCGCCATTTGCCGCACGATACGCGTATTCGCCTTCGATCAGACGCTCTATCAGAACAATGATCTGCTCGATGTGAGCAGTCGCACGCGGCTCCATGTCCGGCCGCACGACGAACAGCGCCTCTTCGTCTTCGCGCATGGCGGCGATGAAACGCTCGGTCAGATCGGAAAACAATTCGTCGTTCTCTCGTGCGCGGCGCAGGATCTTGTCGTCGATGTCGGTGATGTTGCGGATGTAGGTCACCTGGTATCCGCGATGGCGCAGATAACGCACCACCACGTCAAATGCCACGAACATGCGGGCATGACCGACGTGGCAGTAGTCATAGGTGGTAACTCCGCAGACGTACATCTTCACTTTGCCGCTCACGTGCGGCACAAAGTCTTCCTTGGTTCTGGTCAGTGTGTTGTAGATCTGCAGCAATTTTTTCACTCAACTGGAAATTTTGGTCCAGGAATCCCTTAGCGTAACGGTTCGATTGAATACCAGACGCTCCGACGAAGAATCATGACGATCCACACAGAAATAGCCTTCACGCTCGAATTGGAAACTCGCTTCCGGTACGGCACTGCGCAGGCTTGGCTCGGCCTTGCAGCCCGACAGCACTTGCAGAGAATCAGGATTCAGACACTGCTTGTAATCGCCGATGCTCTTGTCGTCAGGGTTCTCCTTGTTGAACAAACGATCGTAAATCCGCACTTCAACATCCAGTGCCTTTCGCGCAGGCACCCAATGGATGACACCCGCGACCTTGCGTCCCTGAGGGTTCACCCCAAGAGTAGCTTCGTCATAGCTGCAGATAAGCTCGACGACCTGGCCGCTGGCGTTCTTGCGGACCTCGTCACAGCGGATCACGTAGGCGCCACGCAGACGCACCTCAGCCCCCAGGCTCAGGCGCTTGTACTGTGGCGGGGGCACTTCTTCGAAATCACTGGCATCAATGTAAAGCTCCCGCTCGAAGGGGAGTTCGCGCATCCCCATGGATATCTCCTTGGGGTGACACGGCAGTTGCAAGGTCTCCGACTTCTGCTCGGGGTAATTGCTCAAAGTGACCTTGAGGGGACGCAGTACGCACATCGCGCGCGGCGTATTGCGGTCGAGATCTTCCCGGATGCTGTGCTCCAGCATGCCGACATCCACCACGCTTTCGCTACGACTGATCCCCACCCGCTCGCAGAAGTTGCGAATGGACGCCGGCGTATAGCCGCGTCGTCGCAGCCCCGAGAGTGTCGGCATGCGCGGATCGTCCCAGCCGTTGACATAGCCCTGAGTGACCAGTTCCTTCAGCTTGCGCTTGCTCATGACTGTGTAGTTGATATTGAGACGGGCGAACTCGATCTGGCGCGGCAGCACATAGGCTTGCGATGTGGTCAAGCGATCTCCCGCAGCATGCAGGCTGCCCTTGTCCAGCGCCTGCAGAATCCAATCATAAAGGGGGCGGTGATCCTCGAATTCCAGCGTGCACAGCGAATGCGTGATGCATTCAATGGCATCGGAGATGCAGTGAGCATAGTCATACATCGGATAAATGGGCCACCTGGAACCGGTCTGATGATGCGCGACGTGACGAATGCGATAGATGACTGGGTCCCGCATGTTGATATTGGGGGAAGCCATGTCGATTCTGGCGCGCAGACTGTGTGCACCATCGGGAAACTCCCCCGCCCGCATACGAGTGAAGAGGTCGAGATTTTCCTCGACACTGCGCGAACGATAAGGACTATCGCGACCGGGTACCGTGAGCGAACCTCGATACTCGCGCGCCTGCTCGGGTGTCAGACTGCACACATAGGCCTTGCCGGCACGAATCAGCTGCAGAGCAAATTCATAGAGCGCATCGAAATACGAGGAGGCATAGCGGATATCCCCGCTCCAGCTGAACCCCAACCACTGAATGTCGGCCTTGATGGACTCGATGAATTCCTGACTCTCCTTTTCCGGATTGGTGTCATCGAAACGCAGATTGCAGCGCCCGTTGTATGACTGCGCGGTGCCGAAATTCAGGCAGATGGACTTGGCGTGACCGATATGAAGAAAGCCATTGGGTTCCGGAGGAAAGCGCGTCTGCACGCGCCCCGCATGCTTGCCGCTCTGCTGGTCTTGCTCAATAATGTGGCGGATGAAATGTGAAGTCACCGGTGCCACCGCACTCGCGGAGCCCGCATTTTCAGCGTTGTCTGAAGCATTCATGTCGTGGTTTCTGCTTTCTCGAAAGTGGCAAAGCCCGTATTATAGCCGCACAATGTCTTTCTCATAAGAGGCGAAATCCTCTTTAAAACTCAAGGTTGTCCGCAATGATTGTCTTCAAAACGAATTATGGTGACATCACCATTGAGCTTGATTTCGACAAGGCCCCGGTGTCCTCCGCGAATTTCCTGGAGTATGCCCGCAGTGGTTTCTATGACAACACCATCTTTCATCGCGTGATCGACAATTTCATGATCCAGGGTGGCGGCTTCACCTCCGGTCTGGTGCAGAAACCCAACGGCAAGCCCATCGTCAACGAAGCTGACAACGGCCTGCCGAATGCCATCGGCACGCTGGCCATGGCTCGCACCTCCGACCCGCATTCTGCAAGCTCGCAGTTCTTCATCAATGTCAGTGACAATACTTTCCTCAATCACAAGGGCAAGAACCCGCAGGGCTGGGGCTATGCCGTGTTTGGCAAGGTGACGGACGGCATGGACGTGGTGAACAAGATCAAGCAGTGCCGCACCACTTCCCGTGCGGGCCATCAGGATGTCCCCGTGGATGAAATCATCATCACGGCCACCGCGGTGCACCTTCCCACCAGTGCCGAGGCTGCAGCGACCAGCAAAGACTGACGATGCCCAGCGCCGGAAAGACACTGTTCACGTCCGACATTCACCTGGATTCCGAAAGTTCAGTCATCACTCGTTCGTTTCTGGACTTCCTGGCCAATCGGGCCAGGGGCGCTGATGCCCTGTACGTACTGGGCGATCTGTTCGAAGCCTGGGTTGGCGATGACGACACCAGTGCCTTGAACACCCAGGTCGCGCAGGCCTTCGCAGCGCTGGCTGACTCCGGCACCATGCTTTACTTCATGCACGGCAATCGCGACTTCCTGCTCGGCCGCGACTACGCCGCACGCTGTCAGGCCACCCTGCTGGAAGAGCCCGCCCTCATTGAATGCCACGGCCAGCGCATGGCGCTGATTCATGGGGACAGCTTGTGCACGCGCGATATCGACTACATGAAGTTTCGCAAGATGGTACGCACGGAGCGCTGGCAACGGGACTTTCTCGAACGCTCGCTGGTGGAACGCCAGATGATCGCGCAACAGGCCCGGATGCAGAGCAAGGAACAGAGCAAGAACAAGGCGTCCGAGATCATGGACGTGACCCCGCAGGAAGTGTTGAATCTGCTGCAGACACTGCAGGTCAACTGCCTCATCCACGGCCACACTCATCGACCCTCCATTCACACACTGCGTCTGCAGGAACCCATCAACAATTGTGTCGATGCGCAACGCATCGTGCTGGGGAGCTGGGATACCCAGGGCTGGGCGCTCGAGCTGGGTGCCGAAGGCTTCGACTTGAAACACTTTCCGCACCTGACCGCCTGAGGGGCCCGAATGCTCAGGCCAGGCTGTTCACCCGGCTGTAGTAACGATCGAAGTGCGCCTCGCACAAAAGCAGCAATTCCGCATTCACGACACTGGCAAGCTGCACCAGTGATGCACCCTGCTCTGAGGCCACGATGGCAAAGCCACAGGCCGCCGGATCGATATCCGCCAGCGGGGCTTTCTGCAGCAGACTGTGCAGCCAGCAGTACGGCGAGAGTGCGGGATTCAGCGGAATCTTGTGCGCATCGAGGGCTTTTTGCAGGGCTTCAGGCCACTGAATGTGGAAGCGATTCTTCAGGATCTGCTCCGTCAAGGCCTCAATGCGGCGCAGCACCGCTTCCTTCTCTGCATCTGTGTAGGCATTCCAGCGAATCACCTCGAAGGCATAGCGTTTGCACCCTCTGCAGATGGCGTCACCGATGGACGTCGTGGAGCAGATCCCAATGCAGGGCGTGCGTGTGGGGCTGGTCTTCAACTGGAGTTCCCGTGCCGATTGGCCTAAACTTGAAGCCCGATTTTACCAGCTAACCGAAGCTCATCGACAAGGGGAATATTGTGTTAGAAGCGTACCGTAAACATGTCGCCGAACGTGCCGCACAAGGCATCGTGCCGAAACCGCTGGATGCCGAGCAGGTCGCCGCACTCGTCGAATTGTTGAAGTCTCCGCCTGCCGGAGAAGAAGCCTTCATCCTTGATCTGATTTCCAATCGCGTTCCCGCCGGCGTCGATGAAGCAGCCTACGTCAAGGCAGGCTTCCTGACCGCGATTGCCGAAGGTAGTGCCACGTCCCCCATCATCGACAAGAGACTCGCCGTGCGACTTCTGGGCACCATGCTCGGTGGCTACAACATCGTGACCCTGGTGAAGCTGCTCGACGACGCAGAACTCGGCGCGCTGGCTGCAAAGGAACTCTCGCACACCCTGCTGATGTTCGATGCCTTCCACGACGTGGAAGAAAAAGCCAAGGCCGGCAATGCCCATGCGAAGAAGCTGCTGCAGTCCTGGGCCGACGCCGAATGGTTCCTCAACAAGCCCGAGTTGCCGAAAGTGCTGACAGTCACCGTGTTCAAGGTGCCGGGTGAAACCAATACCGACGACCTCTCGCCAGCTCAGGACGCCTGGTCACGTCCCGACATTCCTCTGCACGCCCTGGCCATGTACAAGATGCCGCGCGAAGGCGTGACCAATGCCGCCGCCCAGATCGAGGCACTGAAGAAGAAGGGCTTCCCCGTCGCCATGGTGGGCGATGTCATGGGCACCGGCTCCTCGCGCAAGTCCGCCACCAATTCCGTGCTCTGGTACATCGGCAATGACATTCCCCACATTCCGAACAAGCGCGACGGTGGCGTGTGCATCGGCGGCAAGATCGCACCCATCTTCTTCAACACCATGGAAGACGCCGGTGCCTTCCCGCTGGAGTGCCCGGTGGACAACATGAATACCGGCGACGTGATCGACATCCACACGTATGAGGGCCGCATCACGCGCCATGGCACCGACGAAGTGGTGTCCACATTCACACTGAAGACCGAAGTGCTGCTGGACGAAGTGCGCGCCGGTGGCCGCATTCCCCTGATCATCGGCCGGGGTCTCACCGAGAAGGCCCGCGCGGCCCTGGGTCTGGAACCCTCTCGCGTCTTCCGTCTGCCGTTCAACCCCGCCGATTCCGGCAAGGGCTATACCCTCGCCCAGAAAATGGTCGGCAAGGCCTGCGGCGTGAAGGGCGTGCGTCCGGGCAGCTACTGCGAACCGAAGATGACCACCGTGGGCTCTCAGGACACCACCGGCCCGATGACCCGCGACGAACTCAAGGACCTGGCCTGTCTCGGCTTCTCCGCCGATCTGGTCATGCAGTCCTTCTGTCACACGGCCGCGTATCCGAAGCCCGTGGACATCGAGACCCAGCACACGCTGCCCGACTTCATCCAGACGCGCGGCGGTGTCGCGCTGCGTCCGGGCGACGGCATCATCCACTCCTGGCTGAACCGCATGCTGCTGCCCGACACCGTGGGCACCGGCGGCGACTCGCACACCCGCTTCCCGATCGGCATCTCCTTCCCGGCCGGCTCCGGTCTGGTGGCCTTCGCCGCTGCCACCGGCGTGATTCCGCTCGACATGCCCGAATCCGTGCTCGTGCGCTTCAAGGGCGAAATGCAGCCGGGCATCACGCTGCGTGACCTGGTGAACGCGATTCCGTATGCCGCGCTGCAATCCGGCGATCTGACCGTGGAGAAGAAAGGCAAGAAGAACATCTTCTCCGGCCGCATCCTGGAGATCGAAGGGTTGCCGAACCTGAAGGTGGAACAGGCCTTCGAACTCTCCGATGCCTCTGCCGAGCGCTCTGCCGGCGGCTGCACGATTCGCTTGAACAAGGAACCGATCATCGAGTACTTCAACTCCAACATCACCCTGCTGCGCTGGATGATCAGCGAGGGCTATGGCGATGCCCGTACGCTGGAGCGTCGCGCCCGTGCCATGGAGGAGTGGCTGAAAGACCCGCAACTGCTGGAGCCGGACCCGGACGCCGAGTACTACAAGATCATCGAGATCGACCTGAACGAGATCAAGGAACCCCTGCTGGCCTGTCCGAACGACCCGGACGACATCAAGCCCCTGTCCGCCGTGCAGGGCACGAAGATCGACGAGGTCTTCATCGGTTCCTGCATGACCAACATCGGTCACTTCCGTGCCGCCAGCGTGGTGCTGAAGCAGGTCAAGGGCGTGCTGCCCACGCGCCTGTGGGTGGCACCGCCGACCAAGATGGACCAGCATCAACTGGTGGAAGAAGGCATCTACAGCGTGTTCGGCGTGTCCGGTGCGCGCACCGAGATGCCGGGCTGTTCTCTGTGCATGGGCAACCAGGCGCGGGTGGCACCGAATTCCACCGTGGTCTCTACGTCCACCCGCAACTTCCCCAACCGCCTGGGCGAAGGTGCGAACGTGTTCCTGGCGTCCTCTGAACTGGCGGCTGTCAGCTCGGCCCTCGGCCGCATTCCGACCATGGAGGAGTATCTGGCCTACATGAAGAATGTGGACACCCTGGCAGGCTCGATCTACCGCTACCTGAACTTCAACGAGATCAAGTCCTACATGGACGCCGCCGAGCGGGCGAAGAGCATTCCGCTGGTGAATATCCGCGAAGTCGCGGCCTGATCCAGTAGAAGCAGACGTGCCAGGGCCCGGGACGCTGGCGGCAGCCAGTTTCCCGGGCCCTGGCGTTTTCTGCGTTCGCTCAGCGCGGAATGTCCGCCGCCTGCCAGCCCCCGCCCAGTGCCTGATACAGACTGATCTGCGTGTTCAACTGCTGCAGCTTGGTGTCCAGCACCGCGTTGCGGCTGGAGAACAAGGTGTTCTGCGTGGTCAGGACTGTCTGGAACTCCGTCACGCCCTCGGCGTAACGCACCTGGGCGATACGGAAGGATTCCTCGGCTGCGCCCAGATTCTGCAGCGCTACCGCCACCTGTTCCTCCTGCAGCTGCACCGCACTCAGCAACACCTCCACTTCATTGAAGGCCACGAGCGCCGCTCGACGGAAGCTTGCCAGGGCATTCTCCATGACCAGCTGCCGTGTCTGCAGCGCACGATCCCGCTGACCGGTATCCAGCACAGTCTGCAGCACTGTGGCGCCGGCGTTGATGAACTGATCCGGCGAGCTGAGCAGTGCCGTCAGCGAGCTGCTGCTGGCGTTGACACTGCCCGTCAGCGACAGGCTCGGGAAATAATCGGTGCGGGCGATGTCGACGCCGGCCACGGCGCTGCGCAGCTGGGCCTCGGCCTGGACCAGGTCGGGACGCCGCAACAACAGTTCCGACGGCAGACCCGCCTGCACGGACGGCACCACCACGTTCTGCAGCGTCTGCCCCTGTACCTCTAAACCCTGCACATGACGACCTGTCAGCAGCGCCAGGGACGAGAGCGCCGCCAGCTCGCTCTGCTCCAACGCGCGCAGGGCTGCCTGCTCGCGCTGCAGGGCAATGCGCTGCTGCAGCGCCTCGATGGGAACGGCCACACCCGCGGCCACTCGGGCATCGGCAATGGCACTGATGGCCTGGGCATTGGCCACGTTCTGTGTCGCCGCGACCAGCTTGTCGCGGATCAGCAGCAGCTGGAAATAGGTGGAGGCTGACGTGCCCAGCGTGGTCAGGGCGATATCGGCCGTCTGAGCAGCGCGGGACTCGTAGTCCGCCAGCGCCTGGGTGTAGACCGCCGGGCGACTCAGGACGTCGGCATAGGACACGGACCCCGTGAGGGAGAACGGTGTGCCCTCGTTGTTGCTCTCATCCTGGCCAGCCACCCGTGTCTGCCGGAACGAGGCCCCGGTACCCAGGGTCACGCTGGCACGGGGCAGCAGATTGAAGCCCGCCTCCTCCAGCGCCACCTGGGCCGACTGCAGATTGCGCAGGTTGTTCGCCAGATCCAGATTGCCGGCCTGTACCTGGGCGATCAGCGCCGTCAATTCGGCATCGCCGAAACTGGTCCACCAGTCCACCGCTGGCCAGGCGGGCGCCGCAGCGGGGTCTGTCTGCTCCGCGCGCAGCGTGAATCCGGCCGGTACATCGGCCGGCTCGAGCGTGGGGACCTGTGTCTGCACGCAAGCGGCCAGCGGCAGCAGGGACAGGGCCAGCAGCAAGGTTCTTGAAGGGGTCAAGGGCATGATGTGCAGAGTCCTATTCATTGGCGAGCGCCACGACAGGGTCGAGTCGCGCCGCCTTGCGTGCCGGGGTGAAACCGAAGATCAGGCCAGTGGCCGCCGCGCAGCAGAAGGCCAGCACCATGGGGGCCGTGGTGAATTCCACCGCGATGCCGAAACGTATCAGCAGCAGTCCCGTGCCGATGCCGATGGCCACGCCCAGCACGCCGCCCACCGCCGACACCACGATGGCCTCGGACAGAAACTGGGAAAGGATGTCGAACTGCCGCGCGCCGGTGGCCATGCGGATGCCGATCTCCCGCGTGCGCTCCGTCACCGACACCAGCATGATGTTCATCACCCCGATGCCGCCCACCAGCAAGGAGATGGCGGCCACCGAACCCAGCAGCATGGTGAAGGTGTCCTGCGAGGCCGACACCGTTTCAAGTAGTTCCGCACTGTTGAACACACGAAAATCCTGGGTGCCGTGCCGCACTACCATGAATTCGATGAGGTCCTGCTCCGTCTTGTCGATCAGATCAATGTTGTCCACCGCCACCGCGATCGAGCGCGCGTAGCGCTGCCCGAACAGACGCAGCGCACCAGTCTTGAGCGGCACGAAGACGGCATCGTCCTGGTCATTGCCCCCCTGCCCCGAGGCGCCTTTGCGCGTCAGCACGCCAATGATCTGGAAGGGCACATTGCGAATCAGGATGTACTCGCCCAGGGGATTGCCGCCATCGGGAAACATCTCGGCCGCCACGGTGGCGCCCAGCACCGCCACGGCGGCATAGGTGTCGCTGTCCTCGCGGGTGAAGTAGATGCCCTGAGCCAACGGCCAGCTGCGGATGGCCGGCATGGACTCGGTATTGGCAATCACCGTGGTTTGATAGTCCTGTCGTCCGTGGCGCACCGTCTGGCTGCCCTGGATCTCGGGCAGTGTGCCGATGACATTGGGCACCCCGTCGACGATGGCATCGGCGTCTTCGAAGGTCAGAGTCGACGGCGACGGTCCCCGCTGGCCGGGCACTCGCGCCGGCTGCAAGGTCAGCATGTTGGAGCCGATGGCGCTGATGCGCTCGACGATCTGCTGGCGGGCACCCTCCCCGATGGCCAGCATGGCCACCACAGAAGCTACCCCGATGACGATGCCGAGCAGGGTCAGGAAGGTGCGGAAGAGGTTCGCAGTGAGCGAACGCATGGCCATGCGAATGGCCTCGCTGATGCCGGTCAGGGGCGAAGCCACGCGGCGATTGAGGAACAGCTCGCGCAGCTTGTGATTGTCGGCATTGCCGTGGCTTTCAGTGACGGTGCTGCGGTCGCGGATGACCTGGCCGTCGCGGAACTCCACCACCCGGTCGGCCTGTTCGGCCAGCGCCGGGTCGTGGGTGATGATGATCACGGTGTGACCCTGGCGCGCCAGATTCTTGAGAAGCATCACTACTTCGGCGCCGCTCGCCGAGTCCAGCGCCCCCGTGGGTTCGTCGGCCAGGATGATGTTGCCGCCGTTCATCAGGGCACGCGCGATCGACACCCGCTGCTGCTGGCCGCCCGAGAGCTGGCTCGGCCGATGATCCAGGCGCTCGCCCAGTCCGAGCGAGGTGAGCAGGGCTTCGGCGCGGATGCGGCGCTGCTCGGCATTGTAGCCGGCATAAATGGCCGGGATCTCGACATTCTCCAGCGCCGAGGCATGCGGCAGCAGATTGTAGCTCTGGAACACAAAGCCAAAGGCCTCGCGCCGCAGCCAGGCCAGATCGTCAGCCTCGAAATCGCGGATGTCCCGCCCACCGAAGAGATAGGTGCCACTGGTGGGTTTGTCCAGACAGCCCAGGATGTTCATCATCGTGGACTTGCCCGAGCCGGACTGGCCGACTATGGCGACGCATTCCCCGATGTGGATCTTCAGGTCAACCCCGCGCAGGGCCCGCACTTCCACCCCGCCCGAGGTGATGTAGGTGCGGGTGATGCCGCGCAGCTCGATGATGGGAATCTCGCCGGTGACATCCGCGGCCCGCGCCGGTCCACCCGATGACGGCTGCGCGCCGAGGGCACCGGCGTCCAGTGTCAGACTGCTCATCGGAAGCCTCCGCCGAAACCGCGCGGGGCAGTGGGCGCGCCAATGGCCTGCAGCTGCTGCTGGGGTTCAGCCGCGCCTTGAATGACGCCAGCCACGACCTGCTCGCCTTCTTGCAGGCCGGAGATCACCTCGGCGCTGATGCGACTGCTGACGCCAACGACGATGTCGCGCGCCTGCTGGGTACCATCTGCCGCAACCACCGTCACGGTGGCCGGACGACGGGCTGGCACGGTGCCATCCCCCCGCGGCGGGCGGCGACCAGCGGGACCTCCCGGGCCCTGGCGTGCAGCGGCCATGCGTGCCTGGGCATCGCCAGGAGTTCCCGCGCCAGGTGCTCCGTCAGCCGCCGCAGGCGCACCATAACTGAGCGCCCCGACCGGCACGGTCAGCACGTCATAGGCGGCGGCAGTGATGAAAAACACCTGGGCGGTCATTTCCGGCAACAAGGTGCCATCCGCATTGTCGACATCGAACAGGCCGGTGTAGAGCACCACATTGTTCTCGATCACCGGCGTGGGCAGGATTTGTCGCAGCGCGCCGCGCCAGCGCCGCTGACCACCACTCAGGGTGGTGAAATAGATGTCCATCCCGATGCGCAGATTGCCGATGTCGGCCTCGGAGATCTCCGCCTGGACGGTCATCGTGGACAGATCGGCGATGCGCAGAATGTTGGGGGCCTGCTGGTTGGCATTCAGGGTGCGGCCTTCATTCATCTCGATGGAGACCACTGTGCCCGCTATGGGCGCATAGATGCGAGTGAACTCGAGAGAGGTCTCTTCCGTGCTCAAGGTCGATCGACTCTGTTCGATCTGTCGCTGCAGCTGGGTATAGTTGGCTTCAGCACTGGCAAGATTGGCAAGCGCCGTGTCGTAGTCCTGCTGACTGGTGGCATTGGCCGCCATCAGACGCTCCTGCCGCTGGGCATTGGCCCGGGCGAGGTCCAGACTGGCCTGGCGCGAGTCGATCTGCGCCTCCAGTGCGGCCAGTGCAGCGCGGCTGGCCTGCACCCGGCTCGCCTGGGTGCGGGCGTCGATCTCGGCCAGCAGCTGCCCGACCTCGACCTTGTCACCCACCTCTACATAGAGTTTCTGCAACTGACCCGAGACCTGCGCACCGACATCCACAAACTCCTTGGGCTTGAGACTGCCTGCGGACGAAATGGTGTTCTCGATATCGCCAATCTCGACACGCGCCAGCAGGGGTTGATTCTGCGTCTCGGGGCTGTCGGTGCCGCGCAGGGAATACCAGCCGCCTGCGCCGGCGAGCGCCAGCACCAGCAGCAGCCAGCGGCCACGCGCGCGCCGTTTGCGGCGGGGAGCCAGGAGGGGAGCGTCCTGCGCTCGAGTCTGAGAGTCCTGTTGCGAGCTCATGCGAGTATCCTTGCCAGTGGAGAGCTGAATGGTCATGTGCTTGCGGTTACGCAGGGTGAAGCATCAATCCGTCGAAAAAATCTGCGACTTGTCGTGAGTTTATTTCGGATCGACAAGGTCAACGCGGTGACTGCTCAAGCGTTGCCGGCAGCCCGCCGGGCAAGCTGCATGGCGCTGGCAATGCAGCTGCCGAAGAGACCGGCTTCCACGGCAGCGGTCAGGAATTGACTGCGCGGGCCGAAGCCTGGTTCGCCGACCAGAGCACCGAGGGCATCCAGTTGCAGGCGCGACGAGGGAAAACTCTGCGCCAGCAGTTCCAGACTGCCGCCCAGCAGCGGGCGCCCCAGCACGGCCAGCAGCAGCCCGACAGCGGCGCACAGCAGGCCCGCCACTGCCACCCGGCGGGCTTGCAGTGCGTGCCCGTCGCCGCGCTCGAGCAGCCATATCGCGGCGCCCACCGCGAAGCCGAGAAGCAAGCCCTCAAAAGCGCCGGTGATGTCCCCCGGGGCGCGCCCGAACAGCAGCGCAAAAGCGTCGACGCCGATCAGCTTGCCCAAGGCTCCCACCAGCATGCCACCGAAGGCCGCACCCAGCAGCGGCCACCCGCGCGCCGTCGGCGCCAGTCGCCGCGCCAGCACGAAACCGCCGACCACCCCGGCCGCGCCGGGCACGGCCACCAGCAGACTCAGACAAAGCATGACCAGCAACACCGACAGCGCGCCGGCCTCCTGCTGCTGGGATGCTGCCACGAACCCATAGGCCAGCCCGCCCAGCATGCCGGCCACGGCGCCGCCGAGGATGCCCGCAGCCAGAGGAATCAGCACCCCGTTCGACGCAGTGACTGGTGCAGGCTGAGCGGCGCCTTGCCCGTGGTCCGCCGCCGCCGGCTGCGCCTGCACGGCGGCGATGAAGCGATAGCCATGCTTGGGCACCGTCTCGATGAAGCGGGGGCTGCCGGCGAGATCGCCCAAGGTCTTGCGCAGGGTCTTGATGCACTGGGTCAAGGCTTCGTCCGTCACCGGAATGCCCTGCCAGACTTGCGCCAGGAAGCGCTCCTTGCTCACGAGCTGCCCGCCTTCCCGCACCAGCAGCGCCAGTGCGTCCAGATAGCGCGCGTTAAGCTCCAGCACGTGCTCGCCCCGGCGCAGCTGACGCTGGGCGATGTTCAGGGTGAAGTCGTCGAAGTGGTAAACGGTCTGGGTCATGCGAAGCCGGCTCCGGGCTGCGGAGCGTCCCATGCTGTGCCGTGGGGCGATGGTCGACAGTGTGCCCGATTCAGCGCGCGTCTGCCTCTGCCGCGGCACGGAACAAGCCTGCGGACAGACACCACAACAGCGCGAAGAAGGCGTTGATGATCAGCGTGAAACCCAGCCCTGCCGCCAGCACCAGCAGACCCACCAGCATCTGGGCGGCGGCGGTGGCGAACATCGCCCGCGCCATGCCGGGGGCCTGCAGCCCTGCGGCCACGGCCCCGCCCAATGCCGTCGCCAGCACGGCCACGTAGAGCAGATTCGCCGGATTGTCCTCGCTGCCGATGATGCCCACGGCCAGCGATATCCATACCAGCAGCACTGTGGCGAGAAGCGCCACGGCCACCCCAAGGCGATACGCGGTGTTGTGCGACATGCGCACGGTCAGTTCCAGCAGCAGCCCTGGCACGCTGAGCAGGAGGCCGGCCGTGACGAAGTCGGCCCAGTCCCAGTGCACCTGCTCGGTGAAGGGCATCGCCACCAGTGGCGTCAGCCACAGTGATACCGCCGTGCCCCAGCCGAGCCAGCGCCAGCGCGTGCCGCGCCAGCTGGCGGTGACTTGTCGGGCAGCAGCGTCATGGGAAGGAACAGGTGGAAGCGAGGCGCTCATGGCGGACTCCTGTGCAGTGGAAGGAGTCCGCAGTGTGGCGCGCCGACACGCCCCCGGCATGAGCAAACGCTGAGCAATGGCTGAGCGTTTGCCGCACAGCTACTTCAGACTCTTCCCCACCACCTCGGCCACATCCTTGGACAGGCCATCCACGGCCTGGATTCTCTCCAATGCCACACGCATCAGGCCCTGGCGAGTCTCGTCGAAACGCCGCCAGCGGGTGAGCGGCGTGACCAGACGCGAGGCGATCTGAGGATTCAGGGCATTGAGCTGAATGATGCGCTCGGCCAGGAAGTCATAGCCCGCACCGCTGATGTCGTGGAAGGCCACCGGGTTCTGACCGGCAAAGGCGCCAATCAACGCCCGCACCTTGTTCGGATTGCGGATGTCAAAGGCCGGATGCTGCAGCAGGGTCTTCACCCGTTCCAGGGTGCCAGGCAGAAGACAAGCGGCCTGCAGGCTGAACCACTGATCCACCACCAGGGCCTCATGCTGCCAGCGCTTGTAGAAGGTCTGCAGCGCCTGCTCGCGCAGGGGCACTGCTTCTGGCAACGGACAGTTCACCAGCAGACGCAGGGCGGCGCTGACATCCGTCATGTTGTCGGCCGCCGCGAACTGCTGCTGACAGACCTGCACCCACTGAGTGCTGCCCGTGCGCAGCAGATAGCCGAGGCAGGTGTTCTTGAGCGCGCGCTGCGCGATTCCGGCCGCGTCGGCGGCATAGGGCAGCGGCGCCGCGTTGAGCGCATGCAGACGCGCGAACTGCGGTGCCAGGCGCTGTGCCAGCGTGTCGCAGGCGAAGTCGCGCACAGCATGAATCCCGGCCACGTCGATCTCGGCCGACAGCTCCGCCAGATAGGCCTCGGCCGGCAGACTCAGCAGCTGGGCCACGGCTTCCTTGTCGTGCGGCAAGCCGCGCTCGCACTGCGCGATGCAGTCGGCGAGGATGCTGGCAAAGGCCTGCACCAGACCCGGCTCCAGGTGCAGTTCGCGGCCGGCCTGATAATCGGCCAGCAAGGCCTGCAGGGTCTCCACGCCGAGTTGCTGCGCGGCATTCCAGCGATTGAAACCGTCGGTGTCCCGGGCCATGAGGAACAGCAGCTCCTCCCGTGTGTGCTCCCCCAGCAGCTTCACCGGCGCGGAGAAACCCCGCAGCAACGAGGGCACCGGCGGCGTGGTGATGCCGGTGAACACGAACTGCTGCTGCGCCGCGCGCACATCCAGCACCCGCTCGGTCGGCGCAGCGCCCTGCTCACCCTCAAGCTGCAGCGGCAGCTCCCGGCCTTCGCGATCCAGCAGCGCCATGCGCAGGGGCATGTGGAAGGGCTGCTTTTCGGGCTGCTCCGGCGTGGCCGGGCAGCTCTGGCGCACATGCAGCACATAGCGGCCCGTTGCCGCCTCATGCTCGCCCTGCACCTGCAGCACCGGTGTGCCCGCCTGGCTGTACCAGCGCCGGAACTGGGTGAGATCGACGCCACTGGCATCCTCCATGGCCTTGACGAAGTCCTCGGTGGTGACGGCCTGACCGTCGTGGCGATCGAAGTACAGATCGCTGCCGGCGCGGAAGCGTTCCGGACCGATCAGTTCACGAATCATGCGCACCACTTCCGCCCCCTTTTCATAGATGGTGACGGTGTAGAAGTTGGAGATCTCCATGTAGGAGTCGGGGCGCACCGAATGCGCCATGGGCCCGGCGTCCTCGGCAAACTGCACCGTGCGCAGGAAACTCACGTCATCGATGCGCTTGACCGTGCGCGAGCCCATGTCGGACGAGAACTCTGCGTCGCGATACACGGTGAAGCCTTCCTTGAGACTGAGCTGGAACCAGTCGCGGCAGGTGACGCGATTGCCCGACCAGTTGTGGAAGTATTCGTGCGCCACCACGGCTTCGACGCGCTGGAAACCGGCGTCCGTGGTGGTAGCCGGATTGGCCAGCACACAGGAGGTGTTGAAGATGTTCAGACCCTTGTTCTCCATGGCGCCCATGTTGAAGTCGTCCACCGCGACGATCATGAAGATGTCCAGATCGTACTCGCGACCGAACACTTCCTCGTCCCAGCGCATGGCGTTCTTCAGCGCGTGCATGGCGTGGTCGCACTTGTCCACGTCCTTGGCCTCCACGAAGATGCGCAGCGTCACCAGGCGGCCCGAGGCCGTGGTGAAGTGATCCTCCACGCACGCCAGATTGCCGGCCACCAGCGCAAACAGATAGCAGGGCTTGCGGAACGGGTCTTCCCAGGTCACCCAGTGCGAACCATCCGGCCCCTCGCCGCGTGCCACGGGATTGCCGTTGGAGAGCAGCACGGGGTAGCGCGCCTTGTCCGCCACCACGGTGGTGGTGAACGCAGCCATGACATCGGGGCGGTCGAGATAGTAAGTGATCTTGCGAAAGCCCTCGGCCTCGCACTGAGTGCAGAACATGGTCCTGGACTTGTACAGCCCTTCCAGGCTGGTGTTCTCCTGCGGCTTGATGCGGGTCACGCATTCCAGAACGAAGGCGTGCTGGGGCGGTGTGAAGATGCTCAGACTCTCCGTCTCCACACGATACTCGGCGCTGCCGAGCGGGCGACCGTCGATGGCGAGCGACTCCAGCACCATGTCCTGACCATCCAGCACCAGGGGCCCGGGCACATGGCCGGCGTGCAGCGGATTGGGCCGCAGTTGCAGACGTGCCACAACGCGCGTGGAGTCCTCTCCCAGCTCGACGCGCAGATCGGTGGTGTCGATCAGATAGGCCGGGGCCTCGTAATCCTTCAGATAGATGGTCTTGGGTTGTGCGTCACGCATGCGGGTGTCCTTGTCTCGTCAAAAGGGTCGGGTCAATGGTGCAGCGTCAGGGTGTAGCCCCCGAAGCGGCGCAGGTTGATCACGCCAGTGTCGAAGATCAGATACTGGCCCTTGATGCCCAGCAGGGTGCCTTCCACCAGGGCATCGGTGTCGAAATTGAACGATGTGATCTTTTCCGGATACGCCAGGATCGGGTAGTCGATCAGCACTGGGTCGATGCCGGTGAGCACGCTGATGGCATGAAAGCCATAGCGCTGCACCAGCTCGTCGATGTCGTGGCGACAGGCCGCCAGCAGGCGCTCGCGTTCGGCGTGCAGGTCGGTCAGATGATCGCCCCCCCTGAGCATGTCGCGCCAGTGGGTCTTGTCCGCCACGTGCTGTTTGAACAGCACTTCCAGCGCACCCGACTGCAGACGGCTGCGTACCCGGATGATGGCCAGGGCCTGCACCGCGCCCTGATCGATCCAGCGCGTAGGCACCTGGGTGGCGCGGGTGATGCCTACCTTCACGCCGGAGGAGTTGGCCAGATAGACGATGTGATCCTGCATGCAGAATTGCTCGCCCCAGGCCGGCTCGCGGCAGGTGCCCAGATCGTAGTGGCATTTCTCCGGATGGATGATGCAGGAATCGCACTGGGCCAGTTTCTGGAAGCACGGGTAGCAGTAGCCCTGATTGAAGCTCTTGCTGGTGTTGCGGCCGCAGTGCACGCAGTTGATCTGGCCGCTGAAGTGCAATTGCACGTGACTGCCGAGCAGGGGGTTGAGCGGCACCAGGGTCTCGCCCAGTGGCAGGGCATAGTCCACGGGCGTGCCGAGACGAGTCTTCATCTTG
>Ga0255220_1000078_pt1 | contig 37699 bp, 36 predicted proteins | sample Miss_Colum_RepB__FD_188423 | JGI IMG/M metagenome (GOLD analysis project Ga0255220, IMG submission 188423) | Freshwater microbial communities from Mississippi River, Louisiana, United States - Miss_Colum_RepB_8d | ecosystem: Environmental > Aquatic > Freshwater > River | place: USA: Louisiana...
CGAAAATGTGGGGATCAATGTCATTGACCTGCCGGGTTTTCGATGAGGAGCGCAATGCCCTGTCCACCGCCTACGCAGGCACTGGAGATGCCGTAGCGCAAGCCCGAGCGCTGCAGCTCGCGTGCCAGCGTGATGGTCAGGCGCACGCCAGTGGCCGCCAGCGGGTGGCCCAGGGCGATGGCGCCGCCGTTCACGTTGAGCTTGGCCAGATCCAGACCGAGTTCGCGGCCTACGGCCAGCGTCTGCGCGCCCTGGGCTTCGTTGATCTCGAAACGGCCGATCTGATCGAGTGTGAGGCCGGTGCGCTCGAGCAGCAGGCGGATCGCCGGCGCCGGGCCGATGCCCATGATCTCGGGCGGCACGCCCACGGCAGCGGCAGCGACCACGCGGGCCAGCGGCTTTTTGTTGTGGGCCTTGGCGTAAGCGCCAGAAGTGACCACGCAGGCCGCCGCGGCGTCGACCAGCGCCGAGCTGTTGCCACCGGTCTGCACGCCGCCCTCGTACACGGGATTGAGCTTGGCCAGCACTTCCACCGGCGAGATACGCGGGTGGGTGTCGGTGCTCACCTCGGTCACTTTGCCTTGCAGCTTGATGCCACGGGCCTTGTAGCCTTCGAGCTCGAATTTTTCGGTGACCACGGGCACGATCTCGCCCGCATGGAAACCGGCTTGCTGGGCCGCAACGGCTTTGGCGAACGAGTCGCTGGCGAACTGGTCCACGTCCTCGCGCGTGATGCCGTATTTCTTGGCCAGGTTCTCGGCGGTCTGGATCATGTTGATGCCGGCGGCCGGGTCCTTGAGGGCTTCCCACATGTAGTCCTTGAAGCCCACGGGCGCGCCCAGCTTGAAGCCGGTGCGGTGGTCAAAGGCGGCAATGGGGTTGCGCGTCATGCTTTCGGTGCCCACCACGAGGGCCGCATCGCACACGCCCGCCTCGATCTGTTCACCCGCCTGACGGAAGAGTTCAAAGCCGGTGCCGCAGATGCGCTGCGCCATGATGGCGGGGACGTCCTGCGGCACACCGGCGTACAGGCCGATGTGGCGCGGCAAAAAGAACTGGTCGAAGTCGCCAGGGGCCATGTTGCCGGTGATGACCGAGCCAATCTCGGTGGCGGCGATGCCAGCTCGTTTGAGCGCTTCGCGCGCGGCCTTGATGCCCAGGTCGGTGGGCGAGATGTGGCCGAGTGCGCCACAGTAATCGACCATGGGCGTACGCACGCCCTCGTGCATCCACACATCGGCAAACGCGTTGAAAAATCCTTTGGAAGCCATGGCGCTCTTTCTGTTGGAGGCCGCCCCTGCGGCCGAATGTTTTTTGCAGGAGGCCGCCCCTGCGGCCGAGTCATTCGCGAGCAGGGGCTCGCTCCTACAGGGTGATGTCCTGGTTTATTGCGGTTTGAGGATGTAGTGCAGGCGGTCTTCGTGCAGCGCCGTCACGGTGTCGGCGCGGTGGGTCAGCACCGAGCGCTGGTTGATCGAGCCTTTGTCGGTGATCTCGCCCTTGTCAATCGTTGGCGGTTCGCTCAGCAGACACAGGCGGGCGATGCGGTTGGCACTGCCGGTGCTGGAGGCTGCCAGCTCGTCCACCACTTTCTGGAAGTGCGCGAGCACCGGGGTGCTGGCCAGCACATCGGCCAGCGGGGCGTTGTCGGGCAGGCCGGCGAGTTCGCGTACCCTGGGGGTAGGAAAAACCATGGCGCCGACTTCCTTCATGTTCAGGCCAGTCAGCACCACGTCCTGGATGTAGGGGGCGCCGGCGGCAATGATCTTGCCGCGCAGCGGGCCCACGCTCACGAAGGTGCCGGTGGCCAGCTTGAAGTCTTCGGCGATGCGGCCGTCGAACTTCAGGCCCAGGTGTACATCCGTCTCATCGATCCACTTGACCGCATCTCCGGTCTTGAAAAAGCCTTCTTCGTCAAAGGCCTCCTGTGTCTCCTTGGGTGCGCGCCAGTAGCCGGGGGTGATGTTCGGGCCGCGGTAGCGCACCTCGGTCTTGCCGTCGGTGTCCACCAGCTTGAGCTCCATGCCGGGGGTGGGCACGCCCAGATCGCCAGCACGCACATTGGGGCTGGTGACGAACAGGCCGAAAGGGCCCGATTCGGTCATGCCCAGGCCAGATGTCATGACGATGCGCTCGCCGATCTCGCGCTCTTCGCTTTCGTACAGGCTGTCCCAGATGGGCTGGGCCAGCGCGGCGCCGGCGTAGAAGAACATCTTCACGCGCGACAGAAAGTTCTTGCGCAGCACATCGTCGGTCTTCATGGCATTGGCAATGGCCTCAAAGCCTGTGGGCACATTGAAATAGACCGTGGGCGCCACTTCGCGCAAGTTGCGCAGCGTCTCCTGGATCAGTGCGGGTGTGGGCTTGCCATCGTCGATGTACATCGTGCCGCCGTGGTAGACCACCATGCCGAAGTTGTGGTTGCCGCCGAAGGTATGGTTCCAGGGCAGCCAGTCCACCAGCACCAGAGGCTCCTCCAGCAGCACGGGCATGGACTGGGTCATTTGCTGCTGGTTGGCGCACCACATGCGGTTGGTGTTGATGACCGCCTTGGGCAGCTTGGTCGAGCCGCTGGTGAACAGGAACTTGACGATGGTGTCGGGGCCGGTGGCGGCCATGGCCTTGTCCACCGCGTCGGTCACAGGGGTGGCGCACAGCTCGGAAAAGCTGCTGACCTGGCGGCCGTCGACGCCGCCTTCGGCCATTACGATGTCCATGTCATCGCCGACCGTGGCGGCGATCGCTTTGGCGTAGCGCGCGTCCTGTGCGAACACCAGCCCCGGTGTGACGGTGCGCAGCACATGCTTGAGCTTGTCGTAGTCGACGCTGACCAGCGAGTAGGGGGGCGAGACCGGGGTCCAGGGCACGCCGGCCACCAGGCAGCCGAGCGCCAGCAGGGCATGTTCCAGGCTGTTCTCGCTCAGGATGGCGACCGGCCTTTCCGCGTTCAGGCCACGGTTGATCAGCCCTTGGGCAATGCTGCGGGCGGTGGTCCAGGCCTCGGCATAAGTGACGTGGCGCCAATCGCCCAGGCCGCCGTCGGTGTTTTTCACGCGGCGGGCCATGAAGGTCTGCTCTGGCTTGACCTGTGCCCAGTGCCGCAGCCGGTCTGTCAGTCGCTCGGGGAAAGCTTTCAGGTCCTGCTCAGCACGCAGGTAGTGGGTGCCGGGCACGCCATCGCGCAGCGCCACGCGGGTGACACCGAATTGGAGGGGGCGGAATTTCGGGGTGCTCATTGTCTTGTCTCCTCGCTTTTGCAGGAGGCCGCGCTTGCGGCCGAAAAGTCATCCGGACTTGGTTTGGCCGCAGGCGAGGCCTCTTGCAGGCGTTGTCAGTTGGTTTTCTGGACCTTGGCCGCCTTGCCTTCGAGGAAGGCCCGCACGCGCGCTTTGGCTTCGGGGGCAGATTGGGCGATCGAGGACATCAGGGCTTCGGTCAGGAAACCGTGGTCGGCGGGCTGCTCGGCGATGCGCGGCAGGGCGTGCATGAGGGCGTAGTTGGTCAACGGGGCGTTGGTCGCGATCCGGGTGGCCAGCTCTATCGCCTTGTCCAGCCCCGTGCCTTGTGGCACCAGGTATTGGGCAAAGCCCAGGCGCTCGCCATCGACCGCGTTGTAGACGCGGCCGGTGAGCATCATGTCGGTCATGCGGGCCACGCCGATCAGCTTGGGCACGCGCACCGAGCCGCCGCCGCCCACGAAGATGCCGCGTGTGCCTTCGGGCAGGGCGTAGAAGGTGCTTTCGTCGGCCACGCGGATGTGGGCGGCGCTGGCCAGTTCCAGGCCGCCACCGACCACGGCGCCGTGCAGCGCAGCGATCACCGGCACACGGCCGTACTGCACGGCGTCGAGCGCGACGTGCCAGTTGCGCGAGTGGTACACGCCTTCACCGGCATCGCGTTCCTTGAGTTCGGACAGGTCCAGGCCAGCGCAGAAGTGTTCGCCTTCGCCGTCAATCACGGCAGCCTTGGCCTCGGCCGGCAGGTTCTGGAAGGTGTCACGAATGGCTTCGATCAGCGAATCGGACAGCGCGTTGCGCTTGGCCGGACGGCGCAGGGTGACCACGGCGACGGCACCACGCATTTCAAGGGTGACGCCATGCTGTGCTGCGCGTTCGAGGATCGGGTTGCTCATCGGGAAGTCCTTTGCAGTGGTTGACCGGAAATCAAAAAGGTTATGATCGATAACCATATTGTGGACAATCCATGCCGCTTTTTTCCCTAGGGATTTCCCTAGCCGGGGCGGGAAAATGCTTGCGCAAATCTTTCAGACAGAGGACACCGACAGCATGAAACACCAAGACCTGATCGCGATCGACATCCACACCCACGCCGAAGTGAGCTGCTGGAACCCGTTTGACAACTATGGCGAGGAATACGACCGCGCGGCCGACAAATACTTCGGCTCCAACCGCCGCCCGACGATTGCCGAAACCGTTGCTTACTACCGCGAAAAGAAGATCGGTCTGGTGATGTTCACGGTGGACAGCGAAGCGCAGCTGGGTCGCCGCCGCATTCCCAACGAAGAGATCGCGCAGGCCGCGCGCGAGAACAGCGACATGATGATCGCCTTTGCCAGCATCGACCCGCACAAGGGCAAGATGGGGGCGCGCGAGGCCGAACGCCTCATCAAGGAAGAAGGCATCAAGGGCTTCAAGTTCCACCCCACGGTTCAGGGCTTTCTGCCTTATGACCGCATGGCCTGGCCCATCTACGAGGTGATCAATGCATACAAGCTGCCGGCGATCTTCCACACCGGGCACAGCGGCATTGGTTCAGGCATGCGCTGCGGCGGTGGCCTGCGTCTGCAAAACAGCAACCCCATGCTGCTCGAAGATGTGGCCATCGACTGGCCTGACATGCAGATCGTCATGGCGCACCCGAGCTTTCCGTGGCAGGACGAGGCATTGAGCCTGGCCACGCACAAGCCCAACGTGTGGATCGACCTCTCGGGCTGGAGCCCGAAGTATTTCCCGAAGCAACTGGTGCAGTACGCCAACACCTTGCTCAAGGACCGTGTGCTGTTTGGCAGCGACTACCCGCTCATCACGCCCGAGCGCTGGATGAAGGACTTCGAGGTCGCCGGCTTCAAGCCTGAAGTCATGCCCGGCATCCTCAAAGGCAACGCCGTGCGCCTGCTGGGTCTGGCCTGATCTCCTCGACTGTTTGCGCGCAGGGGTGCGCGCTCCTGCAAATGGCCGTCATGCTGCAGGGGGGCCCTGCAGCCGATGGGTGTGCGCGCACAGGGGCGCGCTCCTGCAGATGGTCGTCATGCTGTTGGAGGCCGCCCCGGCGGCCGAATGATTTGCGCGAAGGTTTCCCCTCGGGCAAATGGGGGCTCATGGCGCGAGCACCAGATTCTTTGTGGTCGTGCTGCCTGCCGCACCCAGTGTCACGTTCGGATCGGTGGTTTGTGCGGTGTAGCCATCGGCCGCACCATAGACCTTGTACGCGCCGGGGGTGATGCTGTCGGCGGTGAAGCTCAGGGGACCGCCATTGCCCACATAACTGGCCCGGATGGGCGCGGCCAGCGGCAGTGTGAGGGTGTATCCGGCAGTGCTGGGGTCCACCAGGCTCCACGCCACATCCAGCGCCTGTGAGGTGCTCAGGGTTTGCTGCGCATTCACGCTGGCTTCGAGCAGAGGCTGTGGTGGTGTGCTGGCATCGGTCACCGTACCGCTGATTTGTGCTGTGGTCGAAGTGGGCGGCAAGATCGGCGATGCGGCGGTGTTGAGCTGTGTCGAGCCGATCGCTGTTGACACCGGCACCCCGGTCACCGCTGCTGTGGTGCGGCCTGTGCCGGAAATCGTCACCGTGTAGTTGGTGTTTTCCGGCAGGTAGGCGATCACGAACTTGCCGGTGGTGCTGTCGGGCACCGTGGCGCGCAACTGGTTGTCGGGATCGCGAGTCGAGACCACCACGCTGGAGGCGATGGCCGGATCCACATAGCCCTCGATCTGGGTGCTCAGGCGCTTGGTGACAGCCACCACGGGCTTGAGGTTGTAGTTGCCGGAATTGCCAGCGCGAACGATGGATTTGCAAGCGTCGAAGTCCAGCACCATGTCGGCCACCTGGTTGTTGGTCACTTCGAAGTGCGCCTTGAGCTTGTAGCCACTGGTTTGGGCGCTGGGGGTGCGCAGCTCGATTTCATTGTTCGTACCTGAAAGCACCAGGCTGTTGGCCAATGGTGCATCCGACAGCACCAGTCTGGCCTGCTCGTACCGACCTGCGGGCAGAGGCAGGCTGCCCAGTTCTTGCAGCGCACCGTTGGTCAATGCCAGCAGATCAATCTTGCGTGGCGTGATCGCCAGTTCTCGCCATCCACCGTCTTCGGGGTTGGCCGTGGCGCTCTGGTGGATGCGGATCTTGTTGACCGTGATCCAGACATGGTCGTAGCCACAGCCAGGTGAATCGGTCATGGCCAGTTTGAGGGTGCCGTTGTCCGAGGTGCTGCCACCCCCTCCACCGCAAGCAACCACTGTGGCGGCGGTCACGGCAGCGGCCAGCCATGGCCAGCCGGAGCGCACAGGGCGCGGGATATCCAACATGGTTCAGCTCCTGAAGTTGCTGAGCGCAACTCTAGGAGCAATCAACAGGCAGTGCGGTAAGAAATGGTGACAGTGGGTGCGCCCGCGCACGCAGGGGCGCAAGTGTGCGGACCCAGTGATCAGGCGCCTTCGGGCTTGATTTGAGCGCGCGCAATCACGGGTTTCCAGCGGGCCTGCTCCTGCTGGATGAACCTGGCAAATTCGGCGCTGGTGTTGCCCACCGCCAGTGCGGTTTCCTGGCTGAGCTTGTCGCTCACCGCCTTGCCTCGGGCAGCCTTGACCGCTTCTTGCTCGAGCTTGTCGATGTGTGGTTTGGCCAGTTTGCTGGGCGCCATCAGGCCGTACCACTGGGTCATTTCAAACCCTTTGTAGCCTTGTTCGGCCACAGTAGGCACATCGGGCAGCTGCGGCAGGCGTGCGGCCGTACCGGTGGCTATGCAGCGCAGCTTGCCGGCTTTGATGAATTGCAGCAGTGCCGGCGCGCCGACCGAGGCGGCCTGCAGGCGACCCGCCATCAAGTCCGTCAACATGGGACCGGTGCCGCGGTAGGGCACGTGCAGCATGAAGGTGTCCGACACCATCTTGAGGTATTCAAAGGCCAGATGGCCTGCGCTGCCATTGCCTGCCGAGCCGTAGTTGAGCTGGCCGGGGCGGGCCTTGGCATAGGCCACGAATTCCTTGAGGTTCTTCACCGGCAGGTCCGGGTGCACCACATACAGGCTGGGCACCTTGGAGATCAGGGTGATGGGCGTGAAGTCCTTGATCGGGTCGTAAGGCAGCTTGGGGAAGATGAAAGGGTTGACCGCCAGCGTGCCGATGTGACCCAGGATGAGGGTGTGCTCATCGGCGCTGTTGGCCACTTCCTGCATGGCGATGTTGCCGGCTGCACCGGGCTTGTTGTCCACAAAAACGTTATGGCCAATGGACTTGGCCATCTCGCCCGCCAGGGCGCGCGCCACGATCTCGGAGCTGCCGCCCGGGGCAAAGGGCACCACCAGACGCAAGGGTTTGCTGGGCCAGCTGCCTTGGGCCAGGGCCTGGGGCAGTTGCAACAGGCCTGTGGCGCCAGCCGCAAGGCCGCCCAGCGCCTGTCGACGGGTGATCTGTGAATACATGGGCGGCTCCTGAATCGGTTTTTGAGAAGATATTGTCATCTCCGCATGGGCCGGCTTGCATGTGGAATCCACTTAGGGGTCGACAGTACCCCAGTCGGGCACTGGCCAATGCAGCAGCTCGGCCAGACGGCAAACCACCCAACGCGCTTCGGCCTCGTTGACCACGACGGGTTCAGTCAGAAGGCCCTGCAGGCAGCGCTCGAGGGCCAGGTCTTCGGTGATGCCCAGCTGAAACTGCTGTGTGGCGGTAGGTTCGGTCAGCAGCTGGGCCATGTCTTCGCACAGCTCGTAACGTGCGGCCAACTCGCCAGCGCTCACCGTGGGTTTGAGCTTGCCCGGTAGCACATACAGCGCCGCAAAGCTCGGCGGTATGAAGATCTGGTTGCCTTCGTCCATGGGGGCTCAGGCCTTCTTGACGAACTCGCTCTTGAGCTGCATCGGGCCGAAGCCCTCGATTTTGCAGTCGATGTCGTGGTCGCCCTCGATCAGGCGGATGTTCTTGACTTTGGTGCCCACCTTGACCACCGAGGACGAGCCCTTGATTTTCAGATCCTTGACCAGTGTGACGCTGTCGCCGTCCTGCAGCACATTGCCGTTGGCGTCCTTCCAGAGTTTGGCCGCTTCGGCGCTGGCGCTGGCTTCGGCCGGGTTCCATTCATGGCCGCAGCTCGGGCATATCAGCAGGTTGCCGTCTTCATAAGTGAATTCGGACTGGCATTGGGGGCAGGGGGGCAGTGTGGTCATGCATGGGCTTTCGAGAAAACCTCTCGATTGTCCACGGTCCCGAGAACGCGCCGTCTGGTGACTGGACGGCGCCGCCTTTGGGACAAGATCAGGGCCAGCCAGTCTCGATAATGTGGCGTCTTCGTTATTTGTCCCTTTACCCTCCAGGAGAACCCCGTGACCTATCCCGATACCCGACTCTTCATCCATGGCCAGTGGCGCGATGCCGCCGAAGGCAAGACCTTGCCGGTGTTCAATCCGGCCACGGGACAGGAAATCGGGCGGGTGGCGCATGCCACGACCACCGATCTCGATGAGGCGCTGGCGGCGGCGCAAAAAGGTTTCGACACCTGGCGCAACATGACCGCCCAGGAGCGCGGCAAGATCATGCGCAAGGCCGCAGCGCTGCTGCGCGAGCGATCTGCCCAGATTGCGGCCTTGCTGACGCAGGAGCAAGGCAAGCCGCTGGCAGAAGCCAAGGGCGAGGTCATGGCAGGCGCTGACATCATCGACTGGTTTGCTGAAGAAGGTTCACGCGTGTATGGCCGCGTGGTGTCCTCGCGCGTCAATCTGGCGATTCGCCAGATGGTGCTCAAGGACCCGGTCGGGCCGGTGGCTGCCTTCACGCCCTGGAATTTCCCGATCAACCAGGTGGTGCGCAAGGTGGGCGCTGCGCTGGCGGCAGGCTGTTCCATGCTGGTCAAGGGGCCGGAAGAAACGCCTGCGAGCCCGGCTGCGCTGGTGCAGGCCTTTGCCGACGCCGGACTGCCCGAAGGCGTTCTGGGCCTGGTGTACGGCAACCCGGCTGAGATTTCGTCCTACCTGATCCCGCACCCGGTCATCCGCAAGATCACCTTCACCGGCTCCACCCCGGTCGGCAAACAGCTGGCGGCCATGGCCGGTCAGCACATGAAACGTGTGACGATGGAACTGGGCGGGCATGCGCCCGTGATCGTCTGCGAGGACGCCGACATCGAACAGGCCGTCAAGTCCGCTGGGGCCGCCAAGTTCCGCAATGCCGGCCAGGTCTGCATTTCGCCCACGCGTTTTCTGGTGCACGAGGGTGTTTACAACGACTTTGTGCAAGCCATGGGCCAGCTCGCGGGCAAGCTCAAGGTCGGGGATGGCATGGCCGAGGGCACGCAGATGGGGCCTCTGGCCAACCCGCGCAGGCTGACGGCCATGAGCGATTTCCTGGAGGACGCCGTGCGCCGCGGTGCGCAAGTGGTGACCGGGGGTCAGCGTCAGGGCGATGCCGGCAATTTCTGGATGCCCACAGTGCTGGCCGATGTGCCGCTGGATGCGCGCATTTTCAACGATGAACCGTTCGGGCCGGTGGCGGCCATCCGCAAGTTCAGCCAGCTTGATGACGCCATTGCAGAGGCGAACCGCCTGTCGTATGGCCTGGCGGGCTACGCCTTCACACGCTCGCTGCGCAACGCCGACCTGCTCACGCGCAAGGTGGAAGTGGGCATGCTCTGGGTCAACATGCCCGCCATGCCCAACGCCGAGATGCCGTTTGGCGGCATCAAGGACTCGGGCTACGGTTCGGAGGGCGGCCCCGAGGCACTGGACGCCTATCTGAACACGCGTTCTGTGGCCATCCTCAACAGCTGAGCGCCAGCATGCACGAGCAGACCTGGCTGACCCGCGCTGCCGCACCCGGACCGGTCTTTGCGTTCGAGCCCAGCCACCGCTATCCCGATCCGCGCATCGAGGTGTTGCACCCTTCGTTTGCGAAGTACCGCATCTTCAGCAGTACGGTGGAGATGCTGGGCAGCGGCATGCGCTGGGCCGAGGGGCCGGTCTGGTTTGGCGATGGGCGTTACCTGCTGGTGAGCGACATCCCCAACAACCGCATCCTGCGTTACGACGAAGCCACGGGGGGCTGGGGCGTGTTTCGCTCGCCGTCGAACATGGCCAATGGTCTGGCACGCGACGCACAGGGGCGCCTGCTGACCTGCGAGCATGGCGGCCGGCGCATCACCCGCACCGAATACGACGGCACCATCACCGTGCTGGCCGACCGTTTCGAGGGCAAACGGCTGAACTCGCCCAACGACATCGTCTGCCAGGCCAATGGCGCGATCTGGTTCACCGACCCCCCGTTCGGCATTGGTGGGCACTGGGAAGGTGAAAAGGCCGAGGCCGAGTTGCCGCATGCGGTTTACCGGATCGACCCGCTCACAGGGGCGCTGCAGCAGGTGTTGACCGATCTGGCCGGGCCGAATGGCCTGGCGTTCTCGCCCGAAGGCCATGTGCTCTACATCGTCGAGAGCCGTGCCCAGCCGCACCGCAAGGTGTGGGCTTATGACGTGGACGCCGCCGGGGCCTTGTCGGGCAAGCGTCTGGTGATCGATGCACAAGGCCCTGGCGCACTCGACGGCATCGCGGTGGACGAGGACGGCAACCTCTGGTGTGGTTGGGGCAGCAATGGCAGCCCGGACGCGCAGCCTGAGCTCCTCGATGGGGTGCGGGTGTTCAACCCGCAGGGCCTGGCGATCGGCCACATTCACCTGCCCGAGCGTTGCGCCAACCTGTGCTTTGGCGGGGCAGGGCGCAACCGCCTGTTCATGGCGGCCAGCCATTCGCTCTACGCGCTCTACGTCGAAGCCCGCGGGGCTTTGTAGGAGCGCGCCCCTGCGCGCGAACAGTCTTCGGCCGCGGGGGCGGCCTCCTACAAGACATCGTACAACTTGAGCGGGTCAGGCAGCGCTGTTGCGTGCCTTGCGCAGCCGGTCGCGGCTGTTGGACAGGTGGGTGCGCATGGCTGCGCGTGCCGCTTCGGTGTCGTGGTTGCGGATCGCGTTGAAGATGCTTTCGTGCTCGCCGTGCACGCGCTCCAGATAGGCCTGGCGGCCTTCCGGCGCCTGGTCGGCGGTCTTGATGCGGGTGCGCGGGATGATGTGCGTGCCCAGGTAGGTCATCAGCTCAGCAAAGTGCCGGTTGCCGGTGGCCTTGGCGATCTCCATGTGGAACTGGAAATCGCTGGGCACCGCGTCCGAGTGGCTGTGGATGGCCATGGAAAAACCGTGCAGGGCGGCGGCCATCGCGGTCAGCTGCTCGGGCGTGGCGCGTTGCGCGGCCAGGCCGGCGGCCTCGGTTTCCAGGCTGATGCGCAGCTCCAGCACCGCGATCACATCGTCCACGGTGGCCATGTCCTGCTCGGCGATGCGGAAGTTGTGGGCGCTCGGCGCCTCCAGCGCGAAGGTGCCGATGCCGTGGCGTGTTTCGACCATCCCCGAGGCCTGCAGCCGCGAGATCGCCTCGCGCACCACGGTGCGGCTCACGCCCAGTTCGTCCATCACCGCCGACTCGGTCGGAAGCTTGTCGCCGGGCCGGATCTGGCCGGACTGGATCAGTTGCTGCAGGTGTTGCACCACCTCCTGCACCAGGCCTCCGCGGCGGTGGCGGCTGGCGGGCAGGGCGGGGGAGGGCGGAGGGGTGTTCATTTTTTTCGTCCTGCTTCTTGACAAGGTTTTGCCAAGCATACAGAATCACCAGTCATCAGACAACTAACAACTGTTGGATTGACAAAAAATGCCAACCCCATCCCACCACACCCTGCTCATGACGGGCGCCGCCGGCGGCCTCGGGCAGGCCATGCGCGCGCGGCTGAAGGCCAATTGCGAGGTGCTGCGCCTGAGCGACATTGCGCCCATGGCCCCTGCGCTGGCGGGTGAGGAAGTGGTGCAGGCCGACCTGGCCGATGCCGGGGCTGTGCAGTCGCTGGTGGCCGGCTGCCAGGCCATCGTGCATTTTGGCGGGGTCTCCACCGAACAGCCCTGGGGCCCGATCCTGCAGGCCAACATCATCGGTGCCTACAACCTGTACGAAGCCGCGCGCGTCCACGGCGTCAAGCGTGTGGTGTTCGCCAGCTCCAACCATGTGATGGGCTTTTACCGCCAGAGCGAAGTGGTGGACGCCCTGAGCCCGCCACGGCCTGACGGCCTGTACGGTCTGTCCAAGGCATTTGGCGAGGACCTCTCGCGCCTGTACTTTGACCGCTACGGCATCGAGACCGCCTGCGTGCGCATCGGCTCGTCTTTCCCCGAGCCCAGGGACCGCCGCATGCTGGCCACATGGCTGAGCTACGACGACCTGCACCGCCTGATCACGGCCTGCCTGAGCACGCCGGTGCTGGGCCACAGCATCATTTACGGCACGTCCGACAACAGCGTCTCCTGGTACGACAACCGCCTGGCGCGCCACATCGGCTACCGCCCGAAAGACAGCTCGGACGTGTTCCGCGAGGCCGTGTTCGCGCGCACCCCCGAGCCCGATCTGAAAGACCCTGCTGTGCAGTTCCAGGGCGGCGCCTTCGTGAAGATTGGTCCGCTGTGATGAACCGCCAATCTCCTCTCTGTCATTGCCGACTCGATCGGGAATCCACGGCTTTTCCTGGATTCCATCTTTCGTGGGAACGACAAAACACCTTCCACTCCTGACCACTCACCTGCCAAAAGGATCTCCGAGATGAATCCCCAAGAACTCAAAGCCATCATGTCCCACGGCCTGCTGTCGTTCCCTTTGACCGACTTCGACGCCAACGGTGACTTCAACAGGAAGGGCTACATCGAGCGCCTGGAATGGCTGGCACCTTATGGCGCCACCGCCCTCTTTGCCGCGGGGGGCACCGGTGAGTTTTTTTCGCTGACCGGTGACGAGTACCCCGAAATCATCCAGACCGCGGTGGACACCTGCCGCGGCAAGGTGCCCATCATTGCCGGCGCCGGCGGCCCCACGCGTTTTGCCATCCAGTGCGCCCAGGCAGCCGAGCGTGCCGGCGCCCACGGCATCCTGCTGCTGCCGCACTACCTGACCGAAGCCGGCCAGGAAGGCCTGATCGCCCACGTCGAAGCCGTCTGCAAGAGCGTGAAGTTCGGCGTCATCGTCTACAACCGCAACGTCTGCAGGCTCACGCCCGAATCGCTGGCCATCCTGGCCGACCGCTGCCCCAACCTGATCGGCTTCAAGGACGGCATTGGCGACATCGAGCTGATGAGCTCGATCTACATGAAGATGGGCGACCGCTTCTCCTACCTGGGCGGCCTGCCTACCGCCGAGGTGTATGCCGCCGCCTACAAGGCGCTGGGCACCCCGGTGTATTCGTCGGCCGTGTTCAACTTCATCCCGAAAACCGCGATGGCGTTCTACCACGCTGTCGCCAAGGACGACATGGCCACGCAGCACCGCCTGCTCAAGCAATTTTTCATGCCTTACCTGGCGATTCGCAACAAGGGCCAGGGCTACGCGGTCAGCATCGTCAAGGCCGGCGCCAAACTGGTTGGCCACGACGCCGGCCCGGTGCGCGCGCCGCTGACGGATCTCAAGCCGGCGGAGATGGAAGAGCTGGATGCCTTGATCAAGGCGCTGGGTCCGCAGTAATCCGGCCGGAAGTTGCGCCGCATGACCTCCCACGCCATCCGCCATGTTCGCGTCACGCCGATCGCATTTCGCGATCCGCCGCTGCTGAACGCGGCCGGCATCCACGAGCCCTGGGCGCTGCGCTCGATCATCGAGATCGAGACCGCCTCGGGCCTGGTGGGCATCAACGAAAGCTATGGCGACCAGTCCATGCTGGACGTGCTGGCCCAGGCCGCGCCAGCCTTGCAGGGCCTCTCGCCCTGGGACCTGAACACGATGGAAACACGGGTGCAGGTGCTGGTGCAACCCGCCAGCAGCACCTCGGAGTTTCTGGGTGAACAGATTTCCCTGGCGCCGGGCACCCACGTCTCCAAGAACGTGGCCAAGGTGGTCAGTGCTTTCGAGGTCGCCATGCTCGACCTGCAAGGGCAGCTGGCCAACGCGCCGGTGGTGGACCTGCTGGGCGGGGCAGCGCGCGATGCGGTGCCGTTTTCAGCCTACCTGTTCTTCAAGTACGCCGAACACATTGGTCAGCCCTACAGCCCCGACCCTTTTGGAGAGGGCCTGCATCCCGAACAGATGGTGGCACAGGCGCGCCGCATGATCGACCAGTACGGCTTCAGGAGCATCAAGCTCAAGGCCGGGGCCCTGCCGCCCGAGCGGGAGGTGGCGGCCTTGCTGGCGCTGGCCAAGGCCTTTCCGGGTGCACCGCTGCGCATCGACCCCAACGCCAACTGGACCGTCGCCACCAGCCTGAAGGTGGTGGAACAGCTGCGCGGCGTGCTGGAGTATTACGAAGACCCGGCGCCGGGCCTGGACGGCATGGCGGCTGTGGCGCGCGCGTGTGATGTGCCGCTGGCCACCAACATGGTCGTGACCGACTACAAGGAATTTGCCGAGAACGTGCGCCTGGGCTGTCCGGTGCGCATCGTGCTCAGTGACCACCACTACTGGGGCGGCCTGCGCACCACGCAGCAGCTCTCGCGCCTGTGCCAGACCTTTGACATGGGCCTGTCCATGCACTCCAACTCGCATCTGGGCATCAGCCTGATCGCGATGACGCATCTGGCCGCTTCGGTGCCGCACCTGTCCTACGCCTGCGACACGCACTACCCCTGGCAGGACGAAGAAATCGTGCAGGGCGGTCGGCTGCGCTTTGAAGCAGGCAGCCTGCGTGTGCCGCGTGGGCCGGGCCTGGGCGTGGCGATCGACCGCGAGGCGCTGGCGCGCCTGCACGACAACTGGCGGCACTGCGGCATTCGCAAGCGCGACGACCTCGGCCAGATGCGCCAGTACGACCCGACGTTCACCGGCAAACAGCCACGTTACTGAGTGAAGTGAACACATGAACACCCCCACCCGCCCCCTGGCCATCCGCATGCACCCGGATGACAACGTGGCCATCATCGCCAACGATGGCGGCCTGCCGGCAGGCACCGTCATGCCCGAAGGTCCGGCGCAAGGCCTGATCCTGCGCGACAAGGTGCCGCAAGGCCACAAAGTGGCTTTGAAAGACATTGCAGCAGGTGCTGCGGTGCTGCGCTACAACGTGCCTGTGGGCTTTGCGCGCGAAGCGATTGCCGCAGGCAGCTGGGTGCACGAACGCCTGCTGGACATTCCGCCGGCACGCGCGCTGCAGGGCCTGCCCATGGCCACGCAGCAGGCGCCGCAATGGACACCACTGGAGGGTTACACCTTCGAGGGCTATGTGAACGCTGACGGCTCGGTGGGCACGCGCAACCTGCTGGCCATCACCACCACGGTGCAGTGCGTGGCCGGCGTGCTCAAGGTGGCGGTCGAACGCATCGAGCGCGAATTGCTGCCGCTCTACCCGAACGTGGACGGCGTGGTCGGTCTCGAGCACGCTTATGGCTGCGGTGTGGCAATCGACGCGCCCGGCGCCGAAATTCCGATCCGCACACTGCGCCACATCAGCCTCAACCCCAACTTTGGCGGCGAGGTCATGGTGGTCAGCCTGGGCTGCGAAAAACTGCAGCCGGCACGCCTGCTGCCGCCGGGCAGCTTCCCGGTCCAGGATGCACGCGAAGCGCAGCAGGGCCCCGATCTGGTGTGCCTGCAGGACGAGGCGCATGTGGGCTTCATGTCCATGATCGACAGCATCGTGCAGCGCGCCAAACCGCACCTGGAACGCCTGAACGCGCGCCGCCGCCAGACCGTACCGGCCAGCGCACTGGTGGTGGGCGTGCAGTGTGGCGGCAGCGACGCGTTTTCAGGCGTGACCGCCAACCCGGCGGTGGGTGCCATGGCCGACCTGATCGTGCGCGCCGGTGGCACCGTGATGTTCTCGGAGAACACCGAGGTGCGCGATGCGGTCGAGCAGCTCACCCGCCGTGCAGCCACGCCACAAGTCGCAGAGGACATCGTGCGCGAACTTGGCTGGTACGACCAGTACCTGGACCGCGGCCGCGTGGACCGCAGCGCCAACACCACGCCTGGCAACAAGGCCGGCGGCCTGTCCAACATCGCCGAAAAAGCCATGGGCTCGATCATCAAGAGCGGCAGCGGGGCGATTGCCAGCGTGCTCTCGCCCGGCGACAGGCTCAAGCCTGATCAAAAAGGCCTGGTGTTCGCCGCCACCCCCGCCAGCGACTTCATCTGCGGCACGCTGCAGCTGGCCGCCGGCATGAATCTGCATGTGTTCACCACCGGCCGCGGCACGCCCTATGGCCTGCAGGCCTGCCCCGTGGTCAAGGTGGCCACGCGCAGCGACCTGGCGCGCCGCTGGCACGACCTGATGGACATGAACGCCGGGCGCATCGCCGACGGTGAAATCGGTATCGAAGAAGCAGGCTGGGAACTTTTTCACCTGCTGCTCGACGTGGCCAGTGGTCGCCAGACCTGGGCCGAAAAGTGGAAGTTGCACAACGCGCTGGTGCTGTTCAACCCGGCACCGATCACCTGAAAACCTTTCAGCAAGGAGACAAGCATGAAGACCAAACGTTTCGCCATCCAGGCCCTGGCCCTCGCCGCACTGGGCGTGGCCAGCCTCACGTCCGCCTGGGCGCAGGCCGATTACCCCAGCAAGCCGATCAAATTGATCGTGGCCTTCCCGCCCGGCGGCACCAGCGATGTGATGGGCCGGCTCATGGCCGAGGAACTCACCAAGGTGCTCAAGCAGCCCGTGGTGGTCGAGAACATCGGCGGCGCAGGAGGCGTGGTCGGCACCGACCGTGCGGTCAAGATGCCTGCCGACGGCTACACCATCATCCAGACCGGCGTGGGCCAGAACGCTGTGGCCCATGGCCTGGACCCCAACCTCAAGTACAACTCGCTGACCGATTTCATCCACCTCACACAGGTGCACTCGGGCCCCAACGTGCTGCTGGTGCACCCCTCGCAGCCTTTCAAGACCGTCAAGGAGCTGGTGGACTACGCCAAGAAGAACCCCGGCAAGCTCGACTATGGCTTCACCCACGCGGCCTCGGGTCACATGGCGATGGAGCTGTTCAAGCAGACCGCCGGCATCTTCCTGACCGGCATCCCCTACCGTGGCGGTGGCCCCATGCTCAACGACCTGCTGGCTGGCACCGTGCCCATGGTGTTCCTGAACCAGGACGTGGCACTGCCGCATGTCAAGGCCGGCAAGCTGCGCGCCCTGGCCGTGACCAGCAAGGAGCGCAACGCGCTCTACCCCGATGTGCCGACCGTGGCCGAATCCGGTTACAAGGGCTTCGAGGCCCTGTCCTGGTCGGGTCTGTCGGTGGCCAAGGGCACGCCCCAGCCCATCGTGGACAAACTCGAAGCCGCCATGGCCCAGGCCATGCAGACACCCCATTTCAGGCAGCGTCTGACCTCGACCGGTTTCGTCATCCCGCCCAGCGGCAGCAAGCCCTACACCGAGTTCGTCAAGTCCGAGCTGGAGCAGTGGACGCGTGTGATCAAGACCGCCGGCATCAAGCCTCAATGAAGAAAGCCAGGACATGACCGATGCCATTTCCTGGGTCCGCGTCAGCGCTTGCACGCTGCCGCTGGCCAACCCGATCAGCGACGCCAAAGTGCTGACCGGCCGCCAGAAGCCGATGACCGAAATCGCCATCCTGTTCGTCGAGCTCAAGACGAAGGATGGCGCCGAAGGTGTAGGTTTCAGTTATTCCAAGCGCGCTGGCGGCCCTGGCCAGTTCGCGCACGCCAAAGAAATCGCCCCCGTGCTGATCGGCGAAGACCCCAGCGACATCGCCAAGCTCTGGGACAAGCTGTGCTGGGCCGGTGCTTCGGTGGGGCGCAGCGGTCTGAGCGTGCAGGCCATCGGTGCCTTCGATGTGGCTCTGTGGGACCTGAAAGCCAAGCGCGCCGGCCTTTCCCTGGCCAAGCTGATCGGCACGCACCGCGACAGCGTGCGTTGCTACAACACCTCGGGTGGCTTTTTGCACACGCCGCTGGACCAGTTGCTGGTCAATGCCTCGGCCTCGGTGGCCCAAGGCATTGGCGGCATCAAGCTCAAGGTGGGTCAGCCCGACTGCGACAAGGACATCGAGCGCGTGAGCGCGGTGCGTCAGCAGCTGGGCGATCGTTTCCCCATCATGGTGGACGCCAACCAGCAGTGGGACCGCCCCACGGCGCAGCGCATGTGCCGCCGCCTGGAGCCGATGAACCTGGTCTGGATCGAGGAACCGCTGGACGCCTACGACCACGAAGGCCATGCCGCGCTGGCCGCCCAGTTCGACACCCCGATCGCCACCGGCGAGATGCTCACCAGCGTGCAGGAACACTGGGACTTGATCCGCCACCGCGCGGCCGACTACCTGATGCCCGATGGCCCGCGTGTGGGCGGCATCACGCCCTTCCTCAAGATCGCGCAACTGGCCGAGCACGCCGGCGTCATGCTGGCGCCGCACTTTGCGATGGAGCTGCACATCCACCTGGCCGCCGCCTACAAGACCGAGCCCTGGGTGGAGCATTTCGAATGGCTCGAGCCCCTTTTCAACGAGCGCATCCAGATCCGGGACGGCCGCATGCTGGTGCCGACCCGGCCTGGTCTGGGGGTGTCCATCAGCGAGCAAGCACGCCGCTGGACGAGTGCCAGTTTCGAAGCCAAAGTCTGATCCTTCTTTTTTCTGTCTCGACCATTGACCATGACACTTCAATCCATTGACGCCCGCACAGGTCAGCCTTTGGGTCCCACGCTTTCTTCGTCCTCTGCCGCGGACATTGACCTGGCCGTGCAGGCCGCGCATGCCGCCTTTGCTGACTGGCAAGCCAGCGAGGGCAGCAGTCGCGCCGCCTTGCTCGATGCGCTGGCGCGGGCCCTTGAATCGGACCGTCAAGCGCTGGTGGCGCTGGCCGATCAGGAAACCGGGCTGGGCTTGCCGCGCCTCAATGGCGAGCTCGACCGCACCGCTTTCCAGCTGCGCCGATTTGGTGTCATCGCGCGCAACGGTGTCCCGTTTGCCTTCACCGATGACCCTGCCGTGTCGGGCGGGCCGCCCGCCGGGCATCCGGCCATGCTGCGTGTGCGCATGCCGCTGGGGCCCGTGGCGATGTTCTCGGCCAGCAATTTCCCGTTTGCGTTTTCCGTGCTCGGGGGAGATACGGCTTCCGCTTTGGCCGCTGGCTGCTCTGTGGTCGTCAAGGCCCACCCGGGCCACCCGCAAACCTCGCGGCGTGTGCACGGTCTCGTTCAGCAAATCCTGCAGGCACTGGGCTTGCCGTCGGGTCTGGTGGGCATGGTGCAGGGTGCAGGGCATGAAGTGGGCGTCGGTCTGATCCAGCATCCGCTGATTGCAGCAGGCGCGTTCACAGGCTCGACACGCGGTGGTGCAGCGCTGCAGGCGGCGGCGCGCCAACGCCGGCGCCCCATTCCCTTTTATGGCGAACTGGGTTCCATCAATCCGGTGGTGGCCACACCTGCGGCCTTGCAGGCCGGTGGCGAGGCTTTGGCGCAGGCCCTGGCGGGCTCCATCACGCTCGGCTGTGGCCAGTTCTGCACCAACCCGGGCCTGCTGGTGTTCCAGCGCAGCGAGGCCAGCAGTGCATTTGTGCAGCTGCTCCTGCAGGCCCTGAAAGCGCAGCAGCCCCATGCCATGCTGACCCAGGGCATGCGCCATGCGCTGGATGCGGGCACGCGCGCGCAGCTGGCCGCGGGTGCCAGCGCGCTGCTGCATGAACCGGTGGACAGCCTGAATCCACGGCCCTTCCTGGCCGAGGTCGATGCCGCGACCTTCGTGGCCAACGAGCAGCTGCATGAAGAAGTGTTTGGCCCGGCCAGCCTGATCGTCTGGACCGAGTCAGTGGCCCAGACGGTGCAGGTGCTGCAGGCCGTGGGCGGCAGCCTCACGGTGACCTTGTGGGGTGCGGACCAGGACACGCCTGAAACGCGCGCCCTGGTGCGTGGTGCGATGGCCATGTGTGGCCGTGTGCTGTTTGCTGGCGTGCCCACCGGCGTGGCCGTCACGGCCGCGCAGCAGCACGGCGGGCCGTGGCCGTCTTCCACCGAACCCATGAGCACTTCGGTGGGCGATGCCGCCCTCGACCGTTTCCTGCGCCCGGTCGCGCTGCAGGACACGCCAGCCTGGCTGGTGCAGCGCCAGGGCCGTCCTTGCTGATGCCCGATTTCTCGATTTACACCATGACCCATTCTTCTACCCCCATCGTCACCGGCATGCGCGTGATCCCCGTCGCGGGGCGCGACAGCATGCTGCTCAACCTGAGTGGCGCACACGCGCCGTACTTCACCCGCAACCTGCTGCTGCTCACCGACAGCCTGGGCCACACCGGCATCGGCGAAGTGCCCGGCGGCGAAGCCATCCGCAAGACGCTGGAAGACGCCCGTGAACTGGTGGTGGGCCAACCACTGGGCCAGCACCTGACCGTGCTGCAGCGCATGCAGCAGACCTTTGCCGACCGCGACGCCGGTGGCCGTGGCCTGCAGACTTTTGACCTGCGCACCACGGTGCATGCCGTCACCGCTGTCGAATCGGCCCTCCTGGACCTGCTGGGCCAGTTCCTGGGCGTGCCAGTGGCGGCCCTGCTGGGTGAAGGCCAGCAGCGCGACGCGGTCGAGATGCTGGGTTACCTCTTCTACGTGGGCGACCGCCAAAAAACCGATTTGCCCTACCACAGCGAGCCCGAGGCCGACAACGCCTGGTTCCGCGTGCGCCACAACGAGGCCATGACGCCCGAGGCCATCGTGCGCCTGGCCGAAGCCGCCTATGAGCGCTACGGCTTCAACGACTTCAAGCTCAAGGGCGGTGTGCTGCGTGGCGACGAAGAAGTCGACGCCATCCGCGCCTTGCACGAGCGCTTTCCGCAGGCGCGCATCACACTCGATCCCAACGGGGGCTGGCTGCTGAAAGACGCGATTCGCCTGATGCGCGACATGCACGGCGTGGTCGCCTATGCCGAAGACCCGTGTGGCGCAGAGCAGGGTTTCAGCGGCCGCGAGGTCATGGCCGAGTTCCGCCGGGCCACCGGCCTGCCCACGGCCACCAACATGGTGGCCACCGACTGGCGCCAGATGACGCATGCGCTCGCCCTGCAAAGCGTGGACATCCCCTTGGCCGACCCGCACTTCTGGACCATGGCCGGTAGCGTGCGCGTGGCGCAGACCTGCCGCGACTGGGGCCTGACCTGGGGCTCGCACTCCAACAACCACTTCGACGTGTCACTGGCCATGTTCACCCATGTGGCTGCCGCTGCACCGGGCAAAGTCACAGCGATCGACACCCACTGGATCTGGCAAGACGGTCAGGGCCTGACGAAAGAGCCGCTCACGATTGTGGGCGGCATGGTCGAGGTGCCGAAAAAGCCCGGTCTGGGCATTGAGCTGGACATGGCCAAGGTGGAAGCCGCGCACCAGCTGTACATGCAGCACGGCCTGGGTGCACGCAACGACGCGCAGGCCATGCAGTACCTGATCCCGGGCTGGACATTCGACAACAAGCGGCCGTGCATGGTGCGTTGATCGCATGACCCTGGAGACAAACATGCACAAACGGTTTTTCACTGCCGCGCTGGCGGCATCGCTGGCACTGCTGGCCTGGCCGGCCGTCGCCCAGTCGTACCCGGCCAAGCCGATCAAGATCGTGGTGCCGTTCCCGGCCGGCGGCACCTCGGACGTGCTGGCCCGCCTGATTGGCCAGAAGATGACCGAGAGCTGGGGCCAGCCGGTGGTCGTCGAGAACAAGCCTGGCTCCAGCGGCAACCTGGGCGCCGATGCCGTGGCCAAGTCTGCTGCGGACGGCTATACCCTGGTGCTCATGGATGTGGGCAACCTCGCGATCAGCCCGGCACTCTACAGACTGCCGTTCAGTGTCGAAAAAGACTTTGCGCCGGTGGCCATGGTGGGGTATTCGCCGCACTTGCTGGTGGTGAGCAACCACATCCCGGTCAACACCACCGCCGAACTGATCGCCTATGCCAAAACGCAAAAAGGCAAACTCAACTTTGCGGCGGCCGCTGGCACCGGCAGCGTCACACACCTGGCAGGCGTGGTCTTTGCCCAGCGCAGCGGCATCGAATGGGGTTATGTCCCTTACAAGGGGGGTGCGCAGGCCATGACCGATCTGATCGGTGGCCAGGTGGACGTCACCTTCAACGGCATGGTGGCGACCTACCCGCATGTCAAGGGCGGCAAGATCAAGCTGATCGCCTTGTCGAGCGCCAAACGCCATGCCGAATTGTCCAATGTACCCACGGTGGCGGAAACGCTGCCTGGTTTTCTCACCGGCAGCTGGCAGGGCCTGCTGGCTCCGGCCGGCACACCCAAGGCCGTGGTGGACAAGCTCAACGCCGAGGTGCTGCGCATCACGGCTTTGCCCGATGTCCGGGAGCGTCTGACCACCCTGGGGGCTGAGCCCTCACGCATGTCGCCGACCGATTTCGCGCATTGGCTCAGGGCGGAAATTCCGGCGATGGCCAAGATCGTGAAGGACGAAAAGATCACGCTGGAATGATGGGCGAGGTCTGGACCGGGCATGCCATGTGCTGACAGCCAGGCCCCAAGAGGGTTGGCGTCAGCTTGTGTAAGCATGGCGTTTGGTTAAATTTAGAAAATTGACCATCAAATCTGCAACAATATTCGGGTTCATCAACAAGGAGATATCGAATGAACAAGGCTGAACTGATTGAAGCAATCGCCAAGGAAACCGAACTGTCCAAGGCCGGTGCTGCCCGCGCCCTGAACGCTGTGCTCGACACCATCGTCAAGACCGTGGCCAAGAAGCAGGACGTGCAACTGATTGGCTTTGGCACCTTCAAGGCTGCCAAGCGCGCTGCCCGTACCGGCAAGAACCCCCGCACCGGCGAGAAGCTGAAGATCGCAGCGGCCACCGTGCCCAAGTTCACCGCGGGCGCTGCCTTCAAGGCCGCTGTGAACAAGAAGAAGTGATCGTCTGACGCTTTTTGAAACGGCCCCTCCTGAGGGGCCGTTTCTTTTCTGGATCGACAATCCACCGATGCAAGCACCCCATACACGGCCCGCGCAGGCCGGTTTTCGGCAAGCCCTGGGCTTTTGGCTGCGGCTGGGCTTCATCGGCTTTGGCGGGCCCGCCGGGCAGATCGCCATCATGCACACCGAGCTGGTCGAGCGGCGCCGCTGGATATCGGAAAAGCGTTTCCTGCATGCCCTGAACTACTGCATGGTGTTGCCGGGGCCAGAGGCGCAGCAGCTGGCCACCTACATCGGCTGGCTGATGCACCGCACCTGGGGCGGGGTGGTGGCCGGTGCGCTGTTCGTGCTGCCCTCGCTGTTCATCCTGATCGCCCTGTCCTGGCTGTACATTGCCTTTGGCGATGTGCCGGTGGTGGCGGGGCTGTTTTACGGCATCAAACCGGCGGTAACGGCCATTGTGGTGCAGGCGGCGCACCGCATTGGGGCGCGCGCGCTGCGAAACCGCTGGCTCTGGGCGATTGCCGCAGCATCTTTCGTGGCCATCTTTGCGCTGGCGCTGCCGTTTCCGCTGATCGTCCTGCTGGCGGCTCTGGTGGGGCATGTGGGTGGCCGCATGGCACCCGATGCCTTTCGCAGTGGCGGTGGGCATGGCGGCAGGGCCCACCACTGGGGGCCTGCGTTGATCGACGACGACACGCCCACGCCCGAACATGCACGCTTTTCTGTGGCTCGCCTGTTGCGGGTGGCGCTGGCCGGGGCGGTGCTGTGGTGTGTGCCCATGGGCCTGCTGTCCGCCGTGTACGGCTGGGACCACACGCTCACGCAGATGGGCTGGTTCTTCACCAAGACCGCGCTGCTGACCTTTGGGGGGGCCTATGCGGTCCTGCCCTATGTGTACCAGGGGGCGGTCGGCCATTACGGCTGGCTCAGCCCGACGCAGATGATCGATGGACTGGCGCTGGGTGAGACCACGCCGGGACCGCTCATCATGGTGGTGGCCTTTGTGGGGTTTGTGGGTGGGTATGTGAAGCAGCTGTTCGGACCGGATGCGCTCTTTCTGGCCGGTGCGGTGGCGGCCAGCCTCGTGACCTGGTTCACCTTTCTGCCCTCGTTCCTGTTCATTCTGGCCGGTGGGCCGCTGGTCGAGTCCACCCACAACGCGCTCAAGTTCACGGCACCCCTGACCGCCATCACGGCTGCGGTGGTGGGCGTGATCCTGAACCTGGCGCTGTTCTTCGGCTACCACGTGCTGTGGCCCGCAGGTTTTGCCGGACACTTTGATGCGGTCTCCGCGCTGATCGCACTGGGGGCCACCATCGCTTTGTTCCGTTTCAAGCGCAACGTGATCCAGGTGATCGTTGCTTGCGCGCTGGTGGGTCTGATGGTGCGGTGGCTCGGCCTGTAGCCGCCTTTGCGGCCGAAGGCTGTTCGCGCAAGGGGCGTGCTCCTACAGCAGCTGTTGCGCCAGTTCGGCGCCTCCGCTCAGGCTCAGCGCCAAGGTGATGCGCCCGCAAAGTGGTGCGTTTGCCTCAAGGGTCAGGGGCTGTCCGGCCTCGTCATGGATCAGCAGGTCCATGTCCCAGTGGTGGCCCTCATCAATGGGGCCGGCGGGGCCCAGCTGTTGCGTCAGGTGCTGCACCAAGGCGGCTGTTTCTGCCAGAAGGGCGGTGGTGTGCACCGCTGCAGGATTGGCGAGTGCGTCCCAGGTGCGCAAACCGTCGCTGTCTTCGCTCTGGTCGAACTCAAGAAATTGCAGATACATGACCAAGAAATGGGTGGCAGACACATGGATTTTCGCATCTGCGTCTTGAAGGCAAACGAAGGCATGGCCGCGATGTTGACGGGCGTTGCGCACGTGCAGGGACTTGGTGTTTTGCCGCAGCAGGCGCGCAAATGATCGAATGTTCTCGGGTATCGCGCTTTGCGATAACTGCCAGAACGTTTCGACCAATGTGGCCGTTGCCCTGTGACCGACAATGGGGGGATGGATTCCGCCATCGACATTCTGGGCATCACTGGCCCGATCTACCTGGCCATTGCGCTGGGCTATTTCTTGACGCAGCGCGGGCTGTTTACCCGTGCGGACATGCAGGTGTTCGGCAAGTTCACCATCGAGCTGGCTTTGCCGGCACTGCTGTTCAATGCCCTCTCGCGTCGCAGCGTGGCGGAAATCCTGAACTGGCAATACCTGACGGCCTATGCGCTGGTGACTTTGGTGGTGGTGCTGGGCGGTTTGTTCTGGACGTGGCGTGTGCAGGGCAAGCCCTTGGCGCTGAGCAGCATCGTGACCATGGGCATGGCCTGTGCCAACAGTGGTTTCGTGGGCTACCCGGTGCTGATGCTGACCTTGGGCAGCACAGTCGCCGGTGTGTCACTGGCGCTGAACATGGTGGTCGAGAACCTGCTGATCATTCCCTTGCTCCTGGCGGTGGCGGGCAGTGAAGGGGCGCCGGGCCAATGGCGGCAGGCTTTCATTCAGACCCTCAAGGGCTTGCTGGGCAACCCGATGATCTGGGGCATTGTGGGGGGCTTTCTGGTGTCGCTGTCTGGTCTGCACATGCCTGAGCCGGTGTCGCGCACGGTCGATCTGTTTTCAGCGGCCAGCGGCGCCTTGTCGCTGTTTGTCATCGGTGGTTCATTGGTTGGTCTCAAACCCGATGGTCTCAAGGGCACGATCGCGCAGATCGCCTTTGGCAAACTGATCGTGCATCCGCTGGTGATGTTGGTGGTGCTGTCGTGGCTGATTCCAGTCACCGACCCGGCGCTGCGCATGGCGGCCTTGCTGACCTGTGCCATGCCCATGATGGGCATCTACACCATCCTGGCCCAGCGCTTTGGGCACGGTGCCATCAGCGCGGCGGCGCTGCTGGTCACCACGGTGGTGTCGTTCTTCACCCTCAGCGGTTTGCTGTGGGGGCTCAAGCACTGGCCGATCTGACGGAAAAAACCATCAGCTTGGGCTGCCGAGCCATTCCTGGGCGACCTGGTGCAGCAGCTCCAGGGTGGCCTGTTGCGTGAGGGTGGTGGGGCGCAATGCACTGATGGCCGTGCACAGGGCAATGCGCAGCTCAGGCTTGCACAAAGGGCGCACGGCATAAGCCGAAGGGTTGTTCGAGCGCATGACCGCGTTGCGCGAGAGGATGGCGCAGCCTGCGCCATCGGCCACCAGATCCAGGATGGCGCTCACCCCGTCGATTTCGAGGGCGATGTTCGGGCGGCAGCCAATCGCGGCCATTTCGGCCTCCACATGCATGCGGATCGCGTTCGGCCGACTCGGGATCACCAGCGGCAGTGCGACGATGTCCTGCAACGGCAGGGGAGGTGGAGGCGGGTCCTCCTGCAGCCCGGGTGGACGCGGCTGCACCAGCAGCAATTCCTCTTCGACCAATGGACGGTGTTCAATACCGGGCAAGGGGCTCGGGTTGTAGAGCACGGCGATGTCCAGGCGGCCGTTGTGCAGGTTTTCCTGCATGGCGGTGGACAGGCCCTCGCTGATGGACAGTTGCGCCTCGGGCAGGCGCTGGCGGAAGGCGCGGGTGAGCGGTACCGTCAGCACGCGGGCCACGCTGGGCGGCAGGCCAAGGGCCACCCGCCCGGCCAGACCGCTGCGCACCCGACCCAGTTCCTCGCGTGCCCGCTCGACCTGATGCAGGATGCCTCGCCCGTGTTCAAGCAGCAGCTGACCTGCTTCGGTGGGCGTGGCGCCACGGCCGTTGCGCACCAGCAGGTTCTGGCGCAGCTCGACTTCGAGCAGGCGCACCTGACGGCTCAGGGCCGGCTGGGCGATCCCGAGCACCTGGGCGGCGCGGGTGAAGCTGCCGAGTTCGGCCACGCGCACAAAGTATTCGAGCTGTCTGAGGTCCATGGGCAGGTCTCCGTTGGCCGGATTTTGTCATACCAAGAGGTTGGATATGCAAATCTGTTCTAGCTGGTAGATGGTCCCTTGGCTTGGAAGATGGGGGAGGGGACCGCACAATCGGGGCCACATCAGATCCCCCTTCAGAAGGAACACCATGAGCCTGGCCAAGCCCCTGATCATCGACGTCCACGGTCACTACACCACCGCGCCCAAGGCGCTCGAAGACTGGCGTAACAAACAGATTGCCGGCATCAAAGACCCGGCGTTGATGCCCAAAGTCTCCGACCTGAAGATCAGCGACGACGAGCTGCGCGAGACCATCGAGAGCAACCAGCTGGCCAAGATGAAGGAGCGTGGTTCGGACCTGACCGTGTTCAGCCCGCGTGCCAGCTTCATGGCCCACCACATCGGTGACTTCAATGTGTCCTCCACCTGGGCCGCCATCTGCAACGAACTCTGCTATCGCGTGAGCCAGCTGTTCCCCGACAACTTCATCGGCGCCGCCATGCTGCCGCAATCGCCGGGCGTGGACCCCAAAACCTGTGTGGCCGAGATCGACAAGTGCGTCAAGGAATACGGCATGGTGGGCATCAACCTCAACCCCGATCCCTCGGGTGGCCACTGGACCAGCCCGCCGCTGTCCGACAGGCACTGGTACCCCATCTACGAAAAGATGGTGGAGTACGACATCCCCGCGATGATCCACGTCTCGACCAGTTGCAATTCATGCTTCCACACCACCGGCGCGCATTACCTGAACGCCGACACCACCGCCTTCATGCAGTGCCTGACCAGTGACCTGTTCAAGGATTTTCCGACGCTCAAGTTCCTGATCCCGCACGGCGGCGGTGCGGTGCCTTACCACTGGGGTCGCTTCCGCGGTCTGGCGCAGGAGCTGAAAAAGCCGCTGCTGACCGAGCACCTGCTGAACAACATCTTCTTTGACACCTGCGTGTACCACCAGCCCGGCATTGACCTGCTGACCAAGGTGATCCCGGTGGACAACATCCTGTTTGCTTCCGAGATGATCGGCGCTGTGCGCGGCATCGACCCCGAAACCGGTCACTACTACGACGACACCAAGCGCTATGTGCTGGCCACGCCCAACCTGAATGACGAGCAGCGCTACAAGGTGTTTGAAGGCAATGCCCGCCGCGTGTTCCCGCGCATGGACGCGGCGCTCAAGGCCAAAGGCCAGTAAGCGCCCTGGCTCCACTGTAGGAGGCCGCCCCTGCGGCCGAATCCTGCAGAGTCGGGGACCCTTATTCGGCCGCAGGGGCGGCCTCCTACAAGGAAAAGAGATGTACGAACTTGGAGTCGTTTACCGCAACATCACCCGCGCTGACCGCGAGGTGACCGACCAACTGGCTGCGCTGGGCAGCGCCACGGTGCACGAGGCCATGGGCCGCGTGGGCCTGATGAAGCCTTACATGCGCCCGATCCAGCAGGATGTGAATGTGTCCGGTACGGCCGTGACCGTGCTGCTGCAGCCCGGTGACAACTGGATGATGCATGTGGCTGCCGAACAGGTGCAGCCCGGCGATATCGTGGTCGCCACCGTCACCGCCGAGTGCAGCGACGGCTATTTCGGCGACCTGCTGGCCACCAGCTTCATGTCGCGCGGCGCTCGCGCCCTGATCATCGAAGCCGGTGTGCGCGACACCAAGGTGCTGCGCGAGATGAAGTTCCCGGTGTGGAGCCGCTACGTCTCGTCCAAGGGCACCATCAAGGCCACGCCAGGTTCGGTCAACATCCCCATCGTCTGCGCGGGCGCCTATGTGACGCCCGGTGACGTGATCGTGGCCGACGACGACGGCGTGGTCTGCGTGCCCAAGGCGTTGGCTGCGAAGACGCTGGCTACTGCACTGGCCCGCGAAGCCAACGAAGGCGAAAAACGCGACAAACTGGCCAGCGGCGTGCTGGGTCTGGATATGTACAAGATGCGCGAGCCGCTGGCGGCTGCAGGCCTCAAATACATCGACTGAAACGAGCAGGGCTTGTAGGAGGCCGTCTCTGCGGCCGAACGCGGATCCTGGGCATTACACATTCGCGCGCGGGGGCGCGCTCCTACAAAAAAGACATGGAGCAAGGCATGAGCAAACCCACAACAGGTGACTTCACCAAAACCGCTGGCTGGCTCGACTGGTACAGCGGTCCCAGCAAACCCCAATTCAAGCTGCCCGCAGGCGCGGTGGACGCCCACTGCCATGTGTTTGGCCCGGGCGCGGAGTTCCCCTACGCGCCCGAGCGCAAGTACACGCCTTGTGATGCCAGCAAGCAGCAGCTGTTTGCGCTGCGCGACCACCTGGGCTTTGCCCGCAACGTGATCGTGCAGGCCACCTGCCACGGCGCCGACAACCGTGCCATGGTGGATGCCTGCCTCTCCAGTGGCGGCAAGGCCCGCGGTGTGGCCACGGTGCGCCGCAGCGTGACCGACGAGGAAATCCAGGCCATGCACGACGCCGGTGTGCGCGGCGTGCGCTTCAACTTCGTCAAGCGCCTGGTGGACTTCACGCCCAAGGACGAGTTGATGGAAATCGCCGGCCGAATCGCCAAGTGGGGCTGGCATGTGGTGATCTATTTCGAAGCGGTGGACCTGCCCGAGCTGTGGGACTTCTTCACCGCGCTGCCCACCACCGTGGTGGTGGACCACATGGGCCGCCCCGACGTGAGCAAGCCGATCGACGGCCCCGAGTTCCAGCTCTTCCTCAAGTTCATGCGCGAGCACAAGAACGTGTGGAGCAAGGTGAGTTGCCCCGAGCGCCTGTCGGTGACCGGCCCCAAGGCGCTGAACGGCGAGCAGGCCGCCTACAAGGACGTGGTGCCGTTTGCCCGTCGCGTCGTCGAGGAATTCCCCGACCGTGTGCTCTGGGGCACCGACTGGCCGCACCCCAACCTGAAAGACCACATGCCCGACGATGGCCTGTTGGTGGACTTCATTCCGCACATCGCCCCCACGGCCGAACTGCAGCAGAAGCTGCTGGTGGACAACCCGATGCGGCTGTACTGGCCGGAAGAGGTGGCTTGATCCTGAACCTGTGGGAGCGAGCCCCTGCTCGCGAATGCTTCGGCCGCAGGGGCGGCCTCCTACAAACACCAGTCTGAACGGAGAGTTTCAAGATGGCATTAGACAAACCCTATCAGGACGTGCCCGGCACGATCATTTTTGACGCCGAGCAGAGCCGCAAAGGCTACTGGCTCAACCAGTTCTGCATGTCGCTGATGAAGGCCGAGAACCGTGAGCGCTTCAAGGCCAACGAACGCGCCTATCTGGACGAGTGGGCCATGACCGAAGAGCAGAAGCAGGCCGTGCTGGCGCGCGACCTGAACTGGTGCATGCGCACCGGCGGCAACATTTACTTTCTGGCCAAGATCGGCGCCACCGACGGCAAGAGCTTTCAGCAGATGGCCGGCTCCATGACGGGCATGACCGAAGAGGAATACCGCAACATGATGCTCAAGGGCGGCCGCAGCGTTGAAGGCAACCGTTACATCGGCGAGAACGGCGACGCGCAGGCACAAAACCAGCCCCAGGGCGCAGCCGGCAAAGCCGCAAAGAAAGGCAACTGAACATGGCACGCATCACCGCATCCGTCTACACCTCGCATGTGCCCGCCATCGGCGCGGCCATGGACCTGGGCAAGACCCACGAAGACTACTGGAAGCCGCTGTTTGCAGGCTACGACTTCTCCAAACAATGGATGAAGGACAACAAGCCGGACGTGATCTTTCTGGTCTACAACGACCATGCCACCGCTTTCAGTCTGGACATGATCCCGACCTTCGCCATTGGCACCGCTGCCGAATACAAGCCGGCCGACGAGGGCTGGGGCCCGCGTCCGGTACCTGTGGTCAAGGGCCATCCGGAGCTGGCCTCGCACATCGCGCAAAGCGTGATCCAGCAGGACTTTGACCTGACCATCGTCAACAAGATGGACGTGGACCACGGTCTGACGGTGCCATTGAGCCTGATGTGTGGCGAGCTGGACCCGGTGAAAGACGCCTGGCCCTGCCCGGTGATCCCGTTTGCCGTGAACGTGGTGCAGTACCCCGTGCCCAGTGGCCAGCGCTGCTTCAACCTGGGCCAGGCCATCCGCAAGGCGGTGGAGAGCTATGACGAGGACCTGAACGTGCACATCTGGGGCACGGGCGGCATGAGCCACCAGCTGCAGGGCGCACGCGCTGGCCTGATCAACCGTGAATGGGACAACGCCTGGCTGGACAAGTTGATCAACGATCCCGTGGCCTGCGCCCAGGTGCCGCACATCGACTACGTGCGCGAAGCCGGCAGCGAAGGCATCGAGCTGGTGATGTGGCTGATCGCCCGTGGCGCCATGAGCGACATCAGTAACGGCCAGGTGACGGGCAAGGCGCCCAAGGTGGCTCACCGCTTCTACCATGTGCCTGCCAGCAACACGGCAGTCGGCCACGCCATCCTCGAAAACACCTGACCCTTTGTAGGAGGCCGCCCCCGCGGCCGAATGCGCAAGTACCCGTCAGATCCATTCGGCCGCAGGGGCGGCCTCCTACTGCAACCCGACAAGGAGAACCTCATGAGCAAAACCATCAAAGTCGCACTCGCCGGCGCTGGCGCCTTCGGCATCAAGCACCTGGACGGCATCAAGAACATCGACGGCGTGGAAGTCGTCTCGCTGATCAGCCGCGATCTGGCCAAGACCCAGGAAGTCGCCGACAAATACGGCATCCAGCACGTCACCACTGATCTGGCCGACAGCCTGGCCCTGCCCGAGGTCGATGCCGTGATCCTGTGCACCCCCACGCAGATGCACGCCAGCCAGGCGATCGCCTGCATGAAGGCGGGCAAGCATGTCCAGGTCGAGATCCCGATGTGCGACATCCTCAAGGAGGGTGAAGAAGTCCTGAAGGTGCAAAAGGAAACCGGTCTGGTGGCCATGGTGGGCCACACCCGCCGCTTCAACCCCAGCCACCAGTGGGTGCACAAGAAGATCACCGCCGGTGAGTTCAACATCCAGCAGATGGATGTGCAGACCTACTTCTTCCGCCGCACCAACATGAACGCGCTGGGCCAGCCCCGCAGCTGGACCGACCACCTGCTGTGGCACCACGCCGCCCACACCGTGGACCTGTTCGCCTACCAGTGCGGCAGCCCCATCGTCCAGGCCAACGCCATCCAGGGCCCGATCCACCCGACGCTGGGCATCGCCATGGACATGAGCATCCAGCTCAAGGCCGCCAACGGCGCGATCTGCACGCTCAGCCTGTCGTTCAACAACGACGGCCCGCTGGGCACCTTCTTCCGCTACATCGGCGACACCGGCACTTACATCGCCCGCTACGACGACCTGTTCAACGGCAAGGAAGAAAAGATCGACGTGTCCAAGGTTGATGTGAGCATGAACGGCATCGAGCTGCAGGACCGCGAGTTCTTCGCCGCCATCCGCGAAGGCCGCGAGCCCAATTCCAGCGTGGCCCAGGTGCTGCCCTGCTACCAGGTGCTGCACCAGCTGGAGCAGCAGCTGGGCGGCTGATGGCAGGACCTGCGCGGTAAACTCTGCGCGAGCCGAACGGACAGGCCAGGCCTGTCCCATCTGGGGGCTTCGGCCCCCTTATTGCTTTCAGAATTTCCCATGACAGACCGCTACGCCGTGATCGGCAACCCCATTGAACAGAGCAAGTCCCCGCTGATCCACACCGCGTTTGCGCAGGTGACCGCACAGGACATGGAATACACCAAAGTGCTGGGGCCGGTCGGCGGGTTTGCCGGCGCGGTGGATGCTTTTCGGGCGGCAGGTGGCAAAGGCATGAACGTGACTGCGCCTTTCAAGCTGGACGCTTTTGCCTATGCCACTGATCTGGCGCCCAGCGCACAGATGGCCGGTGCCGTGAACGCCATGAAGTTCGAAGGCGGGCGTGTGTATGCCGAAAATTTTGATGGCGTGGGCCTGGTGCGCGACGTGGTGCACAACCTGGGCTGCCCACTCCAGGGCCGGCGCGTGCTGGTGCTGGGGGCCGGAGGGGCCACGCGCGGTGCGCTGCTGCCGTTCCTGGCCGAGCAGCCAGCCAAGCTGGTGATCGTCAACCGAACGGTGGCCAAGGCCGAAGAGCTGGCGGCGCTGGGCCGCCAGCACCAGAGCGGCAATGTGCCGGTGCAGGGCCTGGGCTACGACCAGCTGCAGGGCAGGCAGTTCGATGTGGTGTTCAACGCGACTTCTGCCAGCCTGACGGCGCAGCTGCCGCCCTTGCCGTCTTCGGTGTTCGCCCCTGGCGCACTGGCCTACGAGCTGGCCTATGGCAAGGGCCTGACGCCCTTTCTCCAGCTGGCAAAGCAGGCGGGCGTCACCCGTCTGGCTGACGGCGTGGGCATGCTGGCTGAGCAGGCGGCCGAGGCGTTCCTGTGGTGGCGTGGCGTGCGTCCTGACACGCAGGGCGTGATCCGCCAGCTGACCGTACCGCTGGTCTGAGCCAGCGGGGGGCGCTGCTGTCCCCTGCAAAACCGCGGGTAATTCCCATCACCGTCCGGGCGGCATGTGTTCGTATACTCTGTGTATGAACCAGTTAGTACATTTGGAAGCGATCGCAAAGGACGATGAATCCGCAAGCCGGGAAGGGCGCACCAATGACCCGGCGCGCACCATGGCCGAAATCCTGGAAGTGGCGACCCACGAGTTTGCCGACAAAGGCCTGGCGGGCGCGCGCATCGACGAGATTGCGGCGGCCACGCGCACCAGCAAGCGGATGATCTACTACTACTTCGGCAGCAAGGACGGTTTGTACCTGGCGGTGCTCGAAGAGGCGTATCGCCGCATGCGCAGCATCGAGGCCGATCTGCACCTGGACGATCTGGCGCCCGCGGCGGCCCTGCGGCGGCTGGTCGAGTTCACCTATGACCACCACCGCGACAACGAGGATTTCATACGCCTGGTGATGAGCGAGAACATCCACCGTGCCGAGTACCTGCGTCAGAGCAAGGGCATCCGCCAGCTCAACGTCAAGGCGATCGATTCCATTCGCGGTCTGTACGACCGTGGGGTGGTGCAGGGGGTGTTCCGTCCTGGTCTGGATCCGTTGGACATCCATGCCGTGATCTCCGCCCTGACCGTTTTCAACGTGTCCAATCGCTACACCTTCGGCACGATTTTTGATCGTGATGACCCGAAAACCAAGGCCGAAACGCTTCAGCGCGAGCACGTCGTGCAGCTGCTGTTGCGCTTCGTTGGATATGCCAAAAATGAATAACAGCTAGGCGGCTCTGATCCTGCCGGATAAGGGTAACTACTCGATTTCGAATACTAACCAGTTCGTACATTACAGACATTCCCTACCGGAGTCGATGCATGCTCAAAAAATTCATAGATGGTTATTGCCATGTCCTCAACGGACTGATCGCGGCATGCCTTGCGGTCATGGTGGTGCTGGTGTTCGGCAATGTGTTCATGCGCTATGCATTGAATTCGGGGATCACTTTGTCCGAGGAGCTGTCGCGCTGGCTGTTTGTTTGGATGATTTTTCTGGGCGCCATCGTTGCACTCAAAGAGCATGGTCATCTGGGCACCGACATGCTGGTGGGCCGTTTGGGTGCTGCGGGCAAGAAGATCTGTTTCTTGCTGTCCCACGGTTTGATGCTGTGGATCTGCTACCTGCTGTTCGCTGGGTCTTATGCCCAGGCGGTGATCAATCTGGATTCCACCAGCGCTGTGATGGAAGTTTCAATGAGCTGGCTTTACTTGCCTGGGATGCTCTTTGCCATCCTGGGCGGATTGATCATCCTGACCGAACTGTTGCGTCTGCTGGGTGGCAAGTTGCGGGACGATGAATTGGTGACCATTCAGGAGTCCGAAGAAACGCCACATGGTGGCGATCAGAACAAGGTCTGAGGGGAGCAAAGAGATGACGATCACGATTTTTCTGGTGTCCCTGATTGGGGCCATGGCATTGGGTGTTCCGATCGCGTTTTCGCTGCTGGTGTGCGGGGTGGCGCTGATGTGGCACATGGACATGTTTGACGCACAGATCCTGGCCCAGAACCTGATGGAAGGTGCCAACAGTTTTCCCTTGCTGGCGGTGCCCTTTTTCATGCTGGCTGGAGAAGTGATGAATGCGGGTGGCCTCTCGCGCCGCATCGTGAACTTTGCGATGGCCCTGGTGGGGCACATCAAGGGTGGACTGGGTTATGTGACCATCATGGCGGCCGTGATCATGGCTGCCCTGTCGGGATCGGCCGTGGCCGACGCAGCAGCGCTGGCCGCCTTGCTCATGCCCATGATGGTCGCGGCAGGGCATGACAAGGCCCGCTCGGCAGGACTGATCGCTTCGGCTGGCATCATCGCCCCGGTGATACCCCCCTCCATCGGCTTCGTGATTTTTGGCGTAGCAGGCAATGTGTCCATTTCCAAGCTGTTCATGGCGGGCATCGTGCCCGGCATGATGCTGGGGGTGGCCTTGTGGGTGACCTGGTGGTGGCTGGCCCGCCGGGAGGTGGTGCAGGTGCCGCCTCGCAAGTCCACCGGCGAAATCCTGCTGGCCCTGCGTGAAGCCACCTGGGCCTTGGTGTTGCCGGTGATCGTGGTGTTCGGCCTGAAGTTTGGCGTGTTCACGCCCACTGAGGCGGCCGTTGTCGCGGCCGTGTATGCCTTGCTGGTGTCCACCCTGGTCTACCGTGAGCTCAACCTGCGCAGCCTGGTGCCTTTGTTTGTCGCTTCGGCCAAGACCAGTGCGGTGGTGATGTTCCTGGTGGCGGCCGCCATGGTGTCGGCCTGGCTGATCACAGTGGCCAACCTGCCGGGTGAGCTGGTGGCGCTGCTGCAGCCGCTGCTCGACAGCCCTCGCCTCTTGATGCTGACCATCATGGTGATCACCATGGTGGTGGGCACCGCCCTGGACATGACGCCGACGATCCTGCTGCTCACACCGGTGCTGATGCCCGTGGTCAAGGCTGCGGGCATCGATCCGGTGTATTTCGGCGTGCTTTTCATCATCAACAACGCGATCGGCTTGATCACGCCCCCTGTGGGCACAGTGCTCAATGCAGTGGCCGGCGCGGGTCGGGTCAGCATGGACGAGGTGACCAAAGGGGTGCTGCCCTTCATGGTGGCCCAGTTCCTCATCATGTTTGCCATGGTGGCTTTCCCTCAGCTGGTGATGGTGCCGGCGCGCTGGTTCTATTGATTTCATCTGCTGTCATCCGTTCGGGTACGCCGGATGTCAGCAGTTCTGGTTGGCGTACGTCCTTCATTTCGGAGACAAGCATGAAACGCATCTTCATCAAGACCCTGATCGCTTCCGTGGCCCTGGCCGCTGCCGGCGTGTCGATGGCGCAGGACAAGACCATCAAGTTCGCCACCCAGAACCCCAAGGGTCACCCCATCGTGCTGGGCATGGAGAAATTCAAAGAAGTCGTCGAATCCAAGTCCGGCGGCAAGATCAAGGTCAACCTGTTCCCTGGCGGCACGCTGGGCAGCGACCAGGCCAACGTGTCTGCCATGCAAGGCGGTACCCTGGAGATGGTGTCCATGAACTCCGGCATCCTGGCTTCGCAAGTCAAAGAATTTGCCATCTTTGACTTCCCCTTCATGTTCCCCAACGAAGCCGTGGCCGATGCCGTGGTCGATGGCCCCTTCGGCCAGAAGATGCACGCCAAGCTGCAGGACAAAGGTTTGATCGGTCTGGGCTACTACGAACTGGGTTTCCGCCAGATCACCAACAGCAAGCGCGCTGTGACCAAGGTGGAAGACCTCGAAGGCCTCAAGCTGCGTGTGATTCCCAACCCGATCAACGTGGACTGGGTCAAGGCCCTGGGTGCCAACCCCACACCGCTGCCTTTCCCCGAGGTGTATTCCGCGCTGGAGCAGAAGGCGATCGATGGTCAGGAAAACCCGATCACCGTCATCAACGCCAACAAGTTCTACGAAGTGCAAAAGCACGTCGTGATCTCCAACCACCAGTACAACCCGCAGTCGGTGCTGATCAGCAAAAAATTCTGGGACGGTCTGAATGCCGACCAGAAGAAAATCGTGTCTGAGGCGGTGGCCGCTTCGGCCAAGTACCAGCGTGAGCAGGCCCGTGGCCTGGTGGCATCGGCCCTGGACAACATGAAGAAGAACGGCATGCAGGTGTCCCAGTTCTCCGACGCCGAACTGGCCAAGCTGCGCGACAAGCTGCGGCCGGTGACCGCCAAGTACGGCGTGACTGTGGGCCAGGACCTGGTCAAGGAACTGCAGGCCGACATCGAAAAGGCCGCTGGCAAGAAGACAGGCAAGTGAAGTTCGGGCTACAGCCCTGAACCCCACCCCGGCGCCGGGGCAATTGCCCCGGCGTTTTATTCCCATTTTCAGACGCCTGCCATGATCAACGGCAACACCGAAATCATCGCCCACATCGGCTACCCGACGCACACCTTCAAGTCGCCGATGATCTACAACCCGTATTTCGAAGAGGCGGGCATCAATGCCGTGGTCGTACCCATGGGCTGCAAGAGCGAGCATTTCCCGAGTTTCCTGAAAGCGGTGTTCTCGCTGGAGAACACCCGTGGCGCCCTCATCACCATGCCACACAAGGTCTCGGTGGTGGGACTGCTCGATGAAGTCACGCCCACGGTGCGCGTGGCTGGGGCCTGCAATGCGGTCAAGCAATTGCCTGATGGTCGCCTGGTGGGAGACATGTTCGATGGCGCCGGCTTTGTGCGCGGCGTGCAGCGCAAAGGCTTTGACCTGAGCGGCAAGCGCGTGCTGGTGGTGGGCACCGGCGGCGTGGGCAGCGCGAT
>Ga0255220_1000080_pt1 | contig 37217 bp, 35 predicted proteins | sample Miss_Colum_RepB__FD_188423 | JGI IMG/M metagenome (GOLD analysis project Ga0255220, IMG submission 188423) | Freshwater microbial communities from Mississippi River, Louisiana, United States - Miss_Colum_RepB_8d | ecosystem: Environmental > Aquatic > Freshwater > River | place: USA: Louisiana...
TTCCTCTGTTAATTCCCATTCTTCTAATATTTCAGATGTATTGCAGTGTAAAATTTCTCCCGAATTTGGATCAAACTTAAATATAATATTGGTTGCCATATGAGCAATACAATCTGTATCATAACTTATCACTGCAGAACCATATCCTTTACGAACAAGAAAACAACAGTAATCTTCCGCTTCACCTATTGCATCTAAATACGGAACACCAATTGCATCTAATAATGTTTTCATGTATTGGAAATCACCAGGAGTAATAGTGAACACAGTATGTTTTAATTTTTGTATTTGAAGTTCAATTTGGTCTAACTGAGAAGAAGTCAATTTCAATAATACGGGTGTATCAGACAACAAACGTTTTGTACCATATACCTTCCCTTTCTCTCCTAATTTAGATGCATAGTCTACTAAGAAGGTGTATTGATCCTCTGTATGTGTTTCATTTCGTACCGCTTGTAAACAAGTCTCTAACTCATTTACTTTTGATTGCGTTTGCTGTTTTTTTTCACGGCGTTCTGCTATTTCATCGTTTTTTTCTTTAGGTGCTTTTCCATCAAATACAACAATCGGATGAACACGATTACGCTTACATTCTAATAACAGAGAAAGAAATGAATCTGTCCAAGCTTTGCTACTTAAGCCATGTATACATGCATACTTATATATATAACTCGCAATATCAACAATCACCCGTTGGTATGCATAGTGTGATATGTGATCTATTTTTAATAAATGTGGATATTTAGTACGAATAAACTCTAAACAACTATTTATACCCATTTTTTTTAATTAAATAAATGTTTATTTAACTATACTTTATTAGTAAAGTGCATTTAAACGTTTAAATAAGAATTAAATTATGCACTCTTTTCGTTTAAAACAGATGATGTCATTAGCATACCAGGAGTATACTTATAAAAGTATTCCTCATTTTTGTCACTGTTTGTCCCAGTATTTGATGATGGGATAAGTAAACTTTCTTCTACCACAAGCGTAGGATCATTTAAATTAGGAAGTTCCAATATTACTTTATCTTTCTTTTCAGAATCTAGTAAGGGAAGTGAAGATTGTAGAATAGGTTCTAATTTTTTAGTAATAACCTGATCTACACTTGTAAATTTTTTTATTAAATCCTTTACACTCCCTTTGTTCTTAGGTAAATCATCTGGTACACTACTTGTTCTTATTCGAGTTTGAAACTCATTCTCAGTCACTTTTGGAACAAACATAGAAGTAGCATAAGGGCGACCAGTAGAAGATGGAGGAACAGAATAAGAATGCCGTTTATACTCAGGTATACGTTTTGATGGATGATGTGCATCATCTACTAGAATATCCTTTAACTGGTCTAACGTAATCACATTTACTTTCTCTTCTATCGGTTTTTCTATAGGTGTAAAGGAAGGAGAATTAGGTATTTGTCTGTATACCTCTGTATGGGTAATATTATCACATATATCTGGTTGAACCAAGTCGGTTTGTGTCTTAAATTTCTTCTTAAATAAGATAATAATCTCTGTAGGAATAGGAGGAGACTGTTCTAATAATCTGTCATAATCTCTTCTGCAATCGCGCAGAAATCGATCCGCATCTGTTCGAAATTGTTGTTCTAAATTTAACTCAATAATAATATTACGATGCATCTTACTCCAACCCATAGATGCATTATTATGACTCTCACTTAACTGGGCATAACTAAAAAAACTTTGTAATGTAGTTAACACTCCTGTAAATATATTTATTGCACCAATCCCTGCCTGTGCGTAATTTAAATATGCAGAAGGAACATATCCTGCCAAACTCACGTTTAATGTTCCAGCTACCGTTGATAACACAATAATAGGAATAGAGTAAAAATAATTAATACGTTTATACTTTCGATAAGACTGATCATGCAACCACTTATAACAAGCAGATATATCTCCCCATTGTTTTAACAATTCTTCTGTTTGAACTGTCCATAACACTTTATTCATTAACGAATCTACAGAAGAAGATGGGGTTTGTAATCCTGATAATGCTTGTTCTATTCCTGATTCCTTTTCTTTTTTATGTAACTCTTCTGTACTCATTTTATTATTCTTTCGTTAAAAAAAGTATATTATTTATTTTTTATCTGAACTATGTTTAAAAAAGTAGGTACTCTAAAAGATGACCATGAATATACTACTCATACTGACTGGCTTACTCTTCATTGTATCTATGTACGTAGTGTATTCCTCTGAATACTATATAGGAAATACAACTATTTACCAATTACCTGCAATAAATGAAACCACAGACTATGTGTGTCAATCAGGTGGGCCTATTGGTGTAAATATGTGTAACTATGCATAAAAATAAATCAATCTTCACTCTGCATCATTAATAAAAAATAGTTTTTTTATTTATGTATACTATTAAATATAAATAAAATACGTAGATGAAAAAGGTATCTTCCTTTATTAAAAAACATTGGAAAATAATCCTATTTATTCTTGTAGCTATCGCAATTTTAATAGCTATATGTAAAGAGTTGACTAAATCACCTTCAAAAAATGAAGGTTATCGTCGTCTCCAGACTACAGGAGATTGGACTGACTGGGATAACGATATATCTGTAGATTATACAAAGTTAGCAGGTACAACTGGAAATAATACCTGTTCCTCCAATATGAATGGAGGAGTTTGTCCTGAAGTACTTACTTCTTCAAATGGGTTCTATAAATTAGTCTTACAGCAAGCAGACGGTAATCTAGTATTGTATGATATTAATTCTAAAGTTATATGGGCATCAGGATCTCAGAATAAAGGTACTGGTCCATTCCGTTTAATTATGCAGGCTGACGGAAATTTAGTCTTATATGACTCCAGAAATAGTCCTATTTGGTATACGAATACCCAAAATAAAGGTATTGGGCCATTTAAACTGGTTGTACAAGATGACGGAAATCTAGTGTTATATGATTCTAGAAATATTCCTACTTGGAACACAAATACGCAAAAGAATACATTCCCAGTTGCAAATATCCGTCCTATCTTTGATGAATTAATAAGTAAAGGGATATTTAATTTCTATCCATTTAAGGTAGTTACTGCAAAATACTTAATGGACAAAGGATATTTATTACCTCCTGATTTTATTTATAGTGGTTCAAGAGGAGAAAATATAATGATGTACCCTGTATGTATACCTGTAGGATCAAAATGGGCTCCTGTTGGAGATTTATTTATTCCATCTCAATCTAACAATCCAGATTTAAGTAGAATTCCTGTACTATTAGTCCGTAATTCTCCTGAATACTCTGTCCCTATTGAAAACTATGAAGCAAGATGGGTATCTGATAGTTGGAATTGTAGAAATCCAGACAAACTTGGATGGTGGGAAGTAGATAAATATGTAAGTAGTCTTAAATATAAAGGAATTGGTGCACTTATCAGTAGATATGCAAAAGGAGAAAATCCGTTAGCTCCATCTCAACGTGGAAACAAAGTATGTACTATGAATGCAGTCAATAGAAACTATTTACGTATTGAAGTAGAAAAGGATCAAGATCCTAGAATACAAATGGGAAATGATAGTGGTTCAGGTTGTGGAGCAGACCATTGGTTTTATTGGTCTTCTTATTTCTATACCGTACATGTTACTAGTAGTAATACAGGATGGTGGAGTTCAAATCGACCATTCTATAACTTTGTACCAGACTCTCTTATTGCAAAATATAAAAACATATTAACCACAGAAGAACAGTCCATCAAAGACAAATTACAAAACACCTTAAAATATAGCGCGATATTTGGAAAAGATGTAAAATTTAATCAACTTCCAGTGGATTTCCCTAATTTATCACTTGAAAGCACTCCCTATACATTAGATGAGATTAGTGTGATTGCAAAGAAATTTGCACCTATGTGTATGTTACATAAGGATGAAAATTTCTTCCCTTCTTCTATTGATTGGTATATGCAATATACTAAACCAGTTTACCAGGAGGATTTTAGTAAACCAGTAGAAGACCAACGTTATCAAAGTTATATCTTTGCACAAACAAAACAAGACTTAGGAAGTCCTACCGATATATTAGATTTCTTTGCAGGTGAAAGACCAGTTCCACTTGTAGGTCATCCAAAATATAAAATAGAAAGTCGTGCAGAAGCATACTGTAATATAGTAGTTAGAACTGACGGATTAATTGAATTAGTTTACTTATTTTTCTTTCCATATAATTGGGGTAAATATGCGTGTGTAGGAGCAGGTGCATTTAGTGCAGTCCCTGACAGAAATGAAGAATTCCGATATATACAAGAGAAGTGGAATCCATTCTCTGCAAGTGATTGGAAATCATTAGGAAATACTCTTAAAGGAGGATTTGAATCAGTATGGGGAACCGTTACAGGAGGATTAAAGACAGGTTGGGATGGATTTAAAGATTATGTAGCTACTCCTATGAAGAATTTATTTACAGAGGGATGTTTAGGAAATATAGTACGATTTGGTAACCATGTAGGAGATATAGAAGGATGTAGAATTCTGTTAGATCCACAATTAAATCCAATTGAAATGTATTTTGGCGCACACGACTTTGATTTTATTATCGATTGGGAAACAAATCAAGTATTCCAGTTAATAAATGGATTAAAATATCGATACAACAGTGGACCATTCCTTAAAGTAAATGATAATGGAGTAGTTGATTCTGATCCAGTTAAAAATACACATGCTGTGTTATTACTTGCTAGAGGTAGTCATGGAACATGGGCATCTCCTGGAAAACATAATTACACCCCAAAACAAACAGAACTTGGTAAATTTATTGCAACTTCTGTCGCTGGTACTAAATTAATAGACAGTACATCCTCTATTGATGATGGTATTCCTTGGATGACTTGGAAAGATTTACGTGTAATAACCCCAGAAGAATGGAGTGGAAAAGTCCCAATCCAAAGTGAATGGAGTAAATATGGGGTTACAAATTGGATCACCCAAGTAGGAAGATGGGGAAATAGAGATGACCAATTTTCTAAAAATAGTGATGAAAAAATAGCAGGACAACGTAGATTAGAAAGTGGTCCATCCGGATTTTCTGGAAAATACGGAAGTTATGTAAACTGGGGTAAAAGTTATAGCAAAGTTTCTCCACCTGTTATTATAAATGATGCAAATAGAAATACAATTAAAGCAATCTCTACATCAAGACTTGCAAATACAAATTATGCAGACCCATTAAATTTATCTGCCTATACAATCACCAATCCAAACGTGATTAATATGTTAAGACAAACAAAATCCATCTAATAAAAAATTAGAGACCTATTGGATGCGAAGGAAATTCATTATAATATGCAGGGTTTTCCGGATTAGTGATCGGTAACATCCAATTTGGAGAAGTTGTATTTAATCCAAGTACTACACAATCTGCTGTAGATTTATTATTTGATATTACGTATGGTCTAGCTCGGTTGATATAACACATATTTATGTCGTATTCTGTATTATTAGGCCTAGTTGTACGTTCAGTTGAGTATGAAAATTGTTCATTAAATACACGAGGGATATAACAAGTTATAAATACAAGTAATATAATAATTGTTATCCATTTTAGCATACATTCATTATGTGAATTCATTGTATCTACTTGATTACTTATTTTAAAGTAATCAAAATATAAAAAGTGTAAGTTTTTAAAAAAAAGTAGTACATTTTTACTTTCTATTTTACTTTTGTACTACTTTTTTTATAAAAATGAATGTTTTTCAAATTTTGAAAACGTAATTTAATATAAAAAAGTATAAGTGTACAATTAAAGTTGCAAAGATATCCTTATTTTATCATATATTTCTTTGCGAGAACACTTCTTATTTTCTATACAATCTATAATTTCATTAACGGTATTCTCATCAAATTCTTCTGGTAAAAATGTTTCAAATACAGTAATTAACTCATCTTCATTCATCGCATTTACTAGTGCATTATACATATGCTTTACTTTAGCGGGAGTTTCCTTCTCTAGTAATAATTCTGTATTAAATTGGTCACGTATAGAAGAAAATGTAGTTGAGTTTTGATTAGTAGTTGTTACAAACTTATGTAAGGTATCTGGGGTTAACATATCTACTTGTTTTTCCCAAATATCTAAGTCATTATCCTCTGTATTAATAGGTAGATCTACTACTGTAATACTCTCTCCTTCAATTATATCTATCGGTGGTTGTATCTTGTTTTCCTTGCACACATATACTATATAATAGTAATATACCGTGTGAATAAGATATAATCCTTCTTTACATCGTTTCATGAGTTCATCCCAATCACAATTAAAGTAAGATAAAATATCATTACATAATTCATCACGCTTATATTTTTTATATTTTAAGTGAGAAGTAATATGTTTTTGAATGGTTTTAAAGCAATCCTCAGTTGTACTATTCTTTGGAATTGCATTTGAACTAAATGTAGTTAATACTCGTATACATTCTTCTATTTCTTCCTCTACATCAAATGATACATTACATTCACCGACGATATATGTAGTTAACCATGATTTAAAAGAGGAAAATGTGGTTTGTTTTGTATCAAGTAAAAAATATACGATTAGTCGTACCATTTGAATTGAATGTAAACACTTATAATATACACTAAAATCATCCTTAGTAGGAAATTGTAATTTAAAGAATTGAGAAAAAGGTTGCATTAAGTCTGTATATATATCAATTTCTCTTGTTTGTGTTCTCCAGTCATTATATTTCTTCTGTATCCAGTCTTCTATAAGAGAAAGACTTATCTTTTTATCCATATAGTATACATATTCACTATCATACTCAGATTGATGGGAAGATAATGATTTTTCTGTACACTCTTCTATTACACTCTCATACATCTGTTGGAATACTTGGTTATCTAGCAATGTATTCATACGTTCACTGTTAATTGTAGTTAGTGTACATTTAGGTTCTTTTATATCTTCTAACCTCTCAAATGATACAGTCAACATATCTTGTATATAGGGGAAAGATGTAATAGGATAAGTATGTTCTACTAAACGTTCAAACTCAGTATTACCTCCTCGAAACATAAGATTCATTGTCTGGGTAATATAGTAGGTAGAGGATATAGGTTCTTTATAGGTACATATTTGCTTTAATAACGTCTGAAAATGAGACATGCGTATATTCCAACTAGTAGCAGAACAAATCATATTACATTCAAGATATGCTTTTCTACGTTCTTTCTCTGGTAATAAATGAATTGATAACATAGGGAATGTTGGTTGTAATTTATATACTTCTTTTAAATGAACGGAAATAGAATGATGGAGTGATTGGATTGCTATTTGTTTGCACGATTCAATTGTTGGATAACAATGTTTTATCATATCTCGAATATAACTTCGCAGTTCTAATTGTTCCATATCTTCTTCTGTTGGAGTAGGGGCACTAGCCAGATGTATATCCATACATTCAATACTACAGAACTGTTGTTGTTTGTCTACCAATCCATTTTCTTCTTTGTGGATTGTGATTGTACGAATAGGAATAACATCTGTTTGTTTACATACAGAACATTCTTTATTCCGAATAAGATATATATCATACTGCGGAAGTTGTAAACTTAGTCCAATGTAATCATAAATTTGTTTTTTCTGTTGTTCTGTGCAGTTTATTCCACATTTTGTTTCTATTGAAGTAATGATAGGGTATACTAATTTACTCCATTCTAAATAATCTGCTTGTGCGGATTCTATCTGTTCAGAATAAAGATCGACTAATTTATATCCTATGGTTCGTAATGTGTCTACTAAGCCTTTATTTGTGTGTATATAGGATTCAATCTCTTGGCATACTATTTGTCGATAGTATTCAACAGAATAACGGACTAGATAGTCTAATGCAATATCATTCAGGTAGGCATCATTTGAAAACGTTAATATAGCCTGAGATCTGTGTTTATCTACTTCATTTAAATCAGAATAACGAACCATCTTTCCACGAATATAATTAGTAATATCAAGGGCTAATTGAATTGACTCTGATTTATTCTCAATAATATATTGGTTAATTAAAGCTTGTATATACGATATCATACTCATTGGATTTTTAGGATTAAAACATAGGAACTCTTTACACATTTCTTCTAATTGTTTATGTCCTTTGTACTCTAATTCTCCACGAATAGTTTTAAACACATCTTCTTTGGTATAACATGTCACTTGTCCTGTATCACTAACGGTATAAAATAATGATTCTCCTAATGTAGAATAAGGATTTAATTCAAATTGAAATAAATTAACCTCCGACTCATCTGGTGATATAGGAGATAATGTCTGTTCACAATAATAAAAACATTCTGTAAAGTAGGATGTTTCTAACTGAGAGAAACGTTGTAATTGTTTCTGTCTATCTTCCATAATCATTAATTCAGGAAGATAATGATAAGTATCCCAATGAACCATATCTTTACACTCTTTTTCAGTTGATTGTAACCAACTTGTTTGAAAACTAGTTGCACAAGAATAAAATGGACTATCATATTTATCCAATAATATACACAACATTGCACATTTTTTTATAAAAAACTCACAACTTATGTTTGATGTTTGTAGTGACTCATGTATACCATCTAACCAATATTGGCAATCTTGCATACAATTGCGTTTGCTATCTTTTTCTCTATAAAAAGGCTGACATTTTTGGAATAAAAATTGTTTACATTTATCTAACCATTCTTCTGTAGGTATCTGTTCTTTTGCACGTAATTGAACCTTTTTATGTTCTTTTTTATTTGTTTGTATATATTCTTGTACTTTCTTCATTTCTTCTTCGGAAAAATCCTTCAAAAATTGCTTATTTTTTTTAGGGTGATATACTCCTAAGTGTATATTGGTAAAACAGTCTAATTTATGTCCACATGACTGTTCTTTCCAAAATTGATTGGTTGGTCGGTACACATAATATTCTTTCCCTGTAGCATTCATAATATGTTTAATAGGTGAACCAAAATAATGTCCATATTCTTTACATTCTCCTTTTGGACGATTCTTACTGTCACGAATATAGTAGTGATATTCTTCATCAATACCTAAATAAGGACGAAGTAATACCCAAAATAAAATAGATTCTGATTCTTTCTGTGCAGATTGAGTAGATAGATATCGTTTTGATAAATAATGAAGAAGTTCAATACGAAATATATCTTTTTTACCTGTATATAATGAGGTTGTATCAATTTTAAATCCACAATCTTCTAGTAATTCATCAACTCTACTCTCATTTACAGATGACTCATTCAATTCTATAAAGAGTTCACTAAATGAACGGCGTTTTGAACCATGTTTAAAATCAGGATGGTATTCAATTTTGTTCGTCTTTTCTGGTACAATTTCTAAGTCATCTGAAAATAAACTATACACAGAATCTTCATTCCGTTGTGTAACTGGACAGTAGGTAAGATTATTACTAAAAAAGTCTGCATAAATTTGAAAAAATTTATATGTTTCTGGACATATTGTATACTTTAATACTTCTTGTTGAATAAATGGTAATCCTTCCTGGATACTCATATGTTTACCTTTTTGTTTAAATATGGTAGGATACTGTTGAATCATTTTCTCAATCTCCTTTTTATAGTGTTTGTAGTACATTTGGTATAACATAACACGATTATATGACTCTACATCTAAAAAGGTATGCTTACGTTGTAAACAGTATGAACGTTCACGTTTTTTAATCATCTTCTTAATATTTTTTACCATTTTAGAATGCAGTTTATCTGGATGAATAGATACTGCTTTCTGTATAGACAATAAGTCATGAATACGATTAAGTGTAGATTCTTCGATACTGTCAGATATGGATTGATATCTTTCTTCGGTGAATATTTCTTTACAATACTTCAACTGATTTAAACGCGCATTAATTATTTTATCTCTAGGGCCTTGACACATATCATGTACAATTTGTTTTGCAAAAGATTGAATATCGAGTTGATATTTTTTGTTTGCATACTCTTGGATAAGTTGGATAGTATCTTTTTCATCTCCTGATTGAAAAAAGAATGCAAAATTAGATTTGATATCATGTTCTACGCTTTTTACAGTTGGGTTATATACGATAGTATCTCTATATTTTTTACAATAGTCGACTAAATTAAACTCTAATACAGGCCATTCTTCTGTGCGAGAAGAAAAAAAGGAATTAAAATTGACCCCAAGTTCATAACAGCTAGCAATAAATTCTAAACGTTCTTCTGGAGTGCATTTTACAAATTCTTGTACAAACTCGTGAGAACATCCTTTAATTAAAGGGAATGTCTTTTCATATACAGGATCATCGAGTAGTAAAATGGGAGTTTTCAGTACATAAACTAAAAATGCGATGATTGATCTGTCTTGGTAACCATATACTTGATGAAGTAATTTTATAAACCGTTTTGCGTATTGTTCTGCTTTTTTTATTTCGGAGGTTTTCTTTTTATGTTGAAAGGGAATGCATAATTGATTCCACTCCTTCTCAAATGAAATAACTTGGTCTATTGTTAAATCCATCCTTGCTAAATATATGGAAAACAATTTATCTATACAAGTGTTTAAATACGTATGTTCTATTTCTTCTTTATTCCATTGGATGGGTTCTAATTCTACTAATTGTTGATGAGCATCCATTGCGTATCGTTTTAAAATAACCAGTAGATAAAAATTTAATTCTATTTTAGCTATATGTTTAATCTTTATTTAAATAAAGAAAATTATTTAAATATACAAGGACGTATACCGTAGATAATTACACAAGTAAGATGAAAATATGAATTACCACCCTATATTTACATTTATACAAACTAACCCAAATTATTATACTAAAAAAAAATGGTCATCTTTTATAAAAAATTGTGTGAAAAAATGCAATCAAATTGGAATACCCATTGACGAATGTTATATACAGTCTATCCTACAGCAACATATTTATACAACCTATTTACTCCCAACCCAAATATTCTATTCATTCGATTATTCTATAGAATGTATTCCTATTTATGATATTTCCTTTTGGAAAGTGTGCAAATTTATATTTGCGGATAATACCTTTTACTATCACAAAAAAACAAATGCGTTATTCCAAATTAATACCGAGATAGAGTGGAAAGGTATATTTGATTTCTCGGCAAACCGTATTATTTTACCGAATGAGTGTCCAGAGTACGTACAAAGATGGTTTTTACATACATTATCCATTTAAAGAAATAGAAAGAAACTAAAATAGAAAGATGCAATCCTATACGACATTTATAGAAACAATTACAAACCCACAACAGAAAACTCGTATACAAAAAGTATATACAGAAGAATATTATCTGTTAGACACTATGTGGCAGGAAGACCAAACAGTATTAAAAATAGCAGGAAGTACAAAAAATGTGTACACAGTTACAATCAGTCCGAATAAGTTTTGGTGTGATTGTCCTGATATGAAAAGTCATGCTGCTAGACATGGCGTATGGTGTAAACATTGTTGCTTTGTGTTATTAAAAGTAGGTAAATGGTTTGTTCCAGAAACATTCCAAACTAAAACACTTTCTGAAGAATGTATGCAGCAAATAAGTGATCGTTTGCATACTGTGTCTGGATGTGAGTTTATTTCAGAAGAATTGTCGCATACATTTAAACAAATACACTTGTCTTCCTCTTCTACACAGGGTACCACTAAGTTTGATGTAAAAGAAAGAGAACTAACAGAAGAAGATGAATGTCCTATCTGTTATGATGTGTTAGTACAAGGAGAAGTAAAAAGTTGTCCAGAGTGTAAGCAGTATATCCACTATGCATGTATGTTAAAATGGTTAGAAACAAAACAAACCTGTGTGCTTTGTCGTTCTCCGGAGTGGAAACAATTTAAACAGGAAGAACGTAAGAAAGAAGGTTCACAATATATAAAATTATAGACTTTAAACGCAAAAGTGTTATATACTATCTTATTTACTATTTATATACTAAATAGTAACATCTAAAGAGTGGTAGTGTATTTATGTTTTATGCATATTTTAACCAGTCTTTTTCTGGTCTGTCTACTTCATTATTTCTTCTAAGTGCAGAACTTATAATTTCGCAACGTAACCCTAGTTGATTCATTTGATATTCAACAGATGCTGGATCTTTACTTAAACAACTTAAACCAAATCCATAATGTCCGTCATGTCCTGGTACAAATGAGTGAGAATGTCCAATTCTATCATCTGTACATGCAATAGAACGAATTGTTTCATATTGTATACCATGAGCTTCTGCAAAACGATACATTTCATTACAAAAACTTACTTTTACTGCTAAAAAACAGTTGCGAAAATATTTAATCATTTCTCCTTCTTTTGTAGACATAAATTTACACTCTTTATGTTTTACAGAGCTTTCATTTAATACATTCTGAAACCATTTTTGTGTTACATTAGCATCATCAGAAGAACAAAAGGGGGAAACCCCAAATACCCATAACTTGCAGTTTATAAAATCTTCTGCCCAATTTTTCTCTGTTAAAAATTCAGGCATAAAATGAATATTTTTCGACTGATGAGAATCACAATATCCTACAGGAACAGTGCTACGAACAATAATATATCCTTTATAATTTGATTCTATTAATTGTTTAATTACTGAATCTACAATTTTTGTGTTACACTTTCCGTAATTGGTATCAGTTATAGTAATAGGGGTTGGAACAGCTATAAATACACCTTCTGTCTGTAAGATGTCTTCAAATGTTGTACCTTCTGGTTTGCATCTTTTAGGGTCAAGGTCATAAATAATAGTCTCTACTGTTTCAGAAGAAAGTAATGCAGTTGCACCTCCTACAAATCCTCCTCCAATAATACCTATTTTTAATTTGGTTGTCATCTTAATACGCACAAATTATATCTCTTTTTTTCTTTTTTTTAAATAGTGTAATAATTAAATAAAAAGTAGTACATTTTTACTTTTTATTTTACTTTTGTACTACTTTTTTTTAAAAAATGCAATTATTTTAAAATAATAAAATTTAAAATGTTTCTTGACCAAGAAGTAAAGAGAGATGAGTAGTTGTTCTAACTTTAAGGAGTGTTGCAATGATAATTTTCAAAAATTCTGGATAGAAAACCCAACACATTTGTTTTGTTCTTTAAATCCAATACCGCCAAACGGTAACATTACTAGTCCAACACGCTTAAATAGTATAACAAGATTAGTTTTATATATAACAGGAATTATGTATGTATCTAAGTTTAAACACTGGAATATATTCTTATGTCTAGGATTATTCTTTGTAATTATGTTACACTACGCAACAAAAGAAAAATCATCAAATGAACATTTTGATTTTACAACCGATTATCTACAAACTCCAAATTCATTATACACAAATACACGTCAAGATATGACATCAAATATAACTAATACAACAAGAGGGTCAACTGATCATCTAATTCATGCACAAGCATTAAATCCAGGAACTGCTCGTCGTGATGTACAAGCGGGTATATCCTATTATACTCCAAATGTAGGAACCAACCCTAGAGTACATGTTCCACCTATTATTGGTCCAAGAATAGTAGATGCAGAAGTATGGGGACAAAGTAAAAATGTATTTCCACGTACTAATTTTGAGAAAACAAGAGATATAAGTGAATTTGATACCCATATACCTGATTTACAAGGAGTATCTACTAGTTTAGGTGTTCCTATTCTTTATACCTCTCAAGTTCCAAATAGTGTTGTTCCACAGAATAGAGTAAATCAACCTACCTATGACGGATATTATCCATCAGGACAAAATGATGTATTAGGAGGAATGGATGAACGTGATTTTAAGATGGAGGTTATGCCTACTTATCATGATCCTATTGCAGATAGAGATGAATTACTTCAAACCATTGATAAAAATCTGTATGAAAATAATCTATTTAATCCAACAGAGGCTAACCCTAATCATACAGAAGAAAAAAAGCAGGAAGAAAAAAAGAAAGAAAATTTTTATTTTACCCCATCTACTACTAATAATAAAGGTAATAGAAACCAAATGTTATCTGAACAATCCTCTGCACAACCAAATGGTGCATTACAAAATAGATATGGACAACCTGGTACACTTCAAGGAATGGACAGTTCATACCATACTATGAATCGTGTTCCTCCTGGTCAAAATTGGCAACCTCATACCGTTATGTCTCAGATGGTTCCACAAAGTCCTACTTATGTATATACAGATGATTATTTTACTCAGCCAGATAGAAGATTATTTTTACAGGATATTCAACCAAAATTATATTCCTATACAGTCGACCAACAACCAATTAATAGTAATATAGGTATAACCTATGCTCCTCAAAATCCACCTCCTGTATTAGATCAAATTACGGATAACCATTTAAGTCGTCCTATATATACTCGTGTAGATCCTCAATTAGTTCGTACAGATGGAACTCGTGCATTACAACAAATTCAACCTACACGTACCAATTGGAGTGAAGAATACTCTGATTTTGTTCCTCCAGAGGGTAGTATTAATTTTGAAGATATATATGATCCTAGATTTACATCCTATGGTGACCCATATCGTTCTTATTCTGATATTAACCTCGGACAAGTGCAATATTATTATTCAGATGTAGATGCATACAGAATGCCAAATTTTGCAACTCGTTCCAACGTTGATTTTATTGAATATAGAACTCCACAAGGACAAATATGGCCAGAATATCAGCGTACTGCTGGTGTAGATGATGTTAGAAGTCATGTAGAATCACAATATGCTGCAGACAATACATTTCATCGTGAGGATTTAATGGCTTTGCAAATGAATAAAGCAAATCGTGTTGCATGGGCACAACGTTATGCACCACTCAGACAAAGAGGTGCGAATGCGCATTCATCCACTTATGGTCCAGGTATTTAATTGTAGTATCGTTTTATTTTTATTTTTATTTGTATTTTATGTGAAAATACAAAGGTAAATTAGTAGTTTGGTCTAGGTCGAGTATAAAACGTTTGAATACCACTAGGTAAATCTGGGGTTTCCTCTTCTTTTTTGCGAGGTTCAGAACGTGGATAAGTATATTCTTTTTTCAGTAAGAAATCCCCAAGTTCGTGTTGTGTTAATGTAGAGAATAGTGGGTATGGGCTTGTTCGTTTTAAGGTATGATATAAAGATTCAACCTTACGCATATGTTGGTAGTGTTGAATGATCTCACTTATATCTTCTTGAAGTGAGTAATTCTGTTCTTGATTCCCAGATGACATTATATATACTATATAATTACTGTTTAGAAAAAAAATATGCAAAGTGAATAAAATCTTCCCAAGTAATAGTAGTATGGTAGTCTTTAAATAGCTCATTATAAAGTAAAAAAAGTGTTTCATTATGCTCTCTTTGAAATCTAGCAAATGACACTTGGAATCTGTGCGATAACCATTTATCTGTATTCATCTTTACTATACTATATATGTGTACTAAATACATTTTTTCACATTTAAACTCCTATTTTAGACTTTTTCTTCATTATCATCAGCTAGGATCGTATTAAGTGCTTCTTCTACAAGTTTTTCATCCTCTTCATCTTCTACAACTACCTGCGAAAGTGGTTGTTTTTCTTCTTCTGGAATGATTTCTACATTTACATCTGTGTGTGCATTTGTAGAAGAATTACGATGTATTGCTACTCCAGGGTCAAACATATTAAATAAGGATTGAATCCCGGGTATTCCAAACATAGAAGGTTGCTTCTTTTCTGGAAGAGGATTTTGTTGATGTTGGTGTTGTTTTGATGGTTGTCTAGATATTTGAACAGTTGAAGGTTGAGGAAGATATCCACGAGATGATACTAATTGCTCTAAATGGTGCAATTTATATTCTAATTCCCTGGTTTTATATTGTTGGTCAAGTAATGCTTTTTCTAGTTTTGTTATTCTTTTATTTATGAATACAGTAACCGTAGTAATAATAATTATTTCTGTAGCAACATGTATTAGAAACTGTTTATCAACGTTCATATTTCGATTCTCTTTGTTATTAATCGAAATACCAATAGTTTAAATACGAATTAAAAGATTTAAAGATTTAAACATTTTCGGATTAAATCTCTTCTCGCCTTTGTACGGTCATTAAAACGTTGGTCAATACTTAATCGAGATCTATTCTGTAATTTAGATAGGGTTTCTGTATATTGGGATAAAGAAATACGTTCAGATACATGTGCAGGGGTTTCTTCCATATCAATACTTGGTATGTCCAACACATTTGAATGAATAGTAGTCGGAGTATGAATTTGCACTTGTTTAAACTTTTCCTTTAAACGTGTAAATAGCTCTACATTTGTATTCGACGTATTGATGTATTCAGATGGCCCAAATGTATGTACTTCCATTTCGTCTGTTTTATCTACACAGTCCTTAGTTGATATATCACATACTTGTCCATCGTCGCATTTTAATTCATCATGTAATTCATCTACAGAATCGTATGTTTGTTTTGTAAAACATTCTGCATTTAAATCTAATATATCTTCATCCTCTTCATCCTCTATATCAGAATCAGAAGACTCTGCATCACTACGAATATCAATCTCATATTTTTCTTTATTTGGTGCTACATTAGGAACAGGAGTGACTGTTGTATTTGTATATTCTACAAATCTTGGGTTTGCTTTCATAGTAGATAAGGTAGCTTTCTCTTTTAATACAACAGGATCATCCGGTTGCTTTAATAATAACAGTTGACTTACTAAATCCTCTTGTTCTCCAATTTCATCCGGAGTATTTACACCCGAAGGGAGTTGAGAAGGGGGTTGAGAAGGGGGTTGAGAAGGGGGTTGAGAAAAAGAAGGATTAACCAATTGTGATGTAAGGGTATCAATTTGGGTTTGTATCCAAGCATCCCTATCTTTTGTCTTTTTAACTATTTTTTTGTTTTCATTGACAGATTCCTCTACTTCTTTTAATAGTTCCTTACATGCACCCATTGGAATTGTATATTTCTCTGTTGCATACTTACAGAATTCCTTTATACGAAATAACACTCCTTGTTGTTTAATATGTGTATATGCATCAATTTTTACTGATATACGTATACGTTCGTTAACATCTTCTGACTGTTTCTTTGATTTAACAGGAGTAGAAGAGGTTACTAATTGCTGTTGAAAACGTTGGATAGTTTCTGCTTTTATATTCTCTATATCATCTGGGTGTTTTGATAAAAGTTCATTTATACCGTCTATAATCTGTTTTACCGTACTTGTTTTTGCGTTTGTAAATTTCTTAAATACAGCTAGTGAAGCAGCTTTTAGTTCACTGAATGGGCGTTCTTCTATTTCTTTTTTTGTTTGTTCCTGTAATGAAGGATTAAATAAGTTATCCCATGGGAATGGAGTTGTCATGTTAGATGGCTTTTTCTCTTTAATGGAATAAAAGAAAATAAGTTTAAAATAAACAATAATCTTTTTAAATTATAATGTTTAAAACATAAAATTTCAGTTTAATAAGTAGTATATACTATAGTGTAGTGTATAAAAAATGGCATCCACAAAAGAAAGAACCTTTCGTATTAATAATAAAGAGGCATACGCATATAAAAATACATCTTGTATAAAAGAGGTATCAATTATGAAATCCAAGAAATGCAAAGAGTGTGTAATGGTTATCAATGGCATACCGTTCCGTTATACTTCTAGTACTCCAGCTAAATGGATATGGAATATATCAGAACTGCGTAATGCAATCCGCGACTACTTAGGGGAGAATGAGTATGAGTCAAATTGTATTCGTTTAGAGGCTAATTTTGTGTTTAATCAATTAAAAGCGTTACAACATTACACTCTTAGTGTAGATGAGTGTAAGGGTTCAATATTTACCTCCGAATTAGTGATCCAATTTTTCCCAGATAAAGAAATAGACACACTAGATGGAGAAGAAACGGTATATATTAGTGATGAACAAAAGAAACATATCCGTGAAGATGAGGAGAAAAAATAAAGAATAGCGTAATTGTTATTCCTCTTCATCATCATCTTCCTCTCTGGGAGGAAATTGTCCTAACATTCCTAATGCATGTAAATAGAGTGTTCGCTCTCCATTATCTAATGCTCCAAGTATTTGTAAGATTTCATTCATATTTTCCTGTGTAACAACGATACGCATAATAGGTTGTGTTCTTCGTTCTTCTTCTTGTAATTGTTGTTGTAATTCATATGCAATCCTTCTGTCTTCTTCTAATTGTTGTTGACGTTTCTCTAGTTCAGTATGTTTTGCTACTCTTTGTAATTGTGTTCGTTCTTTTTTATCTATATCTACAGGTTGTCTGCAAACTGGACATTCTTCTTTTCCGCTTTTAATTACACATTCTTTACAAACCCAGTGAGAACATGGAAATAGTGGAACAGGTTGTGTAAATTCTGAACAACATATGGGACATTCTTCTGGTTTATCATATATTGAGCAATATTTTATATGGTCTTTACAACAAAATATGGTTTGAGGTTCGGTATCAGGATAGGATACCATTTTTCTGCAATCAGGAAATTTACACTGTTTACGATGCATGTTTAATTACTATTATTTTTAAATGTTTTAAATCATTTAAAAATATAAAACCTTTTATTTTGTCCAAACTCGTATATAATATCGAGTAGGACCTAATGGGTCTGTACCATACTGTCTACCTTTTGCTTCCCACCTAAGAGGTTTAAATCCTACTTGAAGTAATAACTGGTCTAACTCAGTCATACTAAAATAATGAGCAAAATATTCTTGTAAGTACGCATAATTTACATATTCTTGACCAGTCATTTCATGTAAACTGTGCTCTATATCAATAAGTGTTTTTACTTCCTCTGAATGAGCATCATGTTCACGAATATACAATATTCCACCTGGTTTACAAATACGGTATAACTCCTTTATACTTACCATATAGTCACGAATATGATGCAATACCTGAAAGCAGGTTATAAAGGAAAACATATTATCCTCAAATGGACACTTATATGTTTTTAAATATCTATAAATACATAAATCCCTGTAGGTTTCTACATTCTGATTCCCAAACCAACTTTGGATATCACTTACATATACATCTCCCTTTTTAAAATTCATCTTTTTACCAATTGCATATGCATTTTGACCGTCACCTCCTCCAAAGTCTAAATATGGCGATTGAATGGAATCCCATAGTCCGAATTGGTCTAACTCTTTAATTCTAGCTATACTTCTGTCAAATGGAGAAGGATGATAATACCGTTTGCATTCTAAAAAGAAGGTAAGGTCATCTTCTTCTTTATACTCTCTGCAAAAAGATGATACAATACTATTTTGTTTTTCTGTTCTACGTTTTCCAAATAAAAATTTACCTACCACTTCTTCTAAGCTAACATTCGACAAAACAGAACGAACTTGGGATAAACTATACGGCATCATTCTTGTATCAGGATGTTCTTTTTTATACGCAATAAAATTTGTATGATACCAGTATTGTTTCACATATTCCCTTAAAATAGAGAACGTAATAGGTTGAAATGGTATATCTAATCCAGATAACCATAACTTATATACATTTTCATATTCCTCCATAAAAGATGGTTCAATTGAAAATAAGTTGTATATATAGTTTTCTGTACGTTCGTTATATGGATATGTATATATAGAAACAATATTCTTATCTCGTTTTTTCTCAGTATACTTACGTAATAAGTGTGTACTTAATTGCAATATAGATTGACATCTGTGTATAAGTTGTTCTTTTTTATTTATACTTGCAGGTTGAGACTGTTCCTTTAGAAACAATTCTGCGTCGTTTGTTAAAGGAGCTTTTACATATGAAATATACGATTGAAATACAGCGAGAGTTTGTTGAAACAAATGGTCAAATGATGGTAGTGTGTCTATGTTTATATATTCGAGTTCTCCATTTTTAATACAGTCTACCAACAATGGGTCAAGTGATGCAAAAAAAGAAGAATGTAACAACTGTTTACACTCACTAGATGGAAGTTTATATTCCTTTGACTGTACAAGAATAGAGCATAACTGACACCATATATAGGATAAACATCCAGAGGGGTAGGTTGTATGATAATAAAATATACTATTTACCTTTGTGGATGGATGTAGTAGAATGGTATCTGTGGTTTGAATTTGAAGTATACCAATTGATGGTAAGACGTAATTTCTAGGAGTTTCTGTTTGGGTTAATTCCCACTTAAATTGGTTTACATTTATACATTGAACGTTGTACCACTCCTGTAATACCTTGAGACAAACTATGGATTGTAAAAAGTGTTTGCATGTGAAATCCTCGGACAGAAAAGAGCAATCCTTTTCATCAATAGGTTGTGTTATAAATGGAGATACGTTCATCTGTCTACTTATTTATTAGTTTCTATTTAATTAATTTGTAAAAATCATTTTTTATCTTTTTATTCTTTAAAATATGCAGTCTCATCCTTATTATAACGAGTGGAAAAATTTAACCACACCATACACCCCATTTAATAGTGGATATAATATTAATAACGATACAACTTCTGCAGAAACATATAATGGTTTGCATTCCATTAACAGTAACTACAGGTATGTTGCATTCTCTCCTGAAAATCGATATAATATGCTTATGTCAAATAATAGTATAGAATTGATGAGTCGTATGATTACTGATGGTTTAAAAGGTGTTCATCCAGAAGGGAAACGTATGATTGTACCAGATTCTACCATTCGAAGTGTAGCAGACAGTATTTATGAAACATCTAATCAGAATGCAAATATAATGCAAAAAATGGTCATTAACTATATTATTAATTGGATAAAAAATGAATATGAGACCATTGAAAAAAATAACACCTTTGATATTTGGAACACAAAATATGACCTGGATAGTGATCTTCAACAAACAAACGGAATTAAATTAAATAATAAACAAAGACATTGGGGAACTATGTGGAACTACTAAAACATAAAAAACAGAAAATAAAAAATAGAAAGTTAAATAGAATCAGAAAGAATAAAAGTAAGTACAGATGGCACTCCCACAATATAATGTTACTCCTTTACATATGGATGAGTTACCAACTGATAATAAATTTAGCGCAATTCCACCCACACTTCGTTCTTTCCAACGTCCAGAATCTCAACCATACCAATTAGGTTCTTATTCACATCCACCACCTCCACCACAACCTGTTTATCAACATTATCCTTCTTCTCAACAGATGTATTACCCTCCTCCTCAACAACAATATCATCCTGTTCCTCAACAGATGTATTACCCTCCACAACAACAATATTCTCAACCTCTTCCTCAACAGGTGTACTACCCACCTCCACAACAACAATATTCTCAACCTCTTCCTCAACAGGTGTACTACCCACCTCCACAACAACAATATCAACCTCCTCCACAACAGGTATACTATCCTCCTCCTCAACAACAATATCCTTCTGTTCCACAACAAAAACCTAGCTTTCCTGAGTTAGGTAAACCATTTGAAATTATATCTCCTACGGCAGGTGACAATCAAGAAAAACATATGCCTCCAGAACGTTTTCCTGGACTGTATCATAAACAATGGGATACTCCAAGTGAAAATAGTGAGAATAATATACCTTCCTTTCAGTCATTTAAAGATCTGCAATCTCTCCCTGGATTAGATGACATGGACCCAAAGAAAACCATTAAACAAGAGATTTCAAATTTGTATCACTCTATCCAGATGACAAAAACCCATGAAATACAGAACCCTAAATTAAGTATTTTTAAAGCAGTAGTTGACCCATTAACAAGTGGACCAGACGTAAAATATTTGGTAGCGATTGTTCCAACACGTTTTTCTGAACCACTAGGAACAACTGTTCCCTTAGCAGACTTAGATTGGATTAATTTTCAAACCCGTTCTACTATGAAACCAAATGAAGAATTTGGTGGATTTAAATTAAGACCGCAAACGTATGCAATACCAAAACAATCCATCTTACATTCGCGTATAAAATGTGAGCATGAAGATGATAAAAAGTGGACCTATAAATCAAAACATGTCCCTGCAGTAATAGAAATTCTGATCCAAAAAGAAAATGAAAGTTTTGCACAAGAAGGTACAATCATTAGTGCTCTTGAGTTATTCCAAACCATAGTAAAGGTGTAAACTGATATTTTAAACTTTATTCTAGTTTGGTAACTAAATATGATTGAAGATATTATTATCACAGAACAAATTACCGTACCTCCAAATTTTATAAATGCAGACTTACTCCAAACCATAGAATCATTATTTCAGGAGAAAGTAATTGATAGATGTAATGATGAAACAGGTTATATTATGGAACTCATTAGCATCATAACCATTAAAGGAGGAAATATAGTAGGAGATCACGGTAATGTAGTTTACCAAGTTACTGCAAAAGTGAAAACGTTTAAAGTAGAGAAAGACGAATATTTAAAAGCAATTGTCTATAAGGTAGACGCAAAAGATTTATTTGCCCAAGCTGGTCCATTTCGTATTTACGTATCTGCTACAAAAATATCTCCAAGGTATACATATCAAAACGGAAAATACGTAAGTGATTCGGATACAATTGAACTAAATAAACCGGTATCTATTAAGGTAATCGGAAAGAAACTAACTGGTGTAAATAAGATGATCGTTGGGACTATTGTATAAGAATACATCCACCTTTTCTGAACAAAAGTGTATAATTTTTTTACTCTACTGTACGAGTAAAAAGGAAAAAAATGGATAACTTTAAAATGTAACCAAGGTATGCAAAGCAGTATCCACTGGGTCGCAACCTTCTGAAGTAGATATCTGAATATAAATATAAGAATCTTCTGTTTTTGGTATAAGTATCTTAGTCATACCTTGTGAACGTGCCCATTCTTTCCACTGTTCTTTTGAGGGGGATTGTTCTAATCCAGCTTCTATAGGAGTAAGTTTTTTCCAACACCAATCTATATCGCTTACCGTATTGTATACAGTATAATCATATGGATAATAGGATACTATACTTGGTCCCCACCAACCTCTTCCTCTACCCCACCAACCTCCACGACCTCTACCACCTCTGCCGCCTCTAAATCCACCACCAAATCCTCCTCTGCCTCCGCCACCAAATCCACCACGGAATCCACCACGGAATCCACCTCTAAATCCACCACCAAATCCTCCTCTGCCTCCGCCAAATCCACCTCTGCCGCCTCTAAATCCGCTTCCACCACCAAATCCTCCTCGACCACCTCTGAATCCGCCTCTTCCTCCGCCAAATCCGCCTCTTCCTCCACCAAATCCTCCTCTACCACCTCCACCAAATCCACCACGAAGATATCTAAATTGTTCTGATGGAATACATGCGTAGACTATCACTAGAAAGATAAGTATACAAAATAGAATATTTGTGTTCACGGTCATACTGTGTTTTTAGTATAGGTTAAAGATTATTTTTTACTTTTTCTACTTCGGTTTCTGTTTCTGCTTCTTCTTTTACTCCTTACTCGCACAGGTAGCTGTTTATAGTCTGTTTGTTCCATCCACTCATCGCAATTCCATCCTTTATTTATTCCTTTTTTCTGTAGGAGAAAACACAATTTCATCTGTTTTTTGCTAACAAATGGCATTTTTTATCACAGGTGTTGTGTCTTTTTTACAAATACTAACTTTTTATTTTTTTTATTTTTATCTTTTATAGATACAAAAAGAGATGAAATTCTTTAAAAATTTAGACAACGTAATTACCTTATTATTGGTTGTTATTATCGTAATGTTACTTATCGCTATCTATCGTAAGTGGAACAAACTTCAAGAAAAGAAGAAGCAAGATAAAGAAGCAGCAGAAAGAAAATTACAAGATGCAATAAAAACAGCTACATTAGAAGAAAAAAAAGAAGAAGAAAAAAAAGAATACTATAGTGACTTAGAGAAATTTGGTACTGCCCAAGAACTATCAGGTTTAGATGTCTTCTCTGGTAGATCAAGTTATAGTGATTACAGACCAGAACAAGGTATGTTCGCAAGAGATCCAATTGATATTGCAGTCCGTTCTGGTATAAGCGGAGGTAGTGGTTATGCTACTTCTGGATCTGATATATTCTTAGACCCATCTAAATTTACCGTTTATGCTCCATCTGATTCCCATTTATATGGTACTTACTAAATATCAGAACGAATAACTAGTTAATATCAGAAAAATCTTCATGTAACATGTAGAATATGTTGTAGAATAAAGCAAACGAGCAAAATATCCTTTCCAAAAAGAAGAAGCACCCATACGTACGGGAGGATACTGAATGTTTGGAAACGATATAACACGAGTTCTATAATAGTCAATAGGATAAGATACAGTAGTTGCAACCGCACTACATCCTATTAATGTAGATACGTGTGAGGTTTTATCTTTTTGAGTGTATGTAGAAGAAAGAATACTCATATATGTTAAATTATATACCAAAGAATACCCACAGTTTAAGAGTGAGTATCGAAAAAAAGTAGATGGATTAGTTGATATGGTATATCCAAGCTGCCTGTGTTTTTTTATATAATCTAATGGGGAATCTATTAGATTACTAATTATACTGCTATAACACACACTTTGTACAGGAGTATACCCATTATTTCTTGATGTCTGGTATACTCCCCAATATACAAAACTAGAAAATGTATTACTCGCTAGTTCGGGTAGACACCCTTTATATAACCCTTTATTAGTATACAAACCAGATTGTATTCTAGATTTATAGGTATCCAGAGGATAAAACAGTAAACTTGTAGCAAATCCAGATATAGTCCCCGCCGTTTGATAGGAGGAATCTGTCATTTGAGAGTAAGAAAAAGATGAGAGTAAAAAATCAAATAAAATAAATTTAAATATCTATTGTATCTCTTAAATATGTTATCTCGTATTATCAAAAGAACATACCACAAGGTTATTGTAGAACATTTTAATAATCCAAAAAATATAGGAACATTAGATCCAAAAGACCCATCTGTTGGAACTGGTTTAGTTGGGGCACCTGCGTGCGGAGATGTTATCAAGTTACAAATTAAGGTAGATGAACATGATAATATCATAGATTCTAAATGCAAGATTTTTGGGTGTTTAGCTGGAAATGTAAGAATATCTACCCCAGATGGATATAAAAAAATAAAAGACTGTAATATCGGTGATGATATTTGGGCATGGAATGGTGAAAAAATAGTAAAAAATCAGATTGAAGCTATATATGTACACTATGTTCCAAAAGAAGAATTAATGTATCTGCAATTTGAAGGTTCTCCTTATTTTAAATTCATATGTACTAAATCTCATATATGGTGGAAATCAAATGATACTCCAGTAGAGGCAGAAACATTAAATCTAGGAGATGAATGCTTTCATATGACAGAGAATGAACTTAGAAGTTTAAATAATATTGGGAGAAAAAGCGATGAATTAAAGAAAAAAAATTCAATTAGAATGAAAGAACTAAATAAAACATTAGATAGAAGTAAACTTCCTCAAAGTACTAAAGGTTATGTTCCAAAAAATCCAGAACAATCAAAATTAAATAAGTCTATTGCTGCAAAAAATATATGGAAGACCGAGGAATATAGAAAAAACTGGCAAGAAGGAATGAATAAAATTAATTGGAGTAACAGACCTACAAAATTAGAATTAAAATTTATAGATTTGTTTAAAGAAAATAATATTGACGTAAAATACTGTGGAAATAACAGTTTATGGATAAATGGGTGCAATCCAGATTTTATAGTGAATGGTCAGAATAAAGTTATAGAAGTCTTTACATCAGATATGCCAGAATTTATGCAAAATAGAAAAGGAAATGATTGGAAGATACCTAGGATAAAAAAATTTGAAGATGCTGGATACAAATGCTTATTTTTAGACCTTAATAATATAGATACAGCTATCCATGATACCCAGATATTTATACACAATGGAATAAAAGTTATCAGAAAAGAAACAGAACTAACCCATAATTTATTAAGAGATATAGAGAAGAATGATCAGGGTTTATACAAAGTATACGACATAAAATGCAAAGAAGGAGCAAATGTATTTTTTGCAGGAAGAGTTGCTTCTCATAATTGTGGAAGCGCAATCGCAAACACATCTTTTGCATCTGAACTTATCAAAGGAAAAACATTAACTGAAGTATCCCAAATTACAAACATGGATATTGCAAAAGCTACCCATAGTAATCAAATTAAATTACATTGTTCTTCGTTAGCAGCAGATGCCATCAAAGCTGCCGTAGATGATCTAAAGAAAAAGAGAGGTTCTAATTTGTAATATTCGATAATGTGACAATAGGACGTCCACGGATAGCTACCATACATTTTGATACTTCATCACATAAAATATTCTTAAGAATCTCAGGATGTTTCTCTTCCATTTTTTTCTGTAATATTTCCGCAGCTATACCATAATCTTTGAATCTAAGAGCTTGTCTAAGGGAAATATTGTCTGTAAAATATTGTAATTCCCTCATCTTTTTATATCGCACTCCATCGGTTTCATATGTAGGTTCATCCTTTCGAGAGGATAATTCTAGTAGGTATGCGTGCATGTCCTTATACTCTTGTAAAGTAGAAGCATGTATAAATAGTCTAGATTCTGTTCTATACACTAAGTATATTACAAATAACATACCTATCACCACTAATCCCAATAATTTATAAGAATGGTAAAATGCAACCACGCTTCGTTCCATCCGTTTAGATTTTACAGGGCTGGTAACTTTAAACCGTGCATAAAAGAATATAATAAGAATACACACAATAATTGTACCTATTGTATACTTATATTTACTCATCTTTTTATTTTATGTAGTAACAAAGAAAATAAAAAGAGTATTAAAATCCACTACCACCTTTAGGTTGTAAGTATTTGATTAAACCAAACCCTGGTTTTCCACCTATAAATGCACAAGCAGTCTCCCCTGCTTTACAGCTTTCTTCAAACACTTTCTTAAAGTATGGATTTTGTTTAGTTAACATATCATCCATCAATTCCAGTGCAATTCCCCATTCTTTCTCTTTTAATGCTCCTCGCAAACCATAGTTATTGGTAGTATATTGAATACGACGTAATAACTTACCTTCTGGGTCAGTTTGTGGATTTGCAGTTGAATCACCACTCGCTAATCTTACTACATATTCTCTTAATTTTTTATAGTCTTCCACTAATTTTGTTATTTTTTTCCACTCACTCTCAATATTATAGGAGATTGCTATTATAAACAATAGTACAAGCACCGCGACTATTGCAATCTTGTGGCGTCTAAGGGTGTACGATAATTTTGTTTCTAAGAATACAATCTTACCATAATTTGTGTATCGTACATACAGATAGTAAAGTATAACAATCGCAGCTATCACGGTAACTGCTGTTGTAATTGGATATTTCATCTTCTGTGGGTAGTTGTTCTTTATTTGTATAAGCAGAATAAAATATATTTATTTACAAATTTAGATAGTATTAGTGTATACCTTGAATACCATATTTTACACTATATATCCTGGTTGTATCTAATTGTTTCCTGATGGATATAACTTCTTCCTTACTTTTTATTCCATATGGACAAACCAGTACACATAGGTTATTTGGCGATGCATCTAAATGAGTCTGAATAGTTACAAGTGAATGTTCATAACGGTACTCTTTACTATAGGCAATTTCATCCATATCAATCTCTCCATTTGGAGAAAGTATATAACACAATACCTCTTTTCCTATCTGACTGCCTATACTATCATAGTCCATCTCTACCTCCGAGCAAACTACTTTCTGAGACCCACATTTACATTCTTCTTCTGAATAAGTAAAATATGTAAATGTACCGTCTATACTAGAATAATGAAGTATTTCATTCGGATGTAAGTCACCTATGCCACAACAATAATTTATCGCTACCATAGCTTGAAGATGTCCTATCGTATTTACTACACTAGCTAATATACCATTATCTACACATGTATCTCCAATCTCGCGAATATTAGGGAATGCACACATTAAACATCCTGTATCTGGAGTAATACATATTAACTGTCCATCAAATCCAAGTGCACTCCCAAATATATACGTTTTATTATTTTTTTTACACCATATCGCAATTTCACTTCTGGATGTTCCGTTGTCAGTACAGTCTATTATAAGGTCTGACCGAACTAACTGGGACATTAACTCAGAATCATCTGAAAGTGAAAAAAAAGAAGGATAGGTAATACATTCGGTTTGGAATCCTCCCCACTTTACTTTCTCTTTTATACAGTCTACTTTATAACGACCAATATCAGAAGGAGAATATAAAAACTGGCGATGTAAGTTTGTCTTAGATACTGTATCCCCATCTATACAAATTAGTGTTCCTAATTGTGAACCTAATAGAGAATAAATGCATGCAGTACCTAATCCTCCGCATCCGATCACTGTTATTACCTTTGTGCGTAAGATATTATATATTTTGTTTATTTTTTGTTTACTACTCATTTTAAAATCGGATTTATAAATTTAAATCCATTATATAAAGGATTAGAATTAGCTCGTAAATAAAATGAGTCAAAGTATAAAACAATTTTGGTATAACCATCCTATTCCTAAGGGAGCATTATTAAGTAAATTAACCAATACTCCTATTCTTCAAGATGGTCATAACCGTTTTCATAACTATTTACGTATAAGTTTAACAGAAAAATGCAACTTTAGTTGTAGGTACTGTGTGTATGAACAGGATATAGATTATACTCCGAAAGAGAAACGTTTAACAGAAGATGAATTTTTAAGGCTAACCAAATGTTTTGTATCTGCAGGAGTAACTAAAATACGATTAAGTGGAGGAGAACCAACCATTTATAAAGGATTATCTAGATTCATTTCTGAGATTGGAACACTTCCTGGTATACAAACATTAGCAATGACTACAAACGGATTATTACTTGAAAAACACCTAAAAGAATATAAAGACAATGGATTAAATGCCTTAAATATAAGTTTGGATACATTTAATGCAGAAAAAGCAGAATATATATCAAGAAGAAAAGGAAATCATCTTGTACTAAAAAGTATACATACTGCTATTGACTTAGGATATACAAATTTAAAATTAAACTGTGTAGTTATGAAAGGGGTAAATGATGATGAAATATTTGATTTCATCGAGTTTGTACGTAATAAACCAATTAATGTACGTTTTATTGAATTTTTCAGTATAGGAAATAACGGATGGGATAAAGATAAAATGATACCATTTGAAACCATCATATCCCGTATAGAATCTAAATACGGACCACTAAAAAGAAAAGACGACCATTATACAGATACTGCAAAGAATTATACTCTTGAAGGAATACAAGGTTCTATCAGTTTTATAACCTCTGTAACTCAACCATTCTGTGGAAGCTGTAATCGTATCCGATTATTATCAAGTGGACACTTCAGACGTTGTCTACATGATGATAACATGCTACCATTAAAAGAAATTATACGAAAAGGTTATTCTGATGATGTTCTTTTAGAAACAATAAGTACTCATTTAAAAGGAAAAAAACGCGCACATGCAGGAATGGACATTATATCTAAACTTCAAAAGGATGGATTACAAATGATTAAAATTGGTGGTTAAATGGAATACAAAGGAATTAAATAGTAGATATAAGATGACAGAATATAATTTAAAAAATCCAGTACTCTACGGAACACTCATAGGATGTTCAGAGCATCTTCTTATTCTTCCTTTTCGAAGCATTTTAGATCACCAACAATTAAATCCAAAGTCTACAACGTTACGTACTATAGTAGATACATACTATAAACAAAACATACATCAATTATATAAAGGAACAACCGTATGCTTATCAGGGGTTGCATTAGGACATATAGGTTTATTTAGTACACTCGAACTTTCAAAACAATACGACTCCTTTTTGTCAAATATTTTACTTGGAGGTATAGGAAAATTCATACATGATACATGTATTGTCCCAGGTGATACTATACGTATGTATAGTAATATACATCAACTATCTCCTAGGAAAGCTATGTTTGAACTTTATAGAACATATGGGTTTCGTGGATTCTTTAAAGGTTTACCTTTAGCATTATCTACAAATATACCATCGGGAATGATTGAGTTTGGAACCTTTTATCTATTAGGAGGTCCTACCTTTTTAAATGGTGCAATCGCAGGATGTATTAATTCTGTATTTATAAGTCCACTTGATACAGTCAAGTCAATCGTACAAGTAAAACAAATATCTGTAAAGGATGCTATAAAAGAATGCCTACAATCTAGAGGTATTTCTTCTCTTTTTAGAGGAATACCAAATCGTATACTAAGTACAAGTTTAAGTTATGGACTTTATTCCTACTTTTCTACAGAGGAATTACATTCTTAATGTTATATTTTACACATTCCATCACAGAGTTTTTATTTCTAGAACATAACTGGAGAAAACTAGAATCACTTAAGTTATATTGATTATCAATATCTGAGTAATTAAATAATAGATGATAATACCCTTCATTCATAGGCATACCCATATATTTACCATATTCTCCACTCATACGTGTTGTATGTATAGACATATTTATATTATTGTCTGTCAGTGTATATGTTTCAATAGGATACATATGTTCATAATTTAATACAACTGAACCTTTACACAGTTTTAAATGTTGCAAACACCCTTCTTTAAAAATAGATACACAATCATTTGTACACGATAAATCATCATTACATACATATAAAAAACAATAATGTCGGTTCATTTTTAGTATTTATAACCTGTTTATAAATACAATAAAAAATAAAAAATAAAATAAAATTAAAAAGAAGGGATTATCCTTATTTTTTAGGAAAAAAGGCATCAATACAGTCCAAACGTCTTCCACAAGCCAACTCTATACATTTAGGTATTGCACTCCACACCTCCGATAAACATTCACGAATACTCTTAGGACTTCCAGGACAATTACATATAAAACAACCCATTTCACTTGGGTCACAGTAAATAATTCCTGCAGTTTGACCACTAAGAATAGCAGTAGGAATATACTGCAAACTAACTTGTCTCATTCTCTCTCCAAATCCAGGTAACTCTTTTGATATACATTCTTTCATAATTAATACAGTATTATCCCTATAAGTAGGTCCAGTTCCTCCTGTTGTAAATATTGCAATACACCATCTGGATAAATAGCGAATCGCATTTCGAATCTCATCTTTATCATCCGGTATACAAACATACATAATCTCTATTTCCTCTTTACACTTCTCTTTCAAAAAATTTTGCAGTTCTACCCCACTTATATCCTCATATATCCCATTATAAGCTCTATCACTACATGTAATCACTCCTATACGTACTTTACCATCTAATAAAGGTCTGTATACTTTAGGAATATATTCTGCTAAGTCTCCTTTCTTTTTACTTGCATTTAAACAAATATATCCAGTAGATTGTACAAAGGAAAGTAATGAACTCGATTGCTGTTTCTCTAGTTTTATAAGTGTCTTACTTGTTTCATCATAACGAACACGCTGGTATTCTATACGTTTTGGGTCATTCGATATAAAATCTTCCCCACATGTAACATATAATTCTGGGGAGGATAAAACATACCTAAAATCTGTACATATAGGACGGATGAATGTATCAAATTGAACCATACTACTTGTAGGATTTCCAGCTAATACAAACCAAAATACAGAATCGCTTATTTTACAAAATGTAATCGGTTTACCAGGCATCATATTCACATTCTTAAAATAAACAGTACCCAACTCACCTGCTACTTGCTTATTGTAATCAAACTTTCCAACAGAAGCCCCACCAGTTGTAATAATAATATGAAATCCTGTCTTATATTTAAAAAAATCTATAGTTTCCCTCACATCCTCAAGGTTATCCTCTAATATACGATAATTATTTATTTCAAGTGGATAAAACGACTCTAATTGTAGTTCTTTACACCTGTCTGAAAGCATATAACGATTACAGTCAACCACCTTAGAATCATCTTCACAATCATATATGTCTACCAACTCATTCCCACTACTAAACAGGTGAAATTCTATCTTTTTCCATTCCACTTTTACACTGGGAATATGTGCTAATAACAACAATCCAACCATAGATGACTGAATGACTGTACCCTTTTTAAGTAATAACTCTCCCTTTGACACATCACTTCCCACTTTACGAACATACGTATAGGGTAACATCTCCGGTGTATCTTCTTTTCTACTAATGTATTGCACTCCATCCTCTTCTACAATATTCGCATACTCTACCATTAATACACAGTCATACACGGTTGATTCTAGTTGACCGCCTGTAGCTATATACACAGTCTCCTCTGCATTATTTGTTGTAGACGTGATTTGTCCGGCTGGTGTCAACTTTTCTGTATTCAAACGTATACGGTTAGTTGTCCAATTTGAATTCCATGCATATCCATCACGTGTACTAGTAGGATAATAGGGAATATTTACAGGAGAGTATACATCTTCGCGAAGAGTATATCCAAGAGATAACTTAGTCTCTACCTTTGCACAAATGTGCAGTTCTTTTTTTATAATTTCTTGTGCTTCTTTTACAGTCAACATCTTATACCTAACTATAGTTTTCTTTTGTTTAAATTAGTTTTAACCCCCTGATATTGGAGGAATAACATATATATCGGTATTTTTGCATAAAATATAAGAATCGTCCGTTATATACTTTTTATTAATTGCATAACGATACCTTTCAAATGGTATACCTGGGTATTCATTTGATAAGAAAGTAATAATAGACCGTATAGTTACTTCTGATGAAAATGAGTGCATAATCTTTGACATATTCAGTTTTTCTCTAGGATAAGCAAATAGATGAAACGTAAGTGTAAACATTTTGATTATAAGAATACCGTTTTAAAATAATAATATTACTTTTAAAAAAATGTCGTACTTTGTAGATTTAACATATGAAACATTAGAACCTAAACTTATTGAATACACACAAAAAGTATCACATGATAAAGCAGGAGCTATCACTACCTTCTTAGGAACAACTCGTAACTATTTTGAAGATAAACAAGTTACCAAACTTATATACACATGTTATGAAGATATGGCACGTTCTGAAATGGAAGAAATATGTAAACGTGCACTTTCACACACAGGAATATGTAATGTATTACTTGTCCACCGTTTAGGAGAAGTACCCATTGGAGAAGCAAGTATTATTTGTTTAGTATCCTCCGAACACCGTAAAGAAGGATACTCCGTAAATATACAGATGATGGAAGAGTTAAAACACTCCGTTCCTATTTGGAAAGAAGAATTTTACACCATTGGAGAAAAAAATTGGAAAGAAAATGCAATTTAAATGAAGGGATAAGTAAAGATATAACACAAATGTTCTCTCGTTTTTTCTCTACTCTTACCCATGTTAATAAACATGGACATGCAAATATGGTATCTGTTCATCATAAACAACCAACTGTACGAACAGCTGTAGCTATAGGAAAAATATGGATAGGGAAAGATGTCCAACATGCGATCCAACATAATCTAATTCAAAAAGGAGACGTATTATCTGTTGCAAGAATAGCTGGTATACAATCAGCAAAACAGTGTAGCACTCTCATTCCATTATGTCATCCATTAAAACTATCATCCGTATCTATTTCATTTGATTTTCCTACAAACGAATCTATATCCATTAAAAGCAAAGTAACTGCATATGATACAACTGGAGTTGAAATGGAAGCACTCACCGCTGTAAGTACTAGTTGTTTAACTATATATGATATGTGTAAGGCTATGCGTAAAAATATGAGAATCGAGTGCATACAACTAGATAAAAAAACAGGTGGAAAAAGTGGAAATTATAGTCGTAAATAATGCTATTTAAATAAGTATACAAATGTTAAAAATCAAGAGAATAACGTAGATGCAACAAACTACCAACATACAATTTATAACAAACGATTTAAAACACAACTTACAGGAGTGGAACGTAACAAGTGTATTTAAACGAAAAGGAATACAAGCCATATGCGGATGTATAGAGAAAAAAATAAAAGGAACAGACGAAAATCCTACTCGAGTTGTTTATAAATTAAGTGCGTACCCAGACAGAACAAATGAACATGAAGAATTTATTTGCTCTCAAACAAACCAATTACGATGCGTCTCTCCTCACTTTGTAGCTTCATATGGGTCTGCTAATTTACCTATTACCAACACCTTTATAGAAGAAAATAGTAAATATGTATGTAAATGCGAAAATTGTTCTAAACTAGAAGCATCCAACCATACAATCTTCACACGCGAGTCAGACCAAACAAAATATAAACACAGACATGTATTATTCTTAGAATATATAAGCCACATACATTTAAAACACGCACTCCGAACTGGTAATAAACAATTAAGTATGTCCCAGATTATATTAAGTTTGGCAGCAATACAACAAGGAATCGATGCAATTCAATTCTGTCACTATGATCTACACATAGATAACATATTAGTAAAAGAATGTGATCCTCACAGCTATTTTGCATACCGATTTAAAAACGGAGAAACTGTATTATGCCCAACAAGAGGATATTATCCTGTATTTATCGATTTTGGAACAAGTTATACCTATTTCTATACACAACCAGAATACAATAACCAATGCAGAGTAAGTACGATTAACAGCCATTATGGTTTACAACCTACCTTATTTGACCGATTAGCAGACGTTCATCAACTTATTATCAGCGGTTTATATGAATGTCAACTAGATAGTGATACCTATTATGCGTTAACTACTCATGTTATGCATCACTTTAGAACACTTCCTCTATATAGAACATCAGGATGGAAAAAATGTTCATTTGATGTATTTACATTATTAACAGAACGTATTGCAGAATATGAACCATCATTAGAAGATGATTATCCTATCTGGGGAAATAAACCATCTCAGCTGATCGATGTATTAGCATTAGGTATTCGTCTACCATTTACACAAATAACAAACGGAGAGTGTATTAAACAGTTCAAACAGAAATATAAGTGTCACTCTAAAGAAAAAGAGGAAATTATTCAAGAAGCTCTTGCTTCTTCTTTTAAAGAGATATGTATACAAACCACTAACATACAACGAAGCTTACAATTAGGTCCAGAAGAAAAACAAAATAATAACGGTAATAATACCAATAAAGGATGCAAACAAGATAAATATGAAATATATTATATTCTCCGCGAGATAGTAGAGGCTACCTCCGAACAAAAAGCAAAAGATATAAAAGGAATATACAAAATGGGTAAAAAGTGTAATACTGTATTATTATACCACTCTATTAAGGATTTCTGCAAATTACTCAGTCACTTCTACGAAATTGAATTTACAAAGAATAAAGAAATAGTAGAAACTATGTATAAAGATATATATTTCACAGGAATAACACATATTATAAATTATTTCCTACAACATATACCTATCCGCCCAAGTATGAAAGGAATAGTAGACGTTCATTGTTATGATATGCAAACTATGACTACAAAGGTATGCAAATTAGATACAACCACCTACAGACCAGGTAGACAGTGGAGAAATCAAGTATGTGATACCCTTTTTTCTTCTTTTTAAATAGGATTTAATTACTAGGCTATTTACTTTAAATACGAAGTAAACAGATGACGACCACCGAATACAACAAATGCAATACTGTAAGTTCATTCGGAATAGCAACCAGCATGCACCAGTCACCAAAGTTATCAAAAAATGGAGCACAGTATTCATTTAACTTTGATAACCAACCAGGAGAAACTATCTACATACGTATTACCGATGTAGATGCATTTTTTATCCAAGTAGCAAACCAATTTAAACATCCATTTATACTTGTGACAGGAGATATGGATACCACTGTACCTGATGATATACAAAGATGGAAGGAATGGTGTGATCATCCAAAACTAATTAGTTGGTACGCACAAAACTTAAGTAAAAAAGATGCTCATCCTAGATTAAAACACTCTCCAATTGGTCTAGACTACCACACACTATACTTATCTGGGTCAACTCATGACTGGGGGAATCAACTTACTCCGCTTGAACAAGAATTACAATTAATAGAGTGCAAACAACAGATGAAACCAATCACACAAACCAATCCAAAGAAGGCAGTCACTAACTTCCATTTATCTACCTATGGCTATCCTTTAAGAAGACAACAATACAGAGAACCTATTTTAAAGGTGTGTCAAACAAAGGATTGCGTGATTTGGTTACCAAAACAGAAACGAATTGACTTCTGGAAATCATGCAACTCTTGCGCATTTGTTATATGTCCATTTGGAAATGGTTTAGATACACATCGAACATGGGAAGTATTATCCTTAGGAAGAATACCTATCATTCCTAAGAGCGAATTAAACGCAATATTTCAAGGATTACCTGTTGTCGAAATGGAAGAAGAGGATTGGAAACAATTATCTTCCTCTTTTTTAGAAAAGAAATACACAGAAATAGTAGACAAATGGGAATCTTATAATTGGGATCACCTAACTTTATCCTATTGGGTAAATAAAATAAAAACAAACACATAAGTTGTTAGATTTCTATATTAAGGTCGTATATAGAAATTTCATTAATCAAAACTGATTAATAATTCTTAATGAAAATCCTCAGATCTACTTTTCCCTTCATTTTAAATAGTTTACTCAGATTGCTTTCCCTGCTGGATCTAAAAAATTTCACGTTTTTCAAAAATCATCATTTTTACTACTTTTTTTCAAAAATGAAATCCACTTTTGATCAACACAATCCGATTGTGTTGGTCTACTTTTTATTTTAAAAAATAAATAAAACAAATGAAATACTAACTAGTTGAAAAAAGTAGAATATAACGAAAGTGAATAGTTCACCAACAGGATCACCAACAGGATCACCAACAGGATCACCAACAAGGATCACAACTGGTATACAACAGAATCAACAATAGGTATACAACAAGGATCACCAACAGGATCACCAACAGGATCACAACTGGTATACAATAAGGATCACAACTGGTATACAATAAGGATCACAACTGGTATACAATAAGGATCACCAACAGATATACAACAAGGATCACAACTGGTATACAATAAGGATCACCAACAGATATACAACAAGGATCACAACTGGTATACAATAAGGATCACAACTGGTACACAACAAGGATCACAACTGGTACACAACAAGAATCACAACTGGTATACAATAA
>Ga0255220_1000082_pt1 | contig 37148 bp, 32 predicted proteins | sample Miss_Colum_RepB__FD_188423 | JGI IMG/M metagenome (GOLD analysis project Ga0255220, IMG submission 188423) | Freshwater microbial communities from Mississippi River, Louisiana, United States - Miss_Colum_RepB_8d | ecosystem: Environmental > Aquatic > Freshwater > River | place: USA: Louisiana...
CATATAGGCCCAGATGTCCTTGATACCGGCAAAGTTTGCCAGACCACGACCACTGACCATGGCATAGGTATCGTAAGACAACGCCACGGCTGACAGCAGCATCAGAAAGAAGCCGATTGCCCGCATAGTTTCTCCCGCTTGGCTGGCCGACTCCTGCACCCGCGCCGCCGAACGGGAGGTCCGGTTCATCTGGCTGCGGTTGGCGAGGGTCTGGCTCATAAGTTGCTCCGGTGTAGGTACCGCATCTGCGGCTTTCATGTTTGAGTATGCGCAATATGCGTAAACAGTGCCTTGAATTTTATCGGACCTCATGGTGAATGCGTGTTAAGAATTACAATTTAACTATATGATATCATTACGTAATGATGGGCGAGTAACGCACATCCCCGCAAAATTCTGCACAAATTTTTATAAAAAGATTGGGGCTGACATTACGTCAGCCCCGCACTTTTTCTCGCTTTCTGTCAGCACCAGCATCAGACCGAGCGTGGGGAATAACCCGAAAAGAAAATCTGTACCTTATAAAGAGCTGTCAGTGTGACCGCCATTTACAGTGGCAACACCAAAATTCGGGAACGACTCAGGGTGAACACCGAGGGTCTTGCCCTCACCGTTGCTTTCACAATCTTCCCGGTAAACCAGATACAGGTGCCCTAGCTGGCCAAAAGTGCCCCCCCACTGGCTTCGCTTCAATTGATATTCTCGGCATGTTGCTCTCCTACGGCCAAGTTGTACCCGGAAAATTTGTACTTATATGTTGAAGCAGGTCTCCCTGCGGGGTGGCAATGAACGATATGCCCCAATTGTCTTGCAATTGCTTCCGGTAATCCTGTAAATAAGTGAAGCCATAAGTTTGCCTATTAGGATCTCGACGTGGATCACGACGCTTAATCAACCCGCCCTTAAAACCAGCATCAATCAATATCATGGATATGGCTAATGCCTTATTTGGCTGATCTTTTGTCAACGCGCGCAAGGCACGATCAATAATCATATATTCTTTTTCTCTGATAATTCGCTGATCAAAATCTCGGATCCGGAACGAGATTTTCCGCCGCGAAAAATCATAATCATCAAAACTGCGGCGTATGATTGTATCTACAATCCGTCCGGCACGAGTAAAAACGCCGACGCGCCAAACTGTAAGAGGGCCGCAACCTTCATCAATTACAAACCGGTAAATATGCTCTTCAGGGAAGCCAACAGTATAATGTTTTATCCTCCCGAAAATAACACCAGACAATGAGCTGTCTGTATACTTTGTAGACATCTTACGCGTATCGACTTCTCTATACTTGGCAAGATCATCATCCAACTTAGCGAAGCTACTTAGATACGGGTAAGCCGTATCAAAGAGCCTTTTTGCCTCAAGAAAATCGCGATACGGATAGGGAACGGCTAAAAAGGCCAACGGGCCAGTCAGTTCATCGGGCTTGAGTAATTCCGAATTCCACGGTTTGGCCCATTCCTTCGAGTCCGGGCACGCTTCGCTAAAATCCGGGGGTATATACGATGACGCGCCGGGTAACGCTGATGAATTAGCAAAGGCTAAGCCGGGCAGCAGAAGGCACACGACCCAGATCAGCGCAAACTGAGCTAATCTAGACCATGCCGCCTTTCTGTTGCTGTGCTCATGCTCTGTCATATAGCCAACTTCCTGATTACCTGAATTATGCCCCACCTAACGGCTAAATCTGTTATATATCCGGCGATGATGTGATGCTGAAAAATTGACTGTGTAGCCAATTTATACCGTACTACATCGACAGCGGGTGTCAGTCAGGTTGAATGCGTATTTGCCGATTTTAGCCTTCATTGTTCAGCCCCATAGCTCTACCAATCTCACAATTGTGGCTGAACAGCCCTTAAAACATCAGGTTTCAACCAAGCTTAACCTCATCATGCAGTCAGCAAGGTGTCAACTGACACGCGTGGCTCAACGGGTGATAATTACATAAAAAACATCCCGGCTTGCGCCGGGATGCGTACTCCATACATTTACCTGATATGAGAGAAGGTCAGAGCCTAGAACGGCAGGCCCGTGAGCGACTGCCCGGCGGGCCAGCTGAGCACCCAGCCCAGATTGACCTCGCGCTTGGCCTGCGGCGCCAGCTCAAAGCTCCAGCGCAGCTGACCGGGGATGTGGTCGACCTCCTTGTCATAGCCTGTGCTGGTCTTGTCATCGATCATGGCAAGCTTGACCTGCTCGTTACGCGGCGCTGGCACGGTCTGTAGAACGGCGATCTTGACCGGCGTGCGATGCAGGTTCTGCAACTCGCTCACGGTCAGGCGGGTGCGGGTGGTGTCCTTGCTGATGACGCCGCTCTCGCCGGTTTCGTCCTTGAGCACACGCTGCTTAACCACCACCTGATCATCCACACCAAAGCTCAGGTCTGTCTCTTCACCCGGGCGCAGCATGGGCAGCGCCAGACTGCCAATAAAGGCCCCGTCGCGGAACAGGCTGGCCTGACCCGGCAGCAACGGCGTTTCGCCGCCCAGCTTGGTCACCGCAACCAGGAACCCGGTGGCCGATATCTGCGGCTTGACCTTGACCACCAGCTCGCTGCTGACATCAAGCGTGCTGATCATCACCTTCTTGGCGGTGCCGTCGGCCAGCACACTGACCGTGCCGGGAATGGTATATTCGCTGACATAGCCACCGGCATTCAAACTGGCGGCCTGGAAGCTGGCCTCCTTCATGACCGGTGCAGCGGCGGGTACCGCCAGCATCTCGGCCGGAGCGGCACTGTCTGCCATACCGCCAAACGCCTGCGCGCTGACATTACTGCGCGCACTCATCTCGGCCTTATCCATGGCTGCATAACGCGCTGCTTGGTTGCGGTCATACACATTGACCCACATGGGATCAAGCGGCGGCAGCGCCGTGCCGCGTGCCGGCTGGGCGGTGGAGAGCACCAGCTTGGCCTCGCTCCAGTCTTCCCCGGTTTGCTGGCGCACCTCGCCATACTGTACCAGCGTGACCTTGCCGGTGCTGGTGTCCAGACGTGCATCATAGATTGGCTGCCAGCTGGCATAAGGCAGCTGATAACTGACGCTGATGGTCAGGCGCGTGGCGGTCTTGGACTCAAGCGGGACGCGCACCTGATAGGTGGTGCGGGCGCCCGTTTGCAGCTGATTGAGGTCGCTCTCGGCTGCCTCGATCTGGTTGTCGAGCGTACGCAGCTCAACCGTTTTGGCCGCTGCCGCGCGCATGGTTTCGCCATAGCTGGTCAGCAGGGCATCGGCCGCGTCTTTCCACTGAGCGGGCTTGAGGTCGATACTGGCAATATCCTCGCGCGTGCGCAGGCTGGCCTGCTGGCTGAGAGTGGACAGGAATTGCTGCTTTTGCACCAAAGCCTGCTGGTCGGCCACCAGCAAGGCGCGCTGGTCCTGCAGGGTTTGCAGCTTCTCGTTCAACTCGCGCTCACGCGGGGCGGCCAACTCGGCACTGTTCTGGGTTTTGCTTTCAAGCGCGCCCAGCACCACATCGGCCGCGGCGCTGCCATCGGTGCGCAGTGAATCGGCAAACAGACTGGCGGGCAGCTCGTTAAAGACTACAGTGCTGGCGCCTGCGGGCAGCTCAACCGTGGCGGTGCGGGTAACCGTGGCGCGGTCGGTATAGACCGTCACCGCGCTGATGCGGCTTTGCGCCACCAGCTCGGCCGCCTGCGCCAACGCCGGCAAGCTGCATAGACCCAGCGTGAGCAGGCCCAGCTTGAGGGATAGGCGAAAAGGAATTGAAAATTTTAAGCGGGGGGCCAAGAACAAGGGGGGCATGAGCGTCTCTCCTTTATATAGGGCTTGCGCCCGAGTGGTTAACCTTTACCTTAGACGCTGGCCGCTGGCAATTTCTTGGGCGCAGAACGGTAGGAAAATCACTTTTTCTGACGGGAGATGAGAGATGGACAAAGTTATCCGCATTCTGGCCTTGATCGCCAATGGTCTGGGCATTTTGGGTATTTTGCTGCTGTGGCAGGAAAACCGCCCGCACGGCTCGGAAGTCCTGATTTTTCTGGGACTTTTCCTGCCTCCGGTCCTCAGCCTGCTGGCCCTGCGCAGCGGGGTGGATGCGGAAACCCGCCGCCTGCAACGCCGCCTGCTCAAGGCCGAACTGCGCCACAAACTCAAAGCGCTGGGCGAAGAAGTTTAACCCGCCCTGCCCCCTCACCAGACTATTTGCACCGCGCCGCCGGATCGGCTATAACGCGGGCCTGCCGGGCCCGCCCGGCCCTGCCTAACCAGCAGGACAAGACTGATATTGCGGAAGGGTGGCCGAGTGGTTGAAGGCGCTCGCCTGGAAAGCGGGTAACGGTCAAAAGCCGTTCGTGAGTTCGAATCTCATCCCTTCCGCCATTACTCTTCTCACAAGAGAGATCCGAGAGAATTCAGTCGCATATGGCCCCATAACGGGGCCTTTTTGCATTCGGTTTATGAAACGTCACCGAGAGCGTGCAGAGTACACCCTGACAATAGCCCCACTTTCTCTGGTACTGAAAAATGGGCGACGCTTGGCAAGCGGCCATCTTGAGCCGATAACATAAAATAGCGGAGAGCCTGATGCCCCACCACCTTTATCATTACACACGATTGCTTCCAAACGAAGTGATCCGTATTCAGACTGAAGGACTAAAGCCTCTTTCCCAAGAACTACTGGCTTTAAAAATTCAAGCAGCTAACGTTTATGGAGCTAACCTGCAAACTACAGACATTAGACCCAACCAATGGAGCTTAAGGCAGGGACAAATCTGCTTCATTGCACGCGATTTTCAAGACGTCGTTGAGTGTCGTTATTCCGATTCTGGCTATTCAGATATTCGTGATCTTGTTAGCAACTGGGGTGGTGAAATTATACATGAACCGATGAGACGAGCAGGCCGTGAGGCGGTTTACACTGGCATTAATGATGCTTCAAAGGCCTATGTAATTTGTGTTTGCCTGGATGGCACTGATATCGATGTATACGAGAACTTTCAAGGCGCACCAGTCTCTTATGAAGAGATTGATCGTAGTTGCGAATATCAAGTAAAGCAGCCAATTCCACCATCAGCACTAAGACTTATTGAGATCACAGTACCGAATGAAGACTAGATATCTAATGTTGAATTAATTGCCGCCAATACTTTGGTTCGCCCTACTTTCTCTCTGTTAGAGATGGCAGCAAGAGTGATGCCTCTAAAGTGCTCATCACGCCAAATAATCCCCTGAGCCCATCGGTGCAGCTCTTCTTCTGATTTATCAAATGGATCGCGTTTGGCGCCAAGCCGTTCTGGTGCAGCCACTATCCGACTATCACGTTTTGCCCTGCCGGCGACCAGAGGTGCCTCCAGCTCATGCATAGGTGCAATCGGCACCGGCAGGCGTAGATGGTGCGTATCTAAGAACCACTTAGCGAGGGCAGCAGTATCAAGCCCAATCAGCAGGTCAGACTCACGGATGATGACACGCTTAAGACAGGCCATCATCAGAGTGCGAATATCATAATCTTGTTTCTTATCAATAATATGACTGACAGCCACATCAGCATATCCCTCAGCAAAAATCTGAATTATTTGCTCTGCTTCAAGAACACGACCGACTACCGACAGCACACAATCCTCCAGGTCCGGCCCAGCGACTCGGGCCATGACGCCTTTAGGCAGGTCACGGTGATGCAGTAGGTTCTGGCTTATATAGTAGCGGTATCGCTTGCCGCCCGTTGTTGTGTAGGATGGGCTATATGGCCGCCCGTCCGGGTCAAATACCTTGCCCCTGAGTAGCTCAACAATCGGCTCGGGCCTCTTGCCGCGCATGCGTGGTGAATTCCTGACGAGTAGCTCCTGCACGTCATCCCACAGCTGCCGCTCAATTATTCCCTCATGCTGTCCGTCATAAAGAGCACCTTTGTGGGACACCTGCCCGATATAAATCGGATTGCGCAGGATTTTGTAAAGAACACCTAAACTAAATTCTTCGCCACCATGGGTAAGGCCTGTACTGGATGTCCAGGTACGGCTTACTATGCAATCCCGCACTAAGTCACGCTTGAGACCAGAAACACAGCGCAGCTTTCTGTATCGCTCGAATATCTGCCTGACCGTCTCGGCTGAAGCAGGCTCAACCACAAGCTTTTTATCGACGATATTATAGCCCTCTGGCGCATACCCGCCCATCCACATACCCTTTTTCTTACTAGCAGCCACCTTATCGCGTATGCGCTCACCTGTTACCTCGCGCTCGAACTGCGCGAATGACAGAAGCACATTAAGAGTAAGGCGCCCCATTGAGGTGGTGGTGTTAAACGACTGCGTGATGCTCACGAAGGTTACGTTATGCTTATCAAATATCTCGACTAGCTTTGAAAAGTCCATGAGCGAGCGCGTCAGCCGGTCAATTTTATAAACAACAACGATATCAACTTTTCCAGCTTGAATGTCCTGTAGCAGCTGCATCAGCGCTGGGCGATTCATGTTACCACCAGAGTAACCGCCGTCATCATAATGCGTCTTAATCGCAGTCCACCCCTCAGCCTTCTGGCTAGTAATATAAGCGAGGCAACCTTCATGCTGCGCATCCAGAGAATTGAATTCTTGGCCCAGACCCTCTTCTGTGGATTTGCGGGTATAAATCGCGCAACGCTTAACGAGCGGGCTCATTCCTCACCTCCGCGATAGTTACTTTTGACACCGAAGAAGACCCAGCCGTTCCACCTCGCGCCAGTGATGAGCCGCGCAACCGCCGAGAGGCTGCGGTGCTGCTGCCCCAGATACTCGTACCCATCTTCCTGCACGAGCACGACATGCCGCTGACCTTTCCATGTTTTTACCAGCCTCGTTCCCGGCTTTATTTTTGACTTTTGCGTGAACTTATCTGGATTGCGCTTATATTCAGCAACGAGCACATCAAGCCTCCGTAGCTGTTCGGGCGTGAGCCCAAGGCCCTGCTGCTCACGCTCTTTGTAAGCTAAGCTCTTTTCTAACATCTCCCGGCTAATTTTGGCTGGAACCGGCAGCCTCCAGGCTTCGGACCACCTCCTTCGCAACTCATTATCTTGACCGCTACTACACACGCTAGATTTCGACATGCTTCCTCCTAACGGAGACATGCACGCTTCCGTTGCCAACGAAGTCCAGTTAATTTTTAGAAAGAAACCACTTCACCCTATATGCGCATCCGTATGGTCGCAGAAGCTTGGGCGCGAAAACCTTCTTACCACTTTCACCAGCTACAGCCATATCATCCCTGACCGTCAGGCACGGGCTATGCACAAGCTGGCACAGCCGTGCCATCTATCTACCGCTACGCCAACTATAAGGGGGATTGGTAATATGGCGAAAAAGGCAAAACCAAACGTTCCCATTGCAAAGCGGCTTGTCCTTATCTGTACGCCGACATAGGCACAATCGAACCTCCTGCAATCAGCCTATGCTTGACTGCAATCAAGTGCAGAGCAAGCGTAATATGTCAGTCTTTTCAAAGGCAACATATTTAAGCAGGATCATATTATGACTAACCGCTACGACCAGATCAGCGCCTTATCGCTCTCTACGATTGCTTTTACAGTCTGCTTTGCCGCATGGACGATTTTTGCCATCATCGGCGTTCAGATCAAACAGGATATGGGGCTAACCGATACCCAATTCAGCCTGTTAGTCGGCACCCCGATTCTGACCGGCTCGCTGATCCGTCTGTTCTTAGGTATTTGGGCTGACCAGTATGGCGGCCGGCCGATTTTTATGGCGATCATGCTGTCATCAGCATTCTTCTCCTGGTGCCTTACCTATGCCGACACCTATAACATGATGCTGCTGGTTTCACTGGGAGTCGGTATCGCCGGCGGCAGCTTTGTGGTGGGCATTGCCTATCTGTCGAAATGGTATGACAAGGAACACCAAGGCACGGCTCTGGGCGTGTATGGCATGGGCAATATCGGTGCGGCGCTGACCAAGTTTATCGCCCCGTTTGTGATGGTGGCCTATGGCTGGCACATGGTAGCCAAGGTCTGGGCGCTGGCGCTGGTAGTCATGGCGGTATTGTATTGGCTACTGACCAAGGATGAGCCGCAAATCGCTGCACAGAAGGCGAGCAAGGCACAACCCAAATCGATGCGGGAAGCTTTGCAGCCACTCAAGAAACTACAGGTCTGGCGCTTCTCGCTTTATTACTTTTTTGTGTTCGGCGGCTTTGTGGCGCTGGCCCTGTGGCTGCCCCGCTATTATGTGGGCGTATATGGCATGGACATCAAGAAGGCCGGTATGCTGGCAGCCTCATTTTCGGTGGCGGGCTCACTGTTCCGGGCGGTAGGTGGCTATATGTCGGACAAATATGGCGCCCGCACCGTGATGTATTGGACTTTCTCGGTCTGCGTGCTGTGCTGTTTCATTCTAAGCTACCCGGCAACCGATTATGTGGTGCACGGCATCAAAGAAGATATTGCCTTCAGCTTCCAGTTGGGCTTTGTGCCATTCACGCTCATCCTATTTGTGCTGGGCTTTTTCATGTCGATGGGGAAGGCCGCTATCTACAAACACATTCCGGTTTACTACCCAGATAATGTCGGATCTGTTGCCGGTATCGTCGGCCTGATCGGTGGCTTAGGCGGTTTCATTCTCCCCATCTGCTTTGGCATCATGAACGATCATCTCAATGTATGGACCAGCTGCTTCATGCTGCTGTTTGCCATCGTAGCAGTTGCGCTGGTATGGATGCACGTTACCGTCATCATCATGGAACGGCACCTGCAGAAGTCACGCTATCTGCCAGAGTTACATACCTGAGCTGTATTCCTGATCAGCACGGTTAAGAGAAACGAAGAAAAAATTGAAGGCCCCGGTCATCAACACCGGGGCCTTTATGTTTGCGCGAGTCGATATGCGCGCAGCCTCCGCTATAGCCACCAGCACTGGCACAGGGCTTTGACTGTGATCAAAGCCACCTACTGCATTTAGTGTCAGCCTCCATAAACAACACAACCTTTATGACGGGGCACAGCCATGGAAACTGCAACATTATCAGCATCAAACACACGCACACCAGCACCGGCAACGGATGCTGGCACATCTGCGACTCCTGATGCGCTGACCCGGCTGTTTGGCGGTACCACGATTGACTGCAGCGCGACCGTAGCCGAGTACATCTCACGCAGCGACTGGCGCGTAAATGCCAATGCCAATATGGGCTATTCCAATGCCGGGCTGATCAACACCGTGGCGGGCAAGGTCATTGCCAATTTCTGGCTGGATGAAGTCTATGCGCCGGAAGAAGGCAAGGCACACCGCAATGCTGACTTTCACATTCATGATCTGGATTGCCTGAGCGGCTATTGCGCGGGCTGGAGCCTGCGCGCTTTGCTCAATGACGGCTTTAACGGCGTGCCCGGCCGTGTGGCCGCCCGCCCGCCGCGCCACTTCCGTGAAGCCTTGGGACAGATGGCTAACTTTCTGGGGATCTTGCAGTCGGAATGGGCGGGAGCACAGGCTTTCTCCAGCTTTGACACCTATCTGGCCCCTTATGTCTTTCGCGATAATCTGAGCTTTGCCGATATCAAAAAGGCCATCCGCCAGTTTGTCTACAACCTCAACGTTCCCGCCCGCTGGGGCCAGTCGCCCTTTACCAACATCACGCTGGATATTGATGTGCCGGCCGATCTGGCCGAGCAGATGCCCACCCGGCAGGATCGTCACCTCTACGAAGGGCTGGAAGATGCCGCGCTGCTGGCACGCGCACGTCAGCGTGATCTGGGCCTGCGCAGTCTGGCCGACATGTGCTACCGGCATTTTCAACCGGAGATGGAGCAGATTGTCATTGCCTATTACGAAGTGATGACCGAAGGCGATGCCACCGGCCAGCCCTTCACCTTCCCCATTCCAACCGTCAACATCACTGACGATTTCCACTGGGATAGTAAGGTCGCGCAGGCCATTTTTGAAAATACCGCCAAGGTTGGCTCTTCTTACTTCCAGAATTTTGTCGGCAGCCAGTGGATGCGCAACGCCGACGGTGAGCGGGTGCGCAATCCCGAGGCGTATACGCCCGGTGCTGTACGCTCCATGTGCTGCCGCCTGCAGCTGGACCTGCGTGAATTGCTGCGCCGGGGTAATGGCCTGTTTGGCTCGGCCGAAATGACCGGCTCGCTGGGCGTGGTCACTATCAACATGGCGCGGCTGGGCTATCTCTATCAAGGTGATCTGCCCGGCCTCACCCGCGAATTGCTGCGCCTGATGGAATTGGCCCGCTCCACGCTAGAGAAAAAGCGCGTCTTTGTGCAGCGCATGTATGACCGCGGCCTGTATCCCTACACCAAACGCTATCTGCCGTTCCTGCGCAATCACTTCTCCACCATTGGCGTGAATGGCATGAACGAGATGGTGCGGAATTTCACCCGCGATGAATATGACATTACCGACCCGCGCGGCATTGAGCTGTCACTGGAAATTCTCGATCTGATGCGCACCCGCCTGGTAGAATATCAGGAAGAGACCGGTAATCTCTATAATCTGGAGGCCACCCCGGCGGAAGGCACCACCTACCGTTTTGCCAAGGAAGACCGCAAACGCTACCCGGAAATCATTCAGGCAGGGAGTGGCGAGAATATCTATTACACCAACTCTTCTCAAATTCCGGTGGGCTTCACGGATGACCCGTTTGAGGCGCTGGAGCTGCAGAACCGCCTGCAATGCAAATATACCGGCGGCACCGTCCTGCATCTGTATATGGGCGAGCGCCTCTCAAGCGGTGAGGCGTGCAAACAGTTTGTGCGCAAGGTGATTGAAAACTACCAGATGCCATATATCACCGTCACGCCGGTGTTTTCGACCTGTCCGGAGCATGGCTATCTCAGTGGCGAGCAGGCGCATTGCCCGCATTGTAATAGCAAAACCAATGTGTGGACCCGCGTAATGGGCTATTTCCGGCCGGTTGAGAGCTTCAATATCGGTAAGAAAGGCGAGCATCGCGAACGCCTACACTTTACTGAAGGGGCTGCCACCGGGCATCCGCTGCTTGATGTCTAGCGGGGTTTATGCGCTCACCCCGTTTACGTTGCAGGATTATGCGGGGGGCTGTGCCTGCATCGTATGGGTGAGTGGCTGCAATATGCGCTGCAGCTACTGCCATAATCCGCAGATTGTACTAGGTGCACCGCAAGTGCCGCTGCATGAAGTGCAACGCTTTCTGGAGCGGCGCAGCGGCCTGTTGGACGCGGTGGTTTTTTCCGGCGGCGAGGCCACCAGCTGGCCCGAGCTGCCGGGCCTGATGCGCCATGCCAAACAGCTGGGCTATGCCACCAAGCTGGACACCAACGGCCTGCGCCCGGACGTGCTCACCCGGCTACTGGATGCTCAGCTGTTGGATACCATTGCACTGGACTATAAGGCCCCCTTCAACAAATTCCGCCATATAACCCGCACCACCGCCTGGCAGCGCTTTCAGACCAGTCTGGCTTTACTGTGCCGGCAGCCGCAGTTCTTGACCGAGATCCGTACCACTGTGCACACATCCCTTCTCGATGAAGATGATATCAACCAGATCATCAGCGATCTGGAGCAACAGAACTATACCGGTACCTACACTCTCCAGAATTACAACAACGACCGGCACACGCCTACGCTGGCGCCCCTGCCACCACAGTCGCGGCCGCTTGACCTGACGCGTATCAACCGCCCGGCCGACCTCAACATCGTCTTCAGGAATTTTCGGCCAGCGCTGCATTAATTCGGCTGCACCCGCCTTTATGTTGACTCTAGTCAAGTGCTGCGGCACCAACACGCCTATGCTGCCATTATGCGTTTACACCTTGCCTTGCTGCTTGCAGCTACCGCTCTTTATGCTGGCCCGGCCGGGGCTGATGTTTATACCGCCAATGAAGCCGGGGACGGCCTGACGGTCTATCACGCCAACGGCCCTGCCATTTCATATCCGCTTACGCTGCCGCTGGCGGCCCATAACGTGCAATATGTTGAGCAGCCCGCCACGCAGCAGCATTTACTGCTGATGACGGCCGCCGCGCCCCATCACGCGGCTGGCCACGCCATGCATGATATGCCCACTGGTGAGCTGGTCGTATTTGATGCAGACCATCTGGCGCAAGGACCTCTATGGCATCTGCCGGTGGGTACCCACCCCGCTCATGTGGTCGCCAGCCCTGATGGGCAGACAGCGTATGTGACATTGACCGGTGAGAACCGCATTGTGATTGTTGATCTCTCCACGCGTCAAATTACCGGCACGATCAATACCGGCACCGGGCCGCATGGCCTGCGGCTGAGCGCGGATGGACAGCACGCCCTTGTCGCCAACATGAAGGCGGGCAGCGTCTCCTGGCTGGATCTGGCTACCGGCCAGCCCGCGGGAGATATCCAGACCGGTGGCACCCCCATTCAGACCGCATTAAGCCCAGACGGTCAGACCGGTTATGTGACACTAGCAGGCAGCAACCAGCTGGCGGTGCTGGATCTGGCGCAGCGCGCCATACACAGCCGTATTACACTCACCTATGCGCCGGCACAGGTATTTGTTACACCTCATTATATTCTGGTCGCCCAGCAGGGTAATGCCAGCGCGCCCGGCAATCTGCTGAGCATCTTTGACCGCGCCAGCACCCGCTTGATCCGCGATGTAGCAGTCTGCCGTGGCCCGCATGGTGTGACTGCCAGTGCCGATGAACAGAAGGCTTATGTCAGTTGTGTGTATGATAACAGCATGGCCAGCATTGACCTGCCCAGCGCCCGGCTTGATAACACCCAACCGGGTGGGCAGCAGCCTAATGGCATCAGCTGGTCGCCCCTGACCGCGCCATAATCAGCAGCACATCAGACTGGCAAGAGCGTCAGCGGCCCTGCTGCCAGTTCTGACCGGGCTGGCCGTGATAGAACCCGTTGATGAAGGGAACATCCGGCCAGATCTTGTGCATCTTTTCCTGTGATTTACGAGATGTGGTGCCCTTGCCCTGCAACCGCTGCCGGAATATCTGTGCCACCTGCACCATGTCGCATTGCTGCGGTGACAAGCGAACATAATCCACCCCCTGCGCTTGCAGCTGCGGCAGCTCATCCAGCAGGTTCAAGCAGCCATATGACAGGGTTTGAATGCCATTCACCGCCAGAAACGGCTGCTGGTCGAGTGTATGGATATCCAGACCATTGGGATCCGCCTCACAGGCATATTGGCAATTATCCTTGGTGCGGCCAAATTTGCGGGCATGATAGCAACGGGCCGACAGGGCCAGCGACACCCGCCCGAATACCTGTACCTCAACACTCATGTTGAGCTGATGCGCCTGCTCGGTCAGCTGGGTGATTACCGGCGCGGACAATTCCGGCTGCAGGCAGACATGGCTGGCGCCACGCAGGGCCAACAGATGCAACGTTCCCTCATTATAGACATTCAGGAACGGCCCCAATGTATGCGCGCGGCCCCGCAGCGCCAGCAGTGCCGAGACATCATTGGCTTCAACCGGGTAATCTTCAACCGCGCAGATACCGGATATGCAGTTGCGGTCATGCCGCACACTGACTTCCGACAGGGTGGACAGCACCACATCCTTGCCGGCACGCTGCAAGCGTTCAGCCACCTCAAGATAATGCTTCTCGTAAAACGGTGCGCGTTTGGAACAGACCACCTCACCGAGATAGACGCGGTCAACATCGGCCTCGTCCGCCATTTTCCTGTAGAAATCCAACCACTGGTCAACTGGCCAGTGGAACAAGATTGGCCCCACTGATAATTTGGCAGCCATACTTACCTCCATTTGCGGGAACGGAATGCTCCCTGTGTTTCACGCTGCCCCTCGGTGAGCGCCAGCAGGTCAATGTCAGGCAGTGGCTGCCCGTTACAATACGCGCTCAGCACCTCATCAAAGGCTGACACCACCGCACGGATATAGGCGCGGCTACGCTGGCGCCCCTCAATCTTGAAAGCACAAACACCCGCTTCAACCATCTGTGGCATGAGGCTGGCCAGATTCAGGCTGACCGGTTCTTCAAACGTGTAGTAAGGGTCCTCCCGCCCGGCGACGCGATAGCGCCCCTTGCAGATGGTGGGATAACCTGCGGTCTCATCACAGCCAAAACGGTCGATGACATTCGGGCCCAGACAGCTGCTGAGCGATCCATCAGTCTCCTGCCGATAATGTACCGCTGCAGCGGGTGAGCAGACGCCGTGCATATTGGTCGAGCAGCCGCTGGCGTAGTTGCTCAGGCTGCAGCGCCCTTCAGCCATCATGCCGATATTGCCAAAGATAAAGGCTTCCAGCTCGCAATCGGTTTCGGCGCGAATGTCGGCAATTTCCTGAACGGTGAGAATGCGCGGCAACACCACACGGCGCACACCCAGCTCCTGACAATAAAACCGGATCGCCTCAGCCGACGAGGCCCCCGCTTGTACCGACAGATGACGGCGTATCTGCGGATGCCTATCCGCCGCATAAGCAGCAACGCCAATATCAGCCAGAATAAAGGCATCAACCCCCAGCCGCGCACCATCATCTACGGCTTTGCGCCACAGATCCATCTGCCCGGCGGGCGGAAAGGTATTGAGTGCCAATAGCACCTTACAACCACGCTCATGCGCATAACCCACCGCCGATGCCAACTCAGGCAGGGTAAAATTAAGGCCGGGAAAATTGCGGGCATTGGTGGCGTTCTGAAAACCGCAATAGACCGCATTGGCCCCGGCATCCACCGCAGTATGCAATGAGGCAGGTGTGCCAGCCGGGCACACCAGCTCCAACTGATCACGCCTGATCCGGAGGGGCGCTTTACGCGACATGATGTGATTGACGCATGCTATGTTGCACAGAACGCCGCACATGACGCAGTGCCAGCCGCGCGGCCAGCCGCAATGGGGGACGCAGAGCGCTGATTGAATCCGTCACAACGTCGGCATTGAGGTTATCGAGCGCATTGCGCAGGGTGACGATGGCTTCAGTATCGCCCTCAATCTCCAGCTGGCGCGAGAAGAACAGGGCATCACTATCCTGCTCGCCTTCCAGCAGATCCATCAGATCATGGAAACTGCCGGCTATACGCGCCTGCACCTGGGTTGGCGCCTGCGCCCGCCGGTAAACTCGCAGCTGCGGACGCCCGGCCCTGAGCTGCATGGTCAGGACAAATGACAGATCAAGCGGATCGATCAGATATGTTGCTTGTGCACATTGCCCTAGCCGCTCAAAAAAGTCAGGAAAACGGGTATAGGCCGCGCGCACTAAACGCCGGATGGCAAAGCCGGCCAGCGGCAATGGAACTGGTGGCAGGTGACCCCGTAATGGCGGTATGGCAGAAGTTATATGGTCGATCATGCCCGCACCTTAGCGAGCAGCTATGCTCAAGACTTTGACCTCAGTCAAAGCTGGTGAATTTTCGGCCCGACCTTGTCAGTTAAAAAGGCACATCCTCATCTACTTCACAGAAATGACGCAAGGTATCGAGATTCGTGATCTCTACGACATGGCCAGAGGTCTGCACCCCAATATGCTCAAGCTTGCGCAATGCGCGCGAAAATGTTTCCGGCTTGATGTTCAGGCGGTGCGCCAGCAGGTATTTTTCATATGGGATCAAAACCCGTGCCCGCCCCGTTGTTGCCGGGAGCGCTAACTGCAGCAGGAACGTACCCACACGCTGCGGCGGCGTGCGCACGGTAATCTGCTCGATCTGCTGCACCAAAGTGCGCTGGCGTGAAGACACGGCAGACAGCAACCGCAGACTGAACTCACTATCCCGCTTGATGCGCTCCACAAACAGGCTACGTGGCACCAGCAGCAAGACAGATTCCTCGCATGCCTGCGCCGCCACCGGGTAACGGCGCAGCTGGCTGAATACGGCGGCCTCAGCAAAAGTTTCGCCCGGCCCGATCACGCTGATCACAATTTCTTCGCCTTCACGGTTGACGCGATATAACTTGATCCAGCCACTGACTACAAAAAACAGGCACTCGGCTGGATCCCCCAGCGCAAACACATCCTGTCCGCGCTGATAACGCTCGGTCCGGCCATGCTCAATGCAGTCACTCAGTGCGGCCTCATCCATGCCAGCGAACAAAGCGGCCTTGCGCAACAGCTGCGGATCGACCAGTATTGATGGCGGTGCACGCATTATTTTCCTCTCATTCGTACTGATAGAAACAGATGACCCCAACACATCATGACGACACAGCTGGTATCATTCTGGTCGGCGGACGCTCGTCCCGCATGGGGCAAAACAAAGCATTGCTGACCTATAACGGGCAGCCGCTTTATCTGCATATGAGCGGGTTGCTGCGCCAAGCGGGCCTGACCACTCTTGTGCTGGCGGGCGATGTACCGGGGGCGGATAACTGCCTGTGTGAGCCGCTGCCCCACCAAGGGCCAGCTCGGGCCCTCGCGCATATCATCGACCAGCTGCAGGGGCGCTTTCGCTCCCTGCTGGTGGTGCCGATTGATATGCCGTTGCTGACCCCAGCGCTGCTGAGCGCGCTGCTGAGCCAATACCGCCCCTGTTACTATGCCCAGCACCCGCTGCCTGCCTTGTTTGCCTGTGAGCCGCCGCCCCAGGACATTACGTCCATGCGCGCGTTGCTGGTAGCGCAGCAAGCGCAAGCCCTGCCCCTGCCGATACAGGCCGACCCATGCATGCAGAACTTCAATACCCCGGAAGAATGGGCACGCTTGCAAGCGGATTCGGGTGAACAGGGCAGCGCGCACAGCTAACCCCCAATAGAGGCCAGATGTGTGCGCATACCAACATTACCCTCATGTAGGCCATGCGCCGCCTGTTTGCCTGCCAGCAAACTAACAAAATGCGCTTGTAGCTGCGTTTTTTGATCTGGCTGCTGTAATAAATGCCGGATGCTGTGACCGCCACTACCAAACAGACACATTTGCAGATCACCGCGTGCCGAGACCCGCAGCCGGTTGCAGCTCTCACAGAAATCACGGGCATAAGGCGCAATAAAACCGATGCGGCCAACATAATCCGGATGCGCCAGCTCCAGCGCCGGCCCTGCCGCCTGGGCACGTGCTTGCCGCTGCCAGCCCGCCTCTTCCAGCGCGCGCAGCAACTCACTGCAGCGCATATGCTCTTGTGCAAACAAGGCGACGCCAGCGCCGGTCTGCATCAGCTCAATAAAGCGGACAGTCAGCGGTGCATGCCGCACATAATCCAGAAAGCGCCCCAACTCAGCCCATGCGGTAGAGCGCAGCAGCACCGCATTGAGTTTGATTTTATGCAGGCCCGCCGTCTGGCAGGCGTTGATACCAACAGTCACAGCTGCCAGCTTGTCGACCCCGGTGATGTGGGCAAACTGCGCGGGATCCAGTGAATCAACACTGACATTAATGCTATTCAGCCCAGCCGCGTGATAGGCCTGTGCGTCCTGCGCCAGCCGGTAGCCATTGGTGGTGAGCGCAATATGCTCAACCCCATTAATATCCCGGATGGACCTGATCAGCTCAGGCAAATCGCGCCGCAAGGTGGGCTCGCCGCCGGTCAGCCTGATTTTCCACATGCCCAGTTCAGCAAGCGCCGTCACCAGATTGACGATCTCAGAGCGGGAAAGAAATTGATGCGCACCCGTGGGCGTATAGCCATGCGGCAGGCAATATTGGCATTTGAAGTTACACGCCTCGGTGATGGACAGACGCAAATAGGCAAAACGCCGTCCATAGCTGTCCTGTAATTGTGGTTGGGGTGTCATCCCGGCCCCTTTCCAAATCGTGGAGGTCACAGCGTTTCCCCTGCGGCCCCGGATAAAGCGCCATATCCACCATGGACTTAGGCCCATTACCTTCGGAGTGATGAGCACAATAGGCACAGGCCTGCCGGGGCAACTTGATTGACATCAACTGGGGCGTAAATTTGCTGATAAAGCCTGCGCTAAACCGGCTGGCCATCCGGACGCGGCGCGAGCAGCATCGGTGTAAAAACAACCAGATAAATCAGGAAACACAGCGTCCAAAGCCCGGCCGACACCCCAATCCAGAGCGGATATTGTGCAGGCCAGAGCAACGGCCCACCAACACGCAGGATCGCCGCCAGCTGCATCAACCCAAAGCTGGCCGTTACCAGCGGCGCGGCTACCAGCCGCCGCCCGGTATGGCCGAGTGTTACGCGGCACATCATGCCGATGATAAGGCTGCCGAGCGCGCCAACGGTCAGTGCATGCCAGGCCGGTGACAGCGCAATCCACCCCAGCGTGCCTGCGGCCAACAGGGCCAGACCGGCACACATCCAGAAATAGCCGGCATGCAAGATCCAAAGCAACGGCTCTTGAAACACATGACGGGTGTGATATCGCCGCCCGCGCCAGAGATGCGCCAGCGCCGCCAACCCTGCCAAAGTTGCGGTCAGGCCGGTCTGTTCTGGCAGCAGGCCATAACTGAGTGCGAGTAACACCACCAGCGCCAGACAGACAATATCCAGCTTCATCTGGTTATAGACCGGCAGGTTCAAGCCATACGGCTTCAGGCCCGCCGTGGTAAAAGCCGGAATGATGCGCCCACCAATGACCGAGGCCATGGCCAGAATGAGAAACAGCGCAGCATGCAACCAGCGCAGATCAGCGCTCTGCATGAACATAAGGTCAAATACAAACAACCCGCTGAGCAATGCCACAAATACATAATTGCGGGCATTACGGGTTTTGCGTAGCGGCACATACAGGCTGACCGTCAGCGCCGGGAGAAATGAGAGTTCCAGCAGTAGCTGCATCCCATGCGGCAAACCGGGCACCAGTAGTGCCAACCGGCCTGCCAGCCACAACCCACACAGAAACAGCAAATGGCCTTGGCGCACTGGCGCCCAGCTGGTCCAATTGGCGACAGCGGTCAGCAAAAACCCCGCGACGACGGCGAGACAAAAGCCATAGATCATTTCATGCGCGTGCCAGCCAACCGGATCGGCCAGCGGCATGTCCAGCGCCAACCAACCGGACATGAACACGCCCCAATAGAGGACGAACGAACAGCCCAGCAGAGCCGCGAGGAAAAAGAAGGGACGAAACCCCCGCCCGAGCAAGGGGATATCACACCAGCTGGGTTGATCATGCGGCATTACTGAACCAGAGGCGAATCTGCTCCCTGCAGCTTAAACCCGGCAATTTCGGCCTGACCGGCGAGAATTTGTACATACTGGCTCAGCTCACGTTTCCACACTTGTGCCCGCAGGTGATCGGCCACCCATTGGGAGACAACATCAAACGGCAGCTGCTCACCAGGCGCCATATGATGCAGTTTAATAACATGATAGCCAACTTCAGTCGCCACCGGTGCGGCACACAATGTGCCCGGCTGCATCTGCACCAAAGCCGCCTCAAATTCTGGCAGAGTCTGGCCGGGCGTGATCTGACCCAAATGCCCCTCATTGCCGGACGAGCTGCAGGCAGAATCGCGCCGGGCAATCTCGCCAAACATGGCAGGCTTGAGCTTGAGCAGATCAAGGGTTTCCTGCGCGCGGCGCTGTGCCTGTTCGCGGGCCTGCGTATGATCTGGCGGTGCCAGATACAGAATGTGCGAAACTTCATACACCGGCTGCGTGAGAAAGCGCGTGCGGTTGTTCTGGTAATAGGTCTGGCACTCCTGCGTGGTGGGCTCCAGCGTGCGCAGCTCCTGTTTGAGCAGCTGGTCAATCACACTATCTGGATTGGCCATGGCGGTCACGCGGCTGGCCAGCCCCAGCGCGATAGCCCGCTGCAGCAACAGCTCACGCACCACCAGCGATCGCACCGCCTCATACCGTGCTTCAGCCAGTGAGGCGGCGGGATGGTACTGGACCTCGGCATTGATGAGATCAGCCGGAATCTCAATGCCATTAACGCTGACCGGATTGGCATGAACTGTCATGGCTTAAGTCTCCCGCCGACGCACGATTTGATACTGGCTGCGCAGGACATAAAATACCGGGGCGCTCCAGATATGCACCAGACGTGTGAACGGGAACACCAGGAAGATGAACATGCCCAGCACGATATGCAGCTTGAAGATGACGTGCACATCAGCCAGATAGTCAGACGCTCCCATCCGGAAGGTGACAATATGCTGCGCCCATTCCATGAACTTGACCATTTCATGACCGTCCAGATGATGCATGGAAACCGTGATACTGGCCAGACCTAGCAGCAGCTGACCCAGCAGCAGTACCAGCACGGCAATATCGCCAAATGAACTGGTCACCCGGATGCGCGGGTCAAACAGGCGGCGATGCAGCAACAGCAACAGCCCGGCCAGACAGCACAGACCGGCAATGCCGCCCACACTCATGGCCATCAGCTGCTTGAAGCCGTGGGAAATGCCCATCGCATCAAACACCCAGATTGGGGTGAGCAGACCAACCGCATGTCCACCCAACACAATCAGCACGCCCACATGGAACAGCACACTGCCCCACATCAGCTGCTTTTTACGCAGAAACTGGCTGGATTTGCTGCGCCATGAATAGGGATCGCGGTCAAACCGGATAATGCTGCCCAAAATCAGGATGGTCAGGGTAATGTAAGGTAAAATCTGGAACAGGAAGAAATGGAGAGACGCATTCATGTTGCAGCTCCGGTCTTTGAGGAATCCATATGCATACGTGCCAGCATGTCTGCCGCCTTAGGGCAGGCATCCGCAGCGCTTGAGCCTTGCTGCGGGGGCGCCAGCGCAAACTGCTCGCCCCATGCCGCGTCCAACCGCTCATTATCCGGCATCTGGCCGTCATCAGCCAGCAGGCTGGCTTGCAGGCGCGCCGGGTCCGGCTTGCGTGCGGCCAGCAGCGTCACCGCTTCCAGCAGATCAGCATAACTGCTCTGCCGGTTGCGCAGGCGCTGGGCTAATGCCCCCAGAATTTCGACCACACCATCCAGCGCGGCGCGGACCTCAGCCAATGGAAGCAGGGCCACATATTCAAGGAACATCGGCAGATAGTCCGGCGTATGCTCGGTAGCATTGTGCAGACCCTGCGCGCGGTAGATCTGGTCGAGATCAACCAGCGCCTGTCCACGATCACGGGAATCGCCATGCACATGCTCAAACAGATGCAAGGACAGCGACGGCGTGCGGTCGAACAGGCTAACATACATTTCCTGTGCGTCCAGCAGATCAGCTACCGCCAGCTCATTCATGAAACGCGTGACGGCCTGCAGGCTGGCGTTATTGAGCCAGCCTTCGGCTTGCAGCAGCTGCGTCATCTCCGGCAATGCGGCCATCAGGTCAGCCTGCGGATAGGAAAGCAAGGCCGCCAGAATGCGCGGGGTCTGGTTATTGATCTTCTGCATGTCAGCCACATCCGCCTCCCTTGCCACCACCGCCACAACCACCACAGCCCCCACCTGAACTGCCCGAGCCACCATGAGAATGGCTGCCACAACCACCGCCGGCGCCACTGAGCATATCGGCACGATACGGCGACTTCTCGGCATGATCGCGGGTGAAGATGGTGTTGATCCGGTTATCCGGCTGACTGCCGGAACGGCCGCGGCTTTGATGCTGCGATTCAAAGAAATCCGCTTCCGAATTGCTATGACCAGAGCAGCCATTACCAAAACTGAAGCCACAGCCGCCGCTTTCGCCAAAGGCATCCAGCGTTTCTTCACGATGACCAGTGGGGATCACAAAACGATCTTCGTAATTGGCCAGCGCCATGATCTTGTACATTTCCTCAACCCGCGCCGGGGTCAACCCAACCTGATAGACCACGTCGGAATCCGGCTCATGATCAATCAGTTTGCTGCGCATGTAATGGCGCATGGCGATCATGCGCTTGAGGCCTGTGACCACCGGTTCTTCATTGCCACCCGTCAGCAGGTTGGCCAGATATTTAACCGGAATGCGCAGTGACTGGATATCGGGAATGATACCATCATCGCTCATCGGGATATTGCCAGCCTCGGCAGCCGCCTTGATCGGGCTGAGCGGCGGCACATACCAGACCATGGGCAGCGTGCGATATTCCGGATGCAGCGGAAACGCCACTTTCCAGTCCATCGCCATCTTGTAGACCGGCGAGCGGCGCGCTGCTTCCAGCCAGTTCTCCGGAATGCCATCGCGCAGGGCCTGCGCAATCACGGCCGGATCATTGGGATCAAGGAAGATGTTGAGCTGGGCCTGATAGAGATCACCCTCATTCTCGGTGCTGGCGGCCTCTTCAATCCGGTCTGCATCATAGAGCATGACGCCCAGATAGCGGATGCGGCCCACACAAGTTTCCGAACAGACCGTCGGCTCACCGTTTTCAATGCGCGGATAGCAGAACGTGCACTTCTCGGCCTTGCCGCTCTTCCAGTTGTAGTAAATCTTCTTGTACGGACAGCCGGAGATGCACATGCGCCAGCCGCGGCACTTGTTCTGATCGATCAGGACAATGCCGTCTTCCTCGCGCTTGTAGATTGAGCCGGACGGACAGGCCGCCACACAGGTGGGATTCAGGCAATGCTCGCACAGACGCGGCAGATACATCATGAAGGTGTTTTCGAACTGGCCGTAAATCTCGCGTTCGATATCCTTGAAGTTGTAATCCTGCTTGCGGCTGCTGAACTCGGTTCCGAGAATTTCTTCCCAGTTGGGGCCCCAATTGATCTTCTCCATCCGCTCACCGGTAATCAGCGAGCGCGGGCGTGCAACCGGCGACGTTTTCACCTCGGGCGAGCGCTGCAGATTATCGTAGTCGAAGGTGAACGGCTCGTAATAATCGTCAATCTCCGGCATATCCGGGTTGGCGAAGATCTTGGCCAGAATGCGCCAGCGCCCACCCATCTTGGGCTGGAGCTTGCCGTTGGGCTTGCGCACCCAACCGCCATTCCAGCGCTTCTGGTTTTCCCAATCCTTGGGAAAGCCGATGCCGGGCTTGGTCTCGACATTATTAAACCAGGCATATTCCACGCCTTCGCGCGAGGTCCACACATTCTTGCAAGTCACCGAGCAGGTATGGCACCCGATGCACTTGTCCAGATTGAGAACCATACCGATCTGAGCACGAACTTTCATAACTCTCTCCGTTCCCGGCTATTAGCGATGACAGCTGGTTGCCTGAGCCACCGGCTCGTCCATCCAGTCCACCTTGTCCATGCGGCGCACCAGCACGAACTCATCGCGGTTGGAGCCAACCGTACCGTAATAATTGAAGCCATAGGCCAGCTGGGCATACCCACCGATCATATGCGTGGGTTTGACCGTGGCCCGGGTGACCGAATTGTGGATGCCACCGCGCGCGCCGGTAATCTGGCTGCCCGGTACATTCACGATCTTCTCCTGCGCATGGTACATCAGGGTCATCCCCGGCATGACGCGCTGGCTGACAACGGCACGCGCCACAATGGCGCCATTGCTGTTGAAGACTTCAATCCAGTCATTGTCCTTGATGCCGACACTGGCGGCGTCCGTCTCGCTCATCCAGACAATCGACCCGCCGCGCGAGAGCGTGAGCATGTGCAGATTGTCGGAATAGGTCGAGTGGATGCCCCATTTCTGGTGCGGCGTGATGAAGTTGAGGGCAATGGCCGGGTTGCCATTTTCCTTCACCCCCTGCATGGCGGCCAGTGTCTGGGTATCAACCGGCGGCTTGTACGTCACCAGAGCTTCGCCAAAATCACGCATCCACGGGTGATCCTGATAGAGCTGCTGACGGCCGGTCAGCGTGCGCCACGGAATAAACTCATGCACATTGGTATAGCCCGCATTGTAGCTGACATGCTCGGATTCAATCCCGCTCCAGGTAGGCGAGGAAATGATCTTGCGCGGCTGGGCCTGAATGTCGCGGAAGCGGATTTTCTCGTCTTCCTTGGCGCGCGCCAGATGGGTATGGTCACGGCCAGTAAACTCACCCAGCGCCTGCCACGACTTAACCGCTACTTCGCCATTGGTTTCCGGTGCCAGAGACAGGATGACTTCGCAGGCATCGATATCCGTATTGATACGGGCCCTACCCTCTTCCTCACCATTGAGCTGGCGCAGGAACTGCACTTCGTGATCCGTATTCCAGCCGATACCCTTACCGCCATTGCCCAGCTTTTCAAGGAGCGGGCCGAGCGTGGTAAAACGCTTGTAGAGGTTGGGATAGTCACGTTCCACCACTTTCATGGACGGCATGGTGACACCCGGCAGGGCTTCACATTCGCCCTTCTTCCAGTCCTTTACATCCAGCGGCTGGGCCAGTTCGGCTGCCGTATCATGCTGGATCGGGGTTAGCACCAGCTCCTGCTCAACGCCCAGATGCCCATCAGACAGCTCAGAGACTTTCTTGGCCAGGCCTTTATAAATGTCCCAATCGGTGCGGCTCTGCCAGACCGGTGCAACCGCTTCGGACAGCGGATGGATGAACGGATGCATGTCTGATGTATTAAGGTCGTTCTTTTCGTACCAGCTGGCTGTAGGCAGCACGATGTCTGAATAGACGCAGGTGGTCGACATGCGGAAATCCAGCGTGACCAGCAAGTCCAGCTTTCCCTCCGGCGCCTGGTCATGCCAAACCGCTTCCAGATTGGCCTTCTTGCCCTCAACGCCCAGATCCTTGCCCTGCACGCCATGACGGGTGCCCAGCAGGTGACGCAGGAAATATTCATGGCCCTTGCCGCTGGAGCCCAGCAGATTGGAGCGCCAGACAAACATGTTACGCGGCCAGTTATCCGGATGATCCGGGTCTTCACACGACATGCGCAGCGTGCCGTTCTTGAGGGATTCAACCGCATAGGCAACCGGGTCCTTGCCCTGTGCCTGTGCATCACGCACGACACGCAGTGGATTGGTTTGCAGCTGCGGGGCGGATGGCAGCCACCCCATACGTTCGGCGCGAATGTTGCAATCGATCAGACTACCCTGCCAGCGGCTGCGGTCGGCATAGGGCGCCAGCATGCTGTCAGGCGTGAGTGTTTCATAGCGCCACTGGTCAGTATGCGCATAGAAGAACGAGGTGCTGTTCTGCTGGCGCGGCGGACGCAGCCAGTCAGTAGCGAAGGCAAGCGGCACCCAGCCGGTTTGCGGGCGCAGCTTTTCCTGGCCGACATAATGAGCCCAGCCGCCACCGGACTGACCGATACAGCCGCAGAACACCAGCATGTTGATGCAAGCCCGATAGTTCATGTCCATATGGTACCAGTGGTTCATGGCCGCGCCGATGATGATCATCGACTTGCCCTTGGTCTTGCTTGCGTTACGGGCAAAACTGCGCGCTACCCGAATGACCTGATCACGCGGCACGCCGGTGATGCTTTCCTGCCAGGCCGGAGTGTAGGCAACATTGTCGTCATAACTGGCAGCCACATGACCGCCGCCCAGTCCGCGATCAATGCCATAATTGGCGCACAGCAGGTCAAACACCGTGGCGACCAGAATGCTGCCATCCTTGGTCTGGACGCGGCGGGCCGGCACATGGCGCAGCTGGATCTCGTCCTGCGGATTATGATTGAAATGCTCATGCTGGATATGGCCGAAATACGGGAAGGCCACAGCGGCATTTTCGTCCTGCGCGCCAGCTAGTGTCTTGCGCAAGCGGTAACGGTCAGAGGGCGCAATATTCCACTTGCCCTTTTCACCCCAGCGGTGCCCGATGCTGCCATCCGGCACAACCGGATTGCCGCTGATCTCATCAAGCGCAACCGTTTTCCAGTCGGGATTGTTGGTTTCACCCAAACCGTCAGCAAAGTCACTGGCACGCAGCATGCGGCCCGGCACCAATGCCCCGTCTTTTTCTTCCAGACGCACCAAAAACGGCATGTCGGTATAAGTGCGGCAATAATCATCGAAATAGGGATCGACATTCTCAAGATGGAATTCCTTGAGAATGACATGACCCATGGCCATGCCCAGCGCGGCATCGGTGCCCTGCTTGGGATTAAGCCAGATATCCCCAAACTTGGAAGCTTCCGAGAAGTCCGGTGTAATCGTGACAACCTGCGTGCCCTTGTAGCGCGCCTCGGTCATGAAGTGGGCATCGGGCGTACGCGTCTGCGGTACGTTAGAGCCCCACATGATGATAAAGCCTGAATTATACCAGTCGGCACTCTCCGGCACGTCTGTCTGCTCACCCCAGGTCTGCGGTGAGGCGGGCGGCAGATCACAATACCAATCATAGAAGCTCATGCATACGCCGCCAAGCAGCGAGAGATAGCGCGAGCCGGCGGCATACGAGACCATCGACATGGCCGGAATCGGCGAGAACCCGATGATGCGGTCAGGTCCATGCGCTTTGATGGTGTGAATGTTGGCCGCAGCAATCAGCTCATTTGCTTCATCCCAGCCCACCCGCACAAAACCACCCATACCGCGCACTTGCTGATATTCGCGGCGACGCTCTTCATCCGACTGGATCCAGGCCCAGGCCTTGATGGGATCGTCATATTGCTTGCGCGCTTCACGCCACAGCTTGAGCAGGCGCTTGCGCATCAGCGGGAACTTCAGGCGGTTGGCACTGTAAATATACCAGCTATAGCTGGCACCACGCGCACAGCCGCGTGGCTCATGATTGGGCATGTCCGGGCGGGTGCGCGGATAATCGGTCTGCTGGGTTTCCCAGGTGATCAGGCCGTTCTTGACATAAATCTTCCACGAGCATGACCCGGTGCAATTCACGCCATGAGTAGAGCGCACAATCTTGTCATGCGCCCAGCGGTTGCGATAGGCATCTTCCCACTTGCGGTTTTCCGAACTGGTCACCCCATGACCACCGGAAAAATCCTCACGCTGATACTTGAAGAACATCAGTCGATCGAGAAAATAGCTCATGCTTTATACTCCTTAAGGATTCTTGTACTTGGCGGCCGGGCGCAGATACGCCATCCAGTTCAGGACAACGCACACCACATAGAATGCGGCAAAGCCGTAGAGCGCATGTTGCGGGGTGCCGCCTTCAATCTGCTCACCGAAAACAAGCGGGATGATAAAGGCACCATAGGCCGCAATGGCCGAAGTCCAGCCCAGCACCGGGCCGGCCTGCTGGCGGTCAAACACCACGGCAATAGTCCGGAAGGTGGAGCCATTGCCGATCCCGGCGGTCAGGAACAGAGCCAGGAATGACAGGAAGAACGGTGCAAAGAAATCCTGCGGTGTGGCCGACGCATAAGCCAGCTGCATATAATGTGCCGCTGCCAGCGCCGCACCGACCATCAGAACAGACATATACTGCGTGACACGGGCCCCGCCCAGCTTGTCAGCCAGCCAGCCGCCAACCGGACGAATGATGGCGCCAATGAACGGGCCGATCCACGCATACATCAGCGCTGACGGGCCAACCGGATTAGGGGTGTTATGGGTCAATACACCACTGGCGTCAGCAATGTGCTGGAAACCGAAGATCACCTTGATCGACAGCGGCAGCGCAGCCGAATAACCAATGAACGAGCCAAAGGTCATGGTGTAAATGATGGTCATGATCCAGGTGTGCGGATGCGAGAAGATCCGGTACTGCTGGCGCACACGCTGGCTCAGGCCCGGCAGAACCGCCAGCACCGCCAGTGTGGCGAGAATGACAACCGGCAATACCAGCCACTTGCTGACCGCCAGACCAGACCCATTGGCGCTAGCTGGCAACATCAGCCACAGGCCCATCACAGTGGTGGCAAGGCCAACGCCCAGCATCACACTGATCTTGATGAAGGCTGATACCGGATTGCCGATCTGCGGCGAAACCTGCTCGGTGCGAATATTGCTGATCAGCACCCAAGACAGCAGCACCAGCGGCACCAGAATGGCGGCCCACACAAAACCGGCATTGTGAATGAAGGTTTCAGCACCCGCCGGAATCTTGCCGATCAGGGTACCGGAATCACCTTTGAGCACCATCGGCGCACCACCAAAGATCCCCATGGTCATCACCAGCGGAATCAGGATCTGTGCGGAGGTCACCCCAAAGTTACCTAAGCCTGCATTAAGACCAAGAGCCAACCCTTGCATACGCTTGGGGAAGAAGAAGCTGATATTCGACATCGAGGCAGCAAAGTTGCCGCCACCAAAGCCACACAGCAGCGCCAGCAGCTGAAACTGCCAGAGCGGTGTATTCACATCTTGCAGCGCAAAACCAGTGCCAATCGCAGGGATCAGCAGCAAAGCCGTGGTCAGGAAAATGGTATTCCGCCCCCCGGCAATGCGCACAAAGAACGAGCTGGGGATACGCAAGGTGGCGCCAGCCAGACCGGCGATGGAGTTCAGGGTAAAAAGATCAGCCTTGCTGAATGTAAAGCCCAGATTGAGCATCTGAACGGTAATGACGCTCCAATAAATCCAGACCGCAAAGCCACACAGCAGACACGGGATCGAAATCCACAAGGTACGCCAAGCTGTTGCAGCCCCCTGCTGCTGCCAGAACGTAGCATCTTCGGGTTCCCAGTGGGTAATATCCTGAGCCATTTAACACTCCATTTGCCCGCACGAAAATTTCGCGAGCTTCCTGGCGCGGTATATGGCAGTCTGTTGGTTCGACGTAATTGATTGCAATCAACTCCTGAACAGGGCAGAAAATAATTATGACCACCCGCCCCCTGCAGCACATCATCAGCCGCCTGAACCAACAGGTACAAGCAAGCGCCGATCAGGCCGGTGGCAGCGCGTCCGCACAGAGCTATCTGTTCTCGCATCTCAGCCCGCAAAGTCTGGATTATCTGCTGGCGCACGCGCGCACCCAGCACTTTAACGCGCAGCAGCAAATTATAGGTCATGGCGATAAGGTTGATTTTCTTTATCTGGTTCTAACTGGCAGCGTCAGAACGACCCGCATCAATGCCAACGGTCAGGAAGCCGTGGTGCGTTTGCTGCAGCCGGGTGAAACTTTTATGGATGCGATTATTTTTATGCCCGGCCCTTCGCCGGTTACTGCCATCGCACTGGAAGATGTATCCCTGCTTTCCATTCCGGCTGATATTGTGCGCCAGCATGCGCTCAAAGATGCGCAATTTGCCAGCAACCTGCTGCGTATTGTGACCTCGCATTATAAAACCGCCATGCAACAGATTGAGATGATCTCAACCAAATCGCCGGTAGAGCGGTTGGGCTATTATCTGCTGCGCCTGCATCTGGAACAGAAACCGGACAGCCTTGAATTTACCCTGCCTTTTCAGAAAGCCATGATCGCCAGCCATTTGGGCATGACACCGGAAACCTTCTCGCGCGCGTTGGCCCATATCCGCAAGATGGGCATAGATATTGATCAAAAGCATATCTCCCTGCGCGATGCTTTTACCCTGTGCCACTTCTGTGATTCTGACCAGTCCAGCTTGTGTCCGCGCGCGGGCACGACTGAATGCCCACATCACGAAGGCGACTGCCCGAGCAGCTGTAAACATTAATAAAGTCAGCTAGATCAGGCAAAAACCCCAACTTGATTGAAAACAAGTCACTCTAGGCCCGCCCATTCTATTATCCGGGCATGGAGACGCGCCGCATCATCATCTGGGATCTGGAGAACACCCTCTACCCTTATACGCCTGCTTTTGGCCCGGCGGCGCGGCACGCGCTGGCACAAACCATTGAAGACCTGCAACTAGGCATGAGTGCAGCGCAGGCTTGGAATTTTGCCCAGCCAACCTATCCCTTGCAGACCATTTCGCGCCTGACCGCCATGAGCGGCCGCTCGCAGCATGAACTGTTCTTGCGCTTTCATGACAACCTCAAGCCCGACTTCATCACACCGGACCCGCTGCTGGCGCATGAAATCCGGCATTGTCCAGCCCAACATGCCATGATCACTCATAGCAGTCGCCGCTTTGCCGAGCGCGCGCTGGCACATATGGGCCTGAGCGAAGCATTTCCACCTCATCTGCGCATCACCAGTGAGGATATGGGCGGCATTGGCAAGAACGACGCCAGCGCGGCGGTCACACTCGCCCTCAAGCGCCTTGATGCGCAGCCGCACGACGCCATCATGGTGGATGACCGCGACGTGAACCTCAAATATCCGCGTGAGTTGGGTTTGATCGGTATTCTGGTCGGCAATCGTGGTGAAGAGCTCGACGCCCAGCACTGCCACTACTATTATCCCACTGCTGGTAGCTTTCTACGCAGCTATAATCTGCAGGCTGGCCCTCTGCTATCACCTGTCTCGGCGCAGCCTACAGCCAGCCCCTCTCGCTACAAATCACAAAAAAACCATGGCCACGAACCCTAAGCTCATCCTGTGGGATCTAGATGGTACATTGTGCCAGCATAACGAGGCTTTCTTCCGTCTTGCCCCTAAGGCTGTTGCAGCCGCAGCTCTCGACTTTGACATTCCCATGAAGCCTAAAAAAGCTCTGCAGCTGGCACAGGATAACTTTAAGGGACAGCGCGAAAGCATTATGGCTTTCGTTAAACAGTTTAATCTTGAAGAAAAAGAGGTTTTTTCTCGGTACTATCACCATCTTGATCCCGACTTTATTGCAAGCTCTCCAGAATTAGTCATGGCAATCCGCAATTTGACCATTCATACAAGCTGTGGGGTCCTGACTCAGGCACCAGAAAGCTGGGCAATAAAAGCCCTAGAACGTTTGGGGTTAGGCTCCTACTTCAATAATAATATGATAATCGGTCATACTTGTCTGAATGGTGCACGAAAGACCGAAAAAGAATGTAGCGACCACGTAAGCAGAATATTGCAAGAGCAGCATTATAGCCGACAGGATGTTGCACTTGTAGATGACAAACTGAAAGTTTTAATGACACTGGGATCTTGCATTGGCACACGCATATGGTTGCAAAACCAGCCCGGCCAAGTTCTACCCCCGGATGGCATACTGACCGCGACGACGCCGCTTGAGGTTATTAGATTACTGGAAAACACAGCAATCGCAGAACACGGAACCTGAAGTCAGCGCCCCCTTTTGTTGAGGGGGAGGAAGTTCGGCCGTTAGGGTTGCTACTGCCTCCTGAGAGGATTCCGATTTGCCTATTAATCTAAATTTATTTACCCTAGTTACCCGCCTGCTAATTCAGAAATAGCTAGAAAAAATCGATCACTCCCGCTCAGCGCGGGTCCTCGGTTCGAGGTAGACTGCACACACCGCCATTATTTTTTGACAGTCATAGGCCCGGTTTTGTCATATCATGGCCTGCATGAACTTACGCGCTAGCCTTCTGCTTGTTGGCCTGATCCTGATTGGCAGTAGTGGCGGATATATCCTGCATCAAGATCAACAGCTGCAGCGGCAGCAACAGGCGCGTGGGCAATTATCCGGCTTTCCGGCTGCGCCGCCCATGCAGAGCATGACCTCCCGCTATCAGGAAATCATCACCACCACTTCCAGCTGGCCGTATGCCTTCAAATATTACCTGTATGTACCCGAGCATTACGACCCCACCCGCACATATCCACTGCTCCTGCTGTTACATGGCAGCAGCCGGCACATGTATGGCGGCGCCTATTACCTGACGCGTGGCATCAGCCAGACGCATCCGGCCTTTGTTCTCATCCCCATTGCTCCGGCCGACATGGTCTGGACCGAACCTGTCGGCCAAGCCCCCACAGCGCCAGCCGCAGCCACGCTCGCCCTGCAAGCCATACAAGAGGTTGAACGGGCCTACGCTGTTGATACCAAGCGTATCTATGTCAGCGGCTATTCTCTCGGTGGCATTGGCGCCCTCGGCATGGTTTTGCAACATCCGGATGTGTTTGCCGCCGCTTTGGTCTTATGCGGTACCTGGCCTGTGCAAGATGCTGCCCACTTCCCGCAGGTGCCCCTTTACATAACGCATGGCGCGCGTGACACCACCATTCCCCCACCGCGTGAGCTAGTGGCTGCACTTCAACAAGCGGGCAAGCCTGTCACTTACACGGAATATCCCGGTGTTGGGCATGATGTCTGGAATTATGTTTATACATCGCCCGCTATGTGGGATTGGCTGTTTGCGCAGGCCCGCAAAGACTAGCCTACCAGTCCATTACACCGCTTCAGGAACCTGGCCAAAACTGACAAACTCAGGTGCGGGCAGCAGCGCCGCAATTTTATGAAACTGGCGCAACGTCACAGCCGCCGCAAAGCTCACACGCTGGGTGCTGGACACACCAGACAGGCTCATATCAGCGCCGCGCTCCAGACGCACGATTAGCGGCTCATAAGTGGCCGTGTTGAGGACCAACTCGCCCGTGCGTACCATTTTATCAGGATCAGCAATGACCAGCGTATACGGTGGCAGCCAACTGTCAGCCGAAGCGCCCAGCTCCACAGCATAGGCCTGCGCCGACAGCGTGCCGGGGTCAGGGACGGTCAGCAGACGGCGCGCATAAGAACCCTTCATATGGCCAGCCTGCAGGGCTGCCACCGTCAACACCGGCAAGGTCAGCTGACCGGACTGGTTCTTGCCGGTTTCAGTTTTTTCAGTTTCAGTTTTTTCTGGCGGCGTACGATAGAGCGTCTGCTCAGCTACCTGATACGCTAAAATCTCCTGCAGCTGATTGACCGGCATGCGGAATAACTTGGCCAGCCGCGTGATATGCACCTCGGTGAGTTTACGCTCACCATTTTCGATCCGGCATAATTCACTGCGCGAGATCTCGCTGATTTTGGAGGCCTGCTCCAATGTAAGCCCCACCAGCGAGCGCAGATGCGTGAGGCGCTCACCCGGACTGCGCACACAGGCTTCCATCATGGTGAATTGTTTGCGGCTCCAGGCGGTCAGAATGTCAGCGTCCACGGTGCGTCCTGTTGACTGGCGAAATTTCTGGGCAAATATCCTGCCCTTTATGACTGCCGCGCCCCTGCGACGCAGCGGATGCACAATGTTCTTTTTCGCCACGCGTTACACTCCGACAGATTAAGGAGATACCGGGATTTTTCCCTCATTCAAGCGGAATGAGACCCAGTGAGACAGCCTTGATCACGGCGTGCGTGCGCGTCTGCGCGTTGAGCTTGCGCATAACTGATTGAATATGCGTCACAACTGTCTTGTCCGAGATATGCAAAATCTCCGCTATATCCGGAGTGTTTTTGCCTGCTGCGACCCATTTGAGGCACTCAATTTCACGCGGCGACAGACGTGGCGAAATGCGGGAATTTTTTTCGATCTCATCAGCCAGCAACACCAGCGCCCGCTCATGAATGGCGAGGCCTAATTGGGTGAGCGCGCCGCGCCCCAGCTCAATGGATGATTTGCGCTCCTGTGCACTGCCCTGCGCCACCGCCGAAAACACGGCAAAGGCCTTGGGCCCATGGATGGGCACCGAAAAGCCATCGCGGATATCAAACGCGCGCGCTTCATCAAAAACGCGCCCCGCCACCGTACTGATCTCGCGCTGCTGGCACTCCTGCCATGAAAACGGCATGACTGATTTACGCGAGCGCTCATGCACCACATCGTGAAACAGATAACCCTTTTCAATATAACGATGCAGCCACTCATCCGGATAACTGGAAAAGAAAGTGAGCAAGCGGTCCCCATGGCCATTCACACGCAGCAGGTGATAGGTCGCCATTTTAAATCCAAGATCAGCCAGCAAGACGCTGACCAGCTGCTCCATCTCGCTGATGGAACTGCAGACCTGAATCTTCTCAATCAGCTCGGGTGAAATTGCGTATTGCCAAATCAGACTGGACACAGCCACCTGCCGTCAGCATTACAACCTGTACGCGAAATCAGCACAAGAATTATCCCTTTTGCGTCATCACATGACCCATAGGTCATTATACCATACACCGAGATGGCCTGCTGCATGAGAATACAGGATCAACCCACTAAAAATGCGGGATAAATCCCGTTTCACATGGGGCGGCAATTTCTAGATAAGTGAGATGTTGCGAAAGGAGATGGAGATGGCGGACCCGACACGATTCGAACGTGCGACCTTCGCCTTCGGAGGGCGACGCTCTATCCAGCTGAGCTACGGGTCCCTAAACTATATATACCCCCGCCGCTCCTGGGTTTGTCGCGCCATGCGCGACGGGCCAGCTGAGCACCGGGGTCTCTTCTCTTTCGTATATCTGATAAATGGCTGGCTCGCCAGCATTTCTAACAAGCAGCCCATATCAACGGCCAGCCTGCCCACCCATTAAGCGGCTGATATTATAAGGAAATATCAGCTGCGCCCATACATGCGGCTAAATCATAGGCAGGGCGGCAGCAAAAGAAGATCAACTCAGAGTCACGCTGAGGCGGCAGTGGCTGTATCCGCCGCCTCACGACCGCATACATAGCCACTACGCATAAACAAGGCTCCAACGACCAGATAGACTGCAAACGGCAAGCACGCCCACACCGGCGAGCGCGCCAGCATAAAGCCAAACTCATCAATCGCCACAAACCCGCCCAGCATGAAAACAAGAGGCAGCCATTGCCGGCGACGCCACCACAGCGCCATGAAATAAGCGGCCGCTGGCACCGCAAACAAAAAGTTATAGATCCAGCACAAGGGACTAAGAATAAATGAACACCACAATAACAGCGCCGCCCCAACCAACGGCACCGCGCGCGCTACATAACTGATCCATAAAGCCAGAGCGAATATGAGCAGTGAGGCCGCATATGTCAGCGGCTTGACCAGATCCGGCGCCAGAATGGGCGGCACCGGCCAATAATGCGGCGTTGGCGACAGCAAGCGCGAAACAGCTGCGTTAAGCCCCATATTATAGGGCTCACCCAGCGGCCAGCGTGGCTGCGCCACAACTTGCTGGCCATAACCTTTCTGCGCCACTGTCAGCAACCACTGCCCCCAAATATCATGTGGGAAAATCAGCCATGTCAGCCCGCACAGCGCCAACGTAAGCGCCACCAGCCAGACGAGAGCCACCCGATAGCGCCGGAGCAACAGCAACAGCGCGATAACCCCCGGCGTCACCTTGAACACCCCAGCCAAGACCGCCCCAACTGCCAGCAATCCATTGTGCTGCCCGCGTAGGCCCCATAAAAACATCAAGGTGCCAAGCCCGATCAGACCTGTCACCTGCCCGCACAACAAGGCTGACAAAACAGCCTGGCTTTTCAAAAGCAGCAAGACGGCAATAGCCGCACACAGCAGCGACCCGCTCAGACACGCAATAAACGCGCCCACCCCTGTTATCAAGAGAGCGAGCAGAACCACGTTAACGTCATGCGCCAGTTCTGTGGCTAGCTCATCTCCCCCTTGCGCAAACGGGATGAAGAACAGCAAGGCCGGCGGCGGATAGATATAATAGGAAACAAATGGCGGCGTCTGGTAGCGCTCCATTCCCGCCATGTCATACGGAGAGTCTCCCGCCTGCGCCAACAGGACCGCCGCACGATAGGCCAGCAGGTCATTCGCCTTGTGAACCCCAGCGGCCAGCATGTCAGCCCGATTGATCGGGTTGAGCACGGCGGCGCTCACCAGCAGACACAACGTCAGCGCAACCCAATGGACCAAGGTCAGCTGACGTATGGCTTTGATAAAGGATATCACTTCCCCGGCCCCCTTAATCGGCTTTCCATATCAGCCACGGCAAGTTGACCTTGGCAAGGCCAACCTATCCGGGCATGTTGCCAGCAAGCCCTTTAACTTCAGGGCATTAAACGGATGTTTTTAAAAATCCGTCTGCATTTTCAATTACAACTCATTGAAAATCAAGGACGCACCTTGCCGGATATGCCGAGTCGAGTTAGAGTGAAACGGATATGCCACGCCTGCCCCTGCGCCTTGCCCCATCCATTCTGTCAGCCGACTTTGCGCGGCTGGGCGATGAAGTGCGCGCGGTGGATTCCGCTGGCGCTGATTTTATCCATATCGATGTGATGGACGGCCATTTTGTCCCCAATCTGACCATTGGCCCGGCTGTTATCAAGGCGCTGCGCCCCCATACCCGCAAGACCTTTGACGTGCATCTGATGATCAGCCCGGTTGATGGCCTGATCCCCGCTTTTGCCGCCGCTGGCGCGGATATTCTGACCGTGCACCCGGAAGCCGGGCCGCATCTGCACCGCACGCTGCAGCTCATCAAGGCACAGGGCATCAAGTGCGGCGTCGCGCTGAACCCCGCCACCCCAGCCAGCGTGATTGAGCCCGTGCTGGGCGAGGTTGATCTGGTGCTGGCCATGAGCGTGAATCCCGGCTTTGGCGGGCAGAACTTTATTCCCGCCACTTTGGCCAAACTGCGCGACCTGCGCGCCATGATTGACGCCGGCGGCCGAGAGATCCTGCTGGAAGTTGATGGTGGCATCAACGCCCAGACCGCACCTCAGGCCATCGCCGCCGGGGCTGATGTGCTGGTAGCGGGCAGTGCCGTGTTTACCGGCAATCCGGCCGACTACGCCAACAACCTCAATCAGCTGCGGGTGATGGCATGAGCGATCACAACCACGACATGCTGGAACATGACAGCCCGATCGGCCTGATCCGCCATGGCAACATGCTGGACAAGATGCGCGCCCAGCTGGCGCAGCTGCGTCTGAACAATCCGCTGAGCAATATCAGCTTTGCCGCCCCGCAGATGGAAACGCTGGCCGTGGTGCCGGTTGATAGCTGGCCGGGCGATGCCACAGCAGGCACTGAGCTGATTCAAGGCATTCTGCGCTTTGGCGGTCAGGTCATTCAGCAGCGCGAACCCAATTGGGACCCGGTCGGCGCCAGCCCCGGCTTTTACCACACCCTGCACAGCTTTGAATGGCTGCGCGACCTGCGCGCACTGGGCGGCGATATTGCCCGCCGTCAGGCCCGCCTGCTGGTGCGCAGCTGGATTGAACAGAACACCAATATGGCCAGCCCGGCCTATAGCCCGACGCTGACGGCGCTGCGCATCACCAACTGGCTGGGCCTGTACGACTTCTTCTGCGCCAGCGCCGATGATGAGTTCCGCGCGCTGGTATTTGACAGCTTGCGCCGCCAGTCCCGCTATCTGGGTCGGGTCATGGGCCAGGCCCCTGCCGGACATGAGCGCTTTACCGTTCTCAAAGGCATGTTTTACGCTGGCGTGTGCCTGCCCAAGGGCGAGGCCCGTCTGGCCGCTGCCCTGCGCGCCTTAACGCCGGAACTCACCAGCCAGATTCTGGCCGATGGCGGCCATGTGGAGCGCAGCCCGCAGATGATGCTGCATGTCTTGCGCGACCTGATCGACATCCGCGCCATACTGCGCAGCGGCGCGCAGGAAATTCCTGAAAAGCTGCAACATGCAATTGACCGCATGACCCCGGCCCTGCGCTTCTTCCGTCATGCCGATGGCACCCTCTCACAGTTCAATGGCGGGCGTGAAGGCAATCCGGCCTTGATTGAAGCGGTCCTCAACCATGCCGATGCACGCGGCCGTCCGCTGCGTTCAATGCCGCATATCGGGTTTGAGCGCATTGTGGCGGGCCGCACCTGCGTGATTATGGATTGCGGCGCACCGCC
>Ga0255220_1000083_pt1 | contig 36861 bp, 34 predicted proteins | sample Miss_Colum_RepB__FD_188423 | JGI IMG/M metagenome (GOLD analysis project Ga0255220, IMG submission 188423) | Freshwater microbial communities from Mississippi River, Louisiana, United States - Miss_Colum_RepB_8d | ecosystem: Environmental > Aquatic > Freshwater > River | place: USA: Louisiana...
TCGGGATCTGGCAGGGCACCGTGAGCGAGGCCAGCACATTAGGCAGGGTCGCAAAGCCGCTGGTCTGCATCAGCAGGATGCCGCGCAGCCCGGCCATGTAGGCGCCGCTGACGATGCCGACCGCCTCTTCCTCGCGTGCCGGGCAAATTACCGTGAAATAGTCATCCGCGTGTAGCCGTTTGATCAAGGGGGCGAGCACCTTGTCGGGCACGTAGGTCACCAGGCGCACCTCATTGGCCTTGAGCACCCGGACGATGGTTTCGTCCCAGGTTTCGGGCGGGGATATCGGGCTTTGTTCGGTCATGGGCGGGTTCGTCGGTGTCTGCCGGGTCAGCGGCGCATTCTATGAACAGACTGCGCTGTGAACAAGGTGCTGATTCTGGCGGGCGGCAGTGCCTGCTCAGCCCGGCATGCCGCGTGTGGAGACCGGCTAGCTGGGCGACGCCCACGGGTTGATCAACGCCACCCCGGTCGGTGCAAAATCCTCGACGTTCCGGGTCACGACGGTCATGCCATGAACCAGTGCGGTTGCGGCAATCAACGCGTCGCGCTCCGCGCGTGGGTCTGGGACGTGCAGGTGAGCGCAACGTTGCGCGACGGCGGTGTCGATCGGCAAGACCCTGTCGCCGAAGGCTGGGATCACGTGCTTTTGCAGCCAGTCGCGCAGGATCGCACCCTGCGTCGCGTCACGACGCTCGAGTTGCAACACCCCGAGTTCCAGTTCGAGAACAGTCATTGCCGAGATAAACAGACTGCCGGCCGCAACCGTTCGAGCCCAGGCGACGACATTGCCGTCGGCCTTCGCAGAACCGGCTTTGCGCAGTTCCGAGATGACGTTGGTGTCGAGCAGAAACATCAGGACAGATCGGCCGGTTTGGTGATGCCATGCAGGCGGGGCGGTTCGAATTCGATTTGGGCTGCCGCCGGCATCGCAAGCATGTCGACGATGCTTGGAGACCCGCTGCTGAGCTGCAGATAGTCTTCGATTGATAACAACACATGCGCCGGGCGGCCACGATCGGTAATGAATACCGGTCCGCTGCGAGCCGCTTTCTTGGCGCGGCTGGCGTCCTGATTGAACTCCCGACTGGTCAGCGTTGTGATTGGCATGGAAGGCACCTCATAATGTAGAAACATTACTACAAATTCTTGCAAGATGGAACAGCCCCAAGCTTGAGGGCATTCTGGCGGCCGCGACCTGCGGGCCAGTCGTTTCACGGGGCGAGGGGCTTTTCGCGGCAGTGGACGGCGCTTGCGCCTGCGGCAAGGCGGCGTCAGGTGCCTTCGTCGTACCATGACGGCCTGTCGCCTGATCAGGTATCCCAATCCTCACCGATGGCCTTTTCCGCCAAGTCCCCTGATGAAACCGCGTTCCTCGCGCAACTCGGCCTGCGCGTGCGGCGGGCGCGGGCTCGGGCCGCGTTGACGCGGCGCGACCTGTCGCAGCGCTCCGGGGTGTCGGAGCGTTATCTGGCGCAGCTCGAATCTGGTGACGGCAATATTTCGATTCTGCTGATCCGGCGGGTCGCCGCGGCGCTTGGGGTCGATCTGCAGAATCTGGTTGGCCAGCCGGTTGACACGCAGCGACGTGGCCGCATCGCGCTGATCGGGCTGCGCGGTGCTGGAAAGTCAACGCTCGGCGCGATGCTGGCCCGTCGGCTCAAGGTACCGTTCTTGGAACTCGACGCCGAGGTGGAGCGCGAGATTGGCGTGCCGTTGGAGAGCGTGTTCACGCTGTACGGGCAGGATGCCTATCGCGATGCCGAGCGACGCGCACTGTCCCGGCTGCTTGAAAACAACGAACGCTGTGTGATCGCAACTGGCGGCTCGCTAGTCGTCGAGCCACAGACCTATCAGCTGCTGCGCAGTCGCTGCCTGACCGTGTGGTTGCGGGCCGAACCGGAAGATCACATGAACCGGGTGCTTGCTCAGGGCGACCTGCGACCGGTCCGCGGCCGCGATCACGCGATGATCGAGTTGCGGACCATCCTCGCGCAGCGCGAGCGCCTGTATTCTCTGGCCGATCAGACCGTCGCGACTAGCGGCATCGACGAGCAGACGTCTTTGCAACTGTTGCTCGACGCGTTGCGCGGGTTGGCCGCTGAACCCGCGCTGTGACGGTTCGCGATCCACTGACCTGCCTGGGAGCTCGACGATGAGACGTCGCCAATTCATCACCGCCACGGTGCTGCCGCTAGCCGCCACGCTGCCGGGTGCCGCTCGCGCGCAAAGTACCGGAGCTTGGCCCGCGCGCACCGTGCGCATCATCGTCCCGTTCGGGCCGGGTTCGACGCCGGATATTCTTGCGCGCCTGGTCGCTGACCGAATGACACAGTCGCTGGGTCAGAGTTTCATCGTCGAGAACAAGGCCGGGGCCGGCGGCAGCATTGGAACGCTGGCGGTGGCTCGCGCTCCGGCTGACGGATACACGATCGGACTGTCAATCACCGGGCCGCTGGTCAACAACACCATTTTGTATTCGAAGATGGCGTACGACCCGTTTCGCGACCTTGCGCCAGTAACACTGGCTGCGGTGCAGCCCAGTGTGCTCGCGGTGTCGCCATCGTTGAATGTGAACAGCGTTGCCGAACTGATGGCGCTGCTGCGCGCGAATCCGGGCAAGTACAACTATGCATCGCTCGGCGCGGGCACGGTCGCGCACCTGGCGATGGAGCTGATCAAGGCGCGTAGCGGCACCTACATCGTGCATATCCCCTATCCGTCGTCACCTGCCGCGGTCACCTCGATCCTCGCTGGCGACACGCAGATGGGCACGCTGCCGCCGGCGGCGGTGATGCCGCAGGTGCGTGCCGGCAAGCTGCGAGCGCTGGCAGTCACCACCGGCCAGCGCTATGCCTTGCTTGCGGAGCTGCCGACCTTTCGCGAGGCCGGCATTCCGGATGTCGAGGCGAGTGCCTGGCTCGGCTTCGTCGTACCGTCGGGGGTGCCGGCGCCGCTCGTGGAGCAGCTCAACCGTGAGCTCGTTGCGGCGCTGCGCGAACCGGAGGTGGCCGACAAACTGCGCGCGCAATACATGCAGCCGATGCCGGGCACGCCAAAAGAGTTCGCCGACTTCATGCAAGCCGAGTTACGCCGCTGGACGCCGGTGATCCAGCGCGCCGGCGTTCGGCTCGACTAAACCCAAGAACCCTGGCCGGTCGTGGTTTGTGCACCTGGTTGCGTGACCCAATCCGCCAACGGTGGTAACTAGAAAGGAAACAAGATGCGGGTGTTCGAGAAGATGTCGGAGTTAAAGGCGCTGGTCGGGCAGGAGGTGGCGGTCAGCGACTGGGAAACCATTACGCAGCAGCGCATCGACCAGTTCGCGCAGGCCACCGGGGATCACCAGTGGATCCATGTCGACCCGGAGCGCTCAGCCAAGGGACCGTTCGGCACCACGATCGCACACGGCTTTCTGACCTTGTCGCTGCTGCCGATGTTCTTTCAAAGCGCGATGGAAATTCGTGATCTGAAGATGGGCGTCAACTACGGCCTGAACAAGGTGCGCTTCACTTCACCGGTGCCGGTTGGCAGCGAGCTGCGCGCGCGCATGAGCTTGAAGTCTATCGAGGACATCGCTGACAACGGCGTGCAGATGACCTGGTTGGTCACGGTCGAGCGCAAGGGCTCGGATCGGCCGGTGTGTGTGGCGGAATCGATTGGTCGGCGCTACGCCTGAACGGGGCGGGGTCCTTGCGCCGGACAGTCGCGTGATTCCGAGCGAAGGGCGCAGCGTGTACTTCAACGCGCGACGGCGACTCGGCGATTGCAGCCGCTAGCAGTCCACCGGAAACTTCGCCCGTAATTGCTGAACCTGCTCCGCACTGAGGCATCTGCACGCCCGACCATGCAATGTCAGGTGCAGCCGCGCGGTGGCCTCCAGCTCCTCGAGCGCATCGCCGGCTGCCGATAGGCTGGAACCACCGACCACTGGTCCGTGATTGGCCAGCAGCAGCGCATGATGCTTGCCCGCATAGCGCCGGACTGCATCTGCCAGAGTCATGTCGCCGGGCGCGTGATAGGGCACCAGCGGCAGTGTGCCGATCCGCATCACGTAGTAGGCGGTCAGCGGCGGCAGCACGTCGCTCGCGTTGACATCGTCAAGCACCGATACCGCGGTCGAGTAGGTGGAGTGAAGATGCACGACCGCCTTGCAGCGCGGGCGCTCCTCGTACATCGCGATGTGCAGGAAGCTTTCCTTGGTCGGCTTGTCGCCGGCCAGCAAGGCACCCTGCGAATCCAGGTGAGACAGTCGTGCCGGATCCAGCGTGCCCAGGCTCGAGCCGGTCGGTGTCATCAGGTAGCCACCATCTGGCAGGCGCAGGCTGATGTTGCCGGTCGAGCCATGCGTGAGGCCGCGCGCATACATCGACTGACCCAGCGCGCAAATCTGCTCGCGCAGCGCCGCATGGGCAGTGCTCGACTTGCCTGGCGTGTTCATGCGGCGTCCAGCATCGCCAGTGCCTTCGCAAAGAAGTCGGTGGCGCCGAAGTTGCCGGACTTCAATGCCAGCGCGATGTCGGCGCCTGCGCCCTGACCCTCCCCGGCGGCAAGCTCGCGTCGCGCGACCATCCACGGAACGCCCGGATCAATTTGTGGCCCGACCCGCATGCTGCGCACGCCGAGCGCCTTGACCACTGCGCCGGAGGTTTCGCCGCCGGCACTGATCAGCTTGCGCACACCATCGCGCACCAGGGCGCCGGCGATGCTGGCCAGCGCGTCTTCGATCAGCGTACCGGCCGCCTCGACCCCGAGTGCTTTTTGCACCGCCGCGACTTCCTCGGGCGTGCTGGTCGCGTAGATGAGTACCGGTTCGCGTGCGATGCGTTCGCGCGCCCAGCCCAGTGCCTGCTCGACGACTGGCTCGCCGCGATGCAGCGCAAACGGATCGATGCGCAGGGCCGGACGCGAGCGGCTCCACTCGCCCACCTGCGCATTGGTGGCCTTGGAGCAACTGCCCGAGATGATCAGGGCCGGACCGTCGATGCGCGGCAGTGCCGATGCATGTCCGGTGTCCTTGAGCAAACCCTGCTGCTGGAAGTTGGCCGGCAGTCCGATCGCAATGCCGGAGCCACCAGTGACCAGCGGCAGTTGCGCGCAGGCCGTGCCAATCGTGTGCAGGTCGGCATCCGACAAGGCATCGACGATCGCCATGCCAACGCCCTCGGCACGCAGCGCGTCGAAGCGCGCACTCAGCGCCTTCGCGCCGGCAGCGACTGTGTCGCAGCGCGCAAGCCCCACCCGACGCGTGGTCTGGCTTTGCAGCACCCGCACCAGGTTCGCGTCGGTCATCGGCGTCAGCGGATGCTTTTCCATGCCGGATTCGTTGAGCAGCTGATCGCCGACGAACAGGTAGCCGCGATAGACGCTTCTGCCGTTCTCCGGAAACGCCGGGCAGGCAATCGTGAAGTCGCAGCCCAGCTCGGTCATCAGCGCGTCGGCGACCGGGCCGATGTTGCCGCGCTCGGTCGAATCAAAGGTAGAGCAGTACTTGAAGAAGATCTGTTGCGCTCCAGCCGCGCGCAGCCAGCGGCAGGCGGCCAGCGATTCAGCGATTGCGTCGGCTGCCGGCGTGGTGCGCGATTTGAGCGACACCACCACCGCATCGGCATCGATGATCGTGCCTGGCGACGGGATGCCGATCGTCTGCACGGTTCGCATGCCGCCGCGCACCAGCATGTTGGCCAGGTCGGTGGCGCCGGTGAAGTCGTCCGCGATGCAACCGAGCAGCATGTCAGTCTTCCTTGTTCGGCAGTTCAATGCCGGTCAGCTTTTGAAACATCTTGATCACCGCAGAATCATCCTCGCCACCCAGGCCTGAGGCCGAGGTGGCCAGGTACATCTGATGCGCGGCCGAGGTGAGCGGCAACGGGAAGGTGAACTTGCGCGCCGAGTCGAGCACGATGCCCAGATCCTTGACGAAGATGTTCACGGCCGAAAGCGGTTTGTAATCACCGGCAAGGATGTGCGGCACCCGGTTCTGGAACATCCAGGACGAGCCGGCGCTGTTCGAGATCACTTCGTACAGGGTTTCGGGATCGATGCCGGCACGGATGCCAAGCGCCATCGCTTCGGTGGCTGCCGCGATGTGCACGCCGGCCAGCAACTGATTGATCATCTTGACCTTCGAGCCCATGCCGGAGGTGTCGCCGAGCCGGTAAACCTTGACCGAGATCGCATCGAGCACGTCTTGCACGGCCGCGAAGGTCTCTGGTGCGCCAGAGGCCATGATCGTCATTTCGCCGCTGGCGGCGCGCGCCGCGCCGCCGGACACCGGAGCATCCAGATGCTGCAATCCGAGCGCGGCGAGTTTGCGTCCGAGTTCCTCGGCGTAGTGCGGCGGCACGGTGCTCGAGGCGATCACGACCGAACCGGGCTTCATCTGCTGCGCCGCGCCGTGCTCGCCGAACAGCACCGCATCGGTCTGCTCGGCGTTGACGACCAGCACAATCAGCGCATCCACCTGCGACGCCAGCGAGGCCGGATTCTGATGCGGATGTGCGCCGTCGGCGGCGATCGTTGCAAGTACCTCGGCACGCATGTCGCAGGCATGCACGACAAAGCCCGCACGCAGCAGCGAGCGGGCGACACCCAGGCCCATCGCGCCAAGGCCCACGATGCCGACGGATTTTGCGGTTGATCCGGTCATGTAATGGTCTTTCAGTTCGGTTGCAAAAATGTCTCAGGAGGCAATGTTAGTCCTGCGCAGCTTGCCGGCAAGCGTCCGGACACGCGTCCAGGCCAGTATCAACGCCTGCCGGTCACGCCGGCGCGCCGTGACATCAGGTCGGGCGGCAGCTTCAGGGCAAGCAGAAAACCCCCAAGCGCGACCGCGCCTGCGGTCAGGAACACCAATTGGAATGCGTCGCGCAGCAGCGGCAAGGGCGCGTCGGTCAGCGCTTGCAACAGCGGCGCGCCGGCCGCAGTTCCACTGGGGGTTAACGAGCCCAGCTGCGAAAAGAGAATCGCGGTCAGCACTGCGATGCCTACCGCGCCGCCCAGGGTGCGAAAGACCGCGAAAGTGGCGGTCATCACACCGACCAGCCGGTGCGGCACGGTCATCTGCGCCGCCACCAAGACCGGCGGCATCGAAATTCCCATGCCCAGTCCCATCGCGACCATCAGCGTTGCGGTGCGCCAGGGCGCCTCGGTGCCCAGCAGTGCCAGCGCGAAGCTGGTCAGCATCACGATCGCGTTTCCGGCCAGCACGCTTTCGCGGTAGCGACCGGTCAGGTACATCAGTCTGCCGCCGATGAACGCACCGGCCGGGATGCTGAAGGTCAGAGGCAGCATCCGGATCGCGACTTCATCGGCACTGACCCGGCCAACGCTCTCGAAAGCCATTGGCAGAATCACGGTCGAGCCGATCATCACGAAAAAGGTCAGCGCCGGAATCGTGCAGCAAAGCAGCGAGAGTCGATTCGCGAACAGGTCGGCCGGAAACAGCGGATGGCTGGCGCGACGCTGCTGCCAGGCGAGCAGCCGGAACAGCGCAAAGGCGGTGGCGGCCAGCGCCAGCGGAGCGAGCGACAGCGGCGAGGATCCCTTGCCGATCAAGGTCAGCGCGATCATGATCGACGAGATCATGCCGGTCAGGATCAGGATTCCGAGATGATCCATCCGGTGCGGCTTTGGCGTGAACTGCAGGTCGCGCATCGCCCAGCGCGCGACGAAGAAGGCCACCACCCCCAGCGGCAGATTCAGCCAGAAGATTGCGCGCCAGGACAGGTAGTGGGTCAGGTAGCCGCCCAGGATCGGACCGAACACCGCCGCAGTTGCGAAAGTGCCAGCCAGGTAGCCCTGGTATCGGCCGCGTGAGGGGCCAGGTGCGATGTCGGCGACCACCGCCTGCGACAGCGTCAGCAGACCCCCGGAGCCCAGACCCTGGATAATTCGCAGCGCGATCAGTTGCGGCATCGTCTGGGCCATCGCACACAGGACCGAAGCAAGCACGTACAGCACCACGGCGGATAGCAGCAGCGAGCGTCGCCCGTAGGCATCCGACAGGCTGCCGTAGACCGGCGTGGAAACAGTCGCTGCCACCAGGTAGCCGGCCATCACCCACGGGGTCAGCGCAAAACCATCCAGCTCGCGCCCGATCGTCAGCAGCGCGACCGCCACGATGGTCTGGTCCATCGCGGCCAGAAAAACCGCGACCTGCATCCCGAGAACGATGCGCAGGACCTGGCGATGGGGAAGACCTGTCGGCGTGGCAGCGTCGGCCGCGCGTTGCGAGGAATCAGTCACGGGGTCGTCAGGGCTGCCGGTTCGGGGCAGCCCGGGGCAGGGCTAGTCGAGGGTTTTTTCGAGGCGATCGAGGGTTTCGTACGCGGGCAGCACGCTGGCCACGCTGGCGTTCGGCTCACGGCCTTCGCGAATCGCGGCGAAGAATTCGCGGTCTTGCAGTTCGATGCCGTTCATCGACACATCCACCTGCGACACGTCGATCTTATTCTCCTTGCCGTCGACCAGATCGTCGTAGCGCGCGATGTAGGTGCCGTTGTCGCAGATGTAGCGAAAAAAAGTACCGAGCGGGCCGTCGTTATTGAACGACAGGGACAGCGTGCATAACGCGCCGGAGGGCGTTTTCATCTGCATCGACATGTCCATCGCGATGTTCAGATCCGGATGGATCGGGCCTTGCATGGCATGCACCTTGGCGGCGGTCTCGCCGGTCTGGTACTGGAACAGGTCGACGGTGTGCGCCGCGTGATGCCAAAGCAGATGGTCGGTCCAGCTGCGCGGCTGGCCCAGTGCATTCATGTTGGTGCGCCGAAAGAAGAAGGTCTGCACATCCATCTGCTGGACCTTCAACTCGCCCGCGAGGATGCGCTTGCGGATCCACTGATGACTCGGATTGAAGCGGCGGGTATGGCCAGCCATCGCAACCAGGCCGGTTTCGCGCTGCGCGCGCACCAGCGCCTGCGCATCAGCAAGGTTGTCGGCCATCGGGATCTCGACCTGCACATGCTTGCCGGCACGCAGGCTGGCAATTGCCTGCGACGCATGCATCTGCGTTGGTGTGCAAAGGATCACCGCATCAATGTCAGGTCGGGCAAGGCTCTCGGTCAGGTCGGTGGTGACATGGCCGATCTTGAAGCGCTCGGCAACCTGCTGGGTTTTTTCCAAGACACGGCCGACCAGCGACACCACCTGCACGCCATCGATTTTCTCGATGGCCTCCAGATGCTTGATACCAAATGCGCCGGCACCGGCGAGGCAGACTCTCATGGGGGGACTCCTTGGCAGGTGCGCCGCTTAGCGCGGATTATCCAGAATCAGGTGACCGACCGCGGTGTTCGAGGCTGGCACATGGTAGAAGCGATGCAGAGCCTTTGCGTCGGGCGCAAGCGCGCCACGTGCGATCAGCCACATCACCAGTTCAATGCCTTCGGATCCGGCCTCCCGCACATAATCGATGTGCGGAATCTTTGCGAGCGCGTCAGGGTCGCTGATCATCCTGTCCAGGAAGGCGTTGTCGAATTCCTGGTTGATCAGCCCAGCCCGTGGCCCCTGCAGCTGGTGGCTCATGCCGCCAGTGCCCCAGACCTGCACGTTCAGGTCTTCATCGAAGGACTCGATCGCGCGGCGCAATGCCCGCCCGAGCTGATAGCAGCGGTTGCCGGTGGGCGGCGGAAACTGCACAACGTTGACCGCGAACGGAATCACCTTGCAGGGCCAGGCCTGCGGCTGGCCGAACATCAGCGACATCGGCACGGTCAGGCCATGGTCGACATCCATCTTGTTGATGATGGTGAGGTCAAACTCATCGAGGATCACCGACTGCGCGATATGCCAGGCGAGTTCGGGATGGCCGATCACCTCGGGCACCTTGCGCGGCCCCCAGCCCTCGTCGGCCGGTGAAAAGCGCTCCGCACAGCCGATCGCGAAGGTGGGGATCATCTCCAGGCTGAACGCCGACGCATGATCGTTGAACACCAGCAGCACCACGTCGGGGCGGTTGTTCTCGATCCAGCGCCGGGAGAATTCGTAGCCATTGAACACCGGCTGCCAGTACGGGTCGGCGGTCTTGCCCAGGTCCATCGCCGCGCCGATCGCCGGCACATGCGAAGTGAACACGCCCGAGGTGATTCGCGCCATGTCAGTTGCCCTTTGCGGTTTGTGCGGCCGATGCGCTGCCGGCCGGCTGATGCGCGGTCTCGCCGATATAGCGGTTGCCCTTCGGCGAGCGGCCGCCGGCGATCATCATCGCGCGATAGTCGGGCTGCGCCATGCCGGTCATCTTCGAGGCGGCCTGCTCAAAACTCTGGCCGTCGGTGGAAAAGATCTTGGCCAGGAAGTAGATGTTGCCGCCCAGCGAGATCATGCGGTTGAAATCGCGCGCCAGCACCGCAAGCTTTTGCTCTTCGGTCATCGGCCACTCGTCCAGGTAGGCACGCTCATCGGCCTTGAAGCGTTCGCGGTTCGGGGCCTTCATCAGCGACATGCAGAACTGGTTCAGGTGATATCCCTTGCGCGACTGCTCGGCATCGAAGATCGTCGTGCCCGGAATGTCCTTGTAGGATTGGTCCAGTGCCATCGGGAAAGCTCCTCAGTTGCGGGCCGCTCAGTCTGCCCAATACAGCCGCATCGGATTGTCGACCAGCAGTTTGCGTTGCAACTCTCCGGTGACTGCGATCCGCGGGATGAAGTCCACCAGCTTGCCGTCGTCGGGCATGTGGCTTTTCATGTTCGGATGCGGCCAGTCGGTGCCCCACAGCACGCGGTCCGGAAAGCTTTCGACGACCCGCCGCGCGAACGGCACGACATCGTCGTAGCCATGCGGGCCGGACTTTGACAGCCGCTCCGGGCAACTGACCTTGGACCAGATGTTCGGATGCTCGCGCAGCATGCGCAAAAAAAGCTCGAACTCCGGGCCATCGACCGGTTTGCTCACATCGGGTCGGCCCATGTGATCGACCACCACGGTGGTGGGCAAAGTGGTGAAGAAGTCCCACAGCTCAGGCAGATCCTGCGCCTCGAAGTAGATGACCACATGCCAGCCAAGCGGCGCGATGCGCTGCGCGATTGACTGCAGTACCTCGCGCGGCGTGAAGTCGACAAGCCGGCGCACGAAGTTAAAGCGGGTGCCGCGCACCCCGGCCGCATGCATCTGGCGCAGCTCTTCGTCGGTGACATCCGGCCCCACCGAGGCGACACCACGCGCCATGCCCTTGGAGTGCAGCAGCGCATCGACCAACGCCCGGTTGTCATTGCCGTGGCAGGTGGCCTGCACGACGACATTGCGCGAAAAGCCAAGAAAGTCGCGCAGCGCAAAGAGCTGATCCCTGGACGCGTCGCAGGGCGTGTACTTGCGCTGCGGCGCGAACGGAAACTGCGCTTCCGGGCCGAATACATGGCAATGCGCGTCGACCGCACCGGGTGGTGGCTTGTAGGCCGGCCTGGACGGGTTCGGATGGAACGGCAGCCAGTCAGGGTCCATCGGGGGCATCTTGATTCCTTCGGGCGCGCGGTGGCAGGCGACAGTTGATGGGCTTCAGTCGATGTACTTCAGGCCAGCCTTGGCCAGCGGCTCGCGCATGCCATACAAATCGAGACCAATCTCGCCGGCGGCAAGCTTGGTGCGCTTGCCCGCTTCGTTGGCTTCGCGGGCGGCCGAGCCTTCGGCCGCGCGTGCAGCGTCGGCGCGCGGCACGACCACAACGCCATCATCGTCGGCGATCACCACGTCGCCTGGATTGATGAACGCGCCGGCGCACACCACCGGGATATTGACCGACCCGAGCGTGGCCTTGACGGTGCCTTTCGCGCTGACCGATTTGCTCCAGACCGGAAAGCCCATCGCGGTGAGATCCTTGACGTCGCGAACGCCGGCATCAATGATCAGCCCGCGCGCACCGCGGGCCCGGAAGCTGGTTGCCAGCAAATCACCGAAGAACCCGTCGGTGCACTCGGCGCTAAGCGCGGCAACCACCACGTCGCCTTCGCGAATCTGCTCGGCCACCACATGCATCATCCAGTTGTCGCCCGGGTGCAGCAGGACCGTGACCGCGGTGCCGCAAATGTGTGCGCCCGGATAGATCGGCCGCATGTAGGGCTGCATCAGCCCGACCCGACCCATCGCCTCGTGCACTGTGGCCACGCCAAAGCCGGCAAGCTTGTCGACCAGCGCCTTGTCGGTGCGCTGGATGTTGCGATAAACGACGCCCATTTCGTGCGGATGCATGATCACTTTCCTTTTTTCTTGAGCAGCGCATCGAGGCGCGGATAGACACGGCGGGCATTGCCCTCGTAGATCTTGTCGCGTTGTTCCGGGTTGATCGCCGCGGTCTCGATGTAGCGCTTGGTATCGTCAAATTCGAAGCCGCTTTCCGGGTCAATGCCGCGCACTGCGCCGACCATCTCGCTGGCGAACAAAATATTGTCGACCGGAATCACGCGGGTGAGCAGATCGATCCCTGCCTGGTGATAGACGCAGGTGTCGAAGTAGACATTCTTCAGAAGGTGCTCGGAGAGCAGGGGTTTTTTCATGCCCAGCGCCAGACCACGGTAGCGCCCCCAGTGATACGGTGCAGCGCCGCCGCCGTGTGGGATCACGAAGCGTAAGGACGGGAAGTCGCGAAACAGGTCGCCCTCGATCAATTGCATGATCGCGGTGGTATCGGCGTTGATGTAGTGCGCGCCAGTGGTGTGAAAGCAGGCGTTGCAGCTGGTGCTGACGTGGATCATCGCCGGGATGTCGTACTCAACCATCTTCTCGTAGATCGGGTACCAGTAACGATCGGTCAGCGGCGGCGAGTTCCAGTGGCCACCGGACGGGTCCGGGTTCAGGTTCAGCGCGACATTGCCGTATTCGTTGACGCAGCGCTCGAGCTCCGGGATGCAGCTGGCGGTGTCCACGCCGGTGCTTTGCGGCAGCATCGCGGCCGGCACAAAGTTGTCCGGATACAGCTGGCTGACCCGATAGCACAGCTCGTTGCAGATCGCGGCCCAGGTGGAGCTCACCTGAAAGTCGCCGATGTGATGCGCCATGAAGCTGGCGCGCGGGCTGAAGATCGTCAGATCGCTGCCGCGCTCACGCATCAGACGAAGCTGGTTCTTTTCCAGGGTCTCGCGAATTTCGTCGTCGCTGATCTTCAGCTCACTGCGCTTCGGTGCGGCCGACGGATTGTTGATGGCGGCGACCTGGCGCGCGCGCCATTCGTCCAGCGCCTTGGGCGCGGTGGTGTAGTGCCCGTGGCAGTCGATGATCATCGCGAGGCTCCTGTGTGGGTGCGTGCTGCGTGAATGGGGCGTACTGCGAGAGTCAGGCCGGGTCCATGCCGTTGCGCTGCTTGGTCGGCATCGACGCAGATCCTGCCAGATAGTCGATCAAGGCGCGGGCTGACTGCGGCTGCGTCGACGCGCTGCACAGTCCGGCCGAAAACGTGGTGATGATCTCCAGGCCCGGCGGCATCGGACCGATGACATCGATACCGGGCAGGTTCATCAGTTCGCTGTACTGCTGAAAACCGATCTCGACATCACCGCTGGCGATCAGCTTGCCGACCGGATGGCCAGGGCGTGCCTGCACCAGACGATCTTTAAGTTCGGCGGCAATCCCCCAGCGCTCGAGCAGCGCGATCAGCGCAGTGCCACTCGGACCGGTGGAATAACCAATGCTGCGGGCAGTTAGCAGCGATTCGCGAAGCGCTTGCTCGCTGTCGATGGCTGGGTGCGGTGCCCCGGAGCGCACCGCAATCGACACGCCGGAACGCACCAGGTCCTTGCGACTGCCGGCGACAACGCGACCCGCGGTGATCAGTTGATCGATGACATTGGCCGCGAGCACAACGACGTCGAAGGCTTCGCCGTCGGCGACCCGGCGGGCAGCATCGACGCCGCCGACCGATTCGAACTGCACCGGTACCCCGCGAGCCTGCTGGTATTCAAGCGCCAGTTCATCGAGCAACTGGCGGGTGGCCATCGACGAGATGCCTTGGATCATCGGTCTTTGCCGCTTATGCGGTGCGGTGTACGGGCGGACACCTGCGGCCGCCCGGTGACGAGCACTGGTCTCAGAAGAACGCCTGAATACCGGTCTGAGCGCGACCCAGGATCAGCGCGTGGATGTCGTGCGTGCCCTCGTAGGTGTTGACCACCTCAAGGTTGACCATGTGGCGCGCGACGCCGAACTCATCGCTGATGCCGTTGCCGCCCATCATGTCGCGGGCCATGCGGGCGACGTCCAGTGCCTTGCCGCAGGAGTTGCGCTTCATGATGCTGGTGATCTCGACTGCGGCGGTGCCCTCGTCCTTCATCCGGCCAAGGCGCAGGCAGCCTTGCAGGCCCAGCGTGATCTCGGTCTGCATGTCGGCGAGTTTTTTCTGGATCAGCTGGTTGGCCGCAAGCGGCCGGCCAAACTGTTTGCGATCCAGCACGTACTGGCGGGCGCGATGCCAGCAATCCTCGGCGGCGCCGAGCGCACCCCAGGCGATGCCGTAACGCGCGCTGTTCAGGCAGGTGAACGGACCTTTCAGGCCTTCGACGCCGGGCATCATCTGGGCCTCGGAGACTTCGACGCCGTCCATCACGATCTCGCCGGTGATCGAAGCGCGCAGGCCGACCTTGCCCTGGATCTTGGGCGCCGACAGGCCTTTCATGCCTTTTTCAAGGATGAAGCCGCGGATGCGACCGTCGTAGTCACCGCCCTGGCACTTGGCCCAAACCACGAACACATCGGCAATCGGCGAATTGCTGATCCACATCTTGCTGCCGGTCAGCACATAGCCGCCCGGTACCGACTTGGCGCGCGTCTCCATCGAACCCGGGTCCGAGCCATGGTTCGGTTCGGTCAGGCCGAAGCAGCCGATCCACTCGCCACTGGCGAGCTTGGGCAGGTACTTGCGGCGATGCTCCTCCGAGCCGAACTCGTAGATGGGCAGCATGACCAGCGAGCTTTGCACACTCATCATCGAGCGATAGCCGGAGTCGACCCGCTCAACTTCGCGCGCGATCAGGCCGTAGCTGACGTAGTTCAGCCCCGGGCCGCCGTACTGCTCGGGAATCGTCGGGCCGAGCAGCCCGATCGAGCCCATCTCGCGAAAGATCTCCGCGTCGGTTTTTTCATGGCGAAACGCTTCGACGACGCGCGGCGCAAGCTGCTCCTGGCAGTAGGACTGCGCGGCCTCACGCACCATGCGCTCCTCTTCGGTGAGTTGCGCGTCGAGCAACAGCGGGTCATCCCATTTGAAGGCGGCTTTCAGACCGGCGTGCGAGGGGGCATTCATGTTGTTCTCCTAGGCAAATCCTGTCTCGAACGGATTTGGTCGAGACGGCTAACCCTCTATTGTATGAAACATCCGAAATGGTTTGGCGCATGACCTTGCGCCAGACGTTCATCCGGTGGCAAGTCGTATGGGTTTATCGACGCGCCATTCAGGCGAGTTGCACAGCCCAGGTGGCCAGCAGCTCTCGCACCGGTTGCAAGGCAGGAGCCTCGTGGCGACCTGCCAGGGTCACAAGACCGAATCGTGCTGTGGCCCTAAGGCGTGGTTCGATATCCAGCGTCACCAGTTCGCCCGCGACCGCCTTGACGGTGAGCACGATCGCGTCGGTGCGACGTGCCAGATCGAGGATGTGTGAGGTTTCATCACAGCGCAGCGTGATCAGATTGTCGGGGTTTGCTTCGGGCCCGTAGTCGGCAACCAGCATGCGAGCGACTTCTTCGCTGAGCGGGGTGGATGCGATCGGGTAGGCCTTCATCTGCGCAAGAGTGACCGCGCCACCCTCACGAACCAGTGGATGAGCAGGCCGCGCCAGGAACCCGGCACCCAGATCGAAGATCTGCTCAAGCTGAAGGTTGGCCGACGGCATCATCGAACGGATGTCCACGATGGCAGCGTCCAGTCTCTGCTCTTGCAGTTCGCTGAGCATCACCAGCGTATTTCCTCGCGAGATGTGCAACTGAAGGCGCGGATGGTGCTCGGCCATGTGCTGCATCAGCATCGTGGAGAACAGAACCCCGGGCGCCGAACTGAGGCCGATGCGCAACTTGCCGATCAGACCGGCATGCAAGGCTTTACCGGCTGCTTTCAGGTCTTCGGCATCGCTGATCAAACGGCGCGCGCGCCTGAGGATCTCCTGACCGAAGGGCGTCAACGAGATGCGCCGGCCCAGACGATCGAAAAGAGCGCCGCCGAGTTCATCCTCCAGCGCACGAATGCTGCGCGACAAGGCCGGCTGGGTCAGGAAGAGGGCTTCCGAGGCCCGAACGAACGACCCATGGTCCGCCAGCACAACGAAATGACGAAGCTGAATGAGCGTCAGCGACATCATAGAATTATGTCATGAAACTCATAGGTTGTTGATAAACATTGCATTGGACATCAAAAATAGCCGCCAATAGTATGCATCAAAGTGCATTTAAGGCTTGGTTAAAACGCATGGCGCGCAGTGAAGTGCATGTTTCAAAGACGCTGCTGACCATGCTGGAGACAAACGCGTGAACACGCTAAGCGATCAAACGGTCGAAGAGTTCGTCGCCCTGCGCCGGGACATACATCGCCACCCGGAACTGGCCTTCGAGGAACATCGCACCAGCGCGCTGGTGGCATCCAAGCTGCGCAAGTGGGGCTATGAGGTCACCACCGGGCTGGGCGGTACCGGTGTTGTTGGCCGGCTCGTGCGGGGCAAGTCTGGTCGCCGGATTGGCCTGCGGGCCGATATGGATGCGCTGCCGATCGAAGAAGCGACAGGGGCGCACTGGAGCAGTTGCCATCGCGGGGTCATGCATGCCTGCGGTCACGACGGTCACACAGCGATGTTGCTTGCGGCTGCCCGGGAGCTGGCGCGCAGCGACCGCTTTGACGGCACGCTGCATCTGATTTTCCAGCCGGCCGAGGAGGGCGGCGGCGGCGCGTTAGAAATGATCAACGACGGGCTCTTCGAGCGTTTTCCGTGCGATGCGATTTTCGCGATGCACAACATGCCCGGTTTCGCTCAGGGTCAACTGATGTTCCGCGGCGGCCCGATGATGGCCTCCTCAGACTACGCCACTGTCACGTTGCATGGTGTGGGCGGTCACGGAGGATTGCCGCATCTTGCCGCTGACCCGGTGGTCGGTGCCGCCTCGATCGTCATGGCGCTGCAGACCCTGGTGTCGCGCAATGTGGATCCGCTGCAACCAGCTGTCGTTACGGTGGGGGCCTTGCAGGCTGGACAGGCCAACAACGTGATTCCCGCATCGGCGCGGCTGGAGATCAGTGTGCGCGCATTGGATCGTCATGTGCGATCCGTTCTGGAGCAACGCATCAAGGATCTGGTGACGGCCCAGGCTCAAAGTCTGGGTCTGCGCGCACAGATCGACTGGCGCCCCGGTTACGCCGTGCTGATCAACGACCCGGAGCAGACCGCTCGCGCCGTGGCGGTTGCACAGCGGCACTTTCCGGCCGACAAGGTGAACCCGCTCGGTCCGATGCTGACCGGCAGCGAGGACTTCGCCTTCATGCTGGAACGGGTACCCGGTTGCTACCTGCTGATCGGCAATGGCCAGGGTGATGAACGTGGCGCCTGCATGGTCCACAACCCCGCTTACGACTTCAACGACGACAACATCGGCACCGGTGCTTCGTTCTGGATCGCCCTGGTGCATGAACTGCTTTCCCCAACCACAGTCACTACACAAACTTTGGAGACGACATGAACGCACGTACTCGCATCAAATCCCTCGCGGCCGTCGGCATGCTATGGATGGCCGGAATGACCGGTCTGAGTGGCACCGCAACGGCCCAGACCTCGATGACGCTATCCAACTGGGTGCCGCCGACCCACTGGCTGCCCAAGGAAGTCCTGTTGGGCTGGACGGCGGACGTCCGCCAGGCCACTGCCGGCAAGGTCTCGATCAACATGCTGCCCAAGGCTGTGGGTTCCCCGCCGCAGCACTGGGAACTGGCACGCAAGGGTGTGGCCGATGTCACCTGGGGCAATTTCACCTACGAACCGGAGCGCTTCAAGCATGTCTGGTTCGTCGAACTGCCAATGATGGGCAGCAATGCTGAAGCCGGTTCGGTGGCGCTGTGGCGCACCTACGAAAAATTCCTCGCGGGCAATGACGCGTTCAAGGGCGTCGTGGTGCTGGGCGTGGCGATGTTCGGCGGTGGCCAGTTCCATCACCCGAGCAAACTCATTGACTCTCCCGATGATCTGAAGGGGCAAAAGGTTCGCATGGGCGGGCCGATCCAGAAGCGCCTGTTGGAAGGTCTCGGCGCAGTGCCCGTCTCAGCGCCGGCCACCAAGGCGTACGAGATGCTCGAGGGGGGTGCGATCGACGCGTCGCTTCACCCGATCGAGTCGGTCGTCAACTTCCGCCTTAACGGCAAGCTCAAGCAGCACAGCATCGTTCCCGAGGGGCTGTACGACGCCGCGTTCTTCCTGGTGATGAACGAGGGCAAGTTCAAGGCGCTGGCGCCCGCCGAGCAGCAGGCGATTATGAAGGTCTCGGGCGAAGCGCTGTCGCGTCGCTGGGGTAAGGCGTTCGATGACCAGAACAAGGCCGCCGAGGCCAAGATGCGCGCCGAGGGCCATGTGTTTGGCAAGCCCAATGCCGCGCTGCTGGAGCAGATTCGCGCCGCGCGCGACGCCGCACTGAAGGATCTGCAACAGGAAGGTCCGTCGTTCGGCGTCAAGGACTATGCCGCGATGGTCAGCTTTTACGAGCAGCAATACAAGTCGCTGGCCAAGTAAGCGCGAGCACAGCCGCAGGAGCCTTCCATGGGAACCACAACGCGAATCGGCGCCGCGATTCAGAACATGGTCAGCATGATCCTGGTCGTGACGCTGAGTGCCATGGTGGCACTGACCTTCGTCGACGTGTTGGGCAGGCGGCTGTTCAACACGCCGGTGTTCGGCGCCAACGACATCACCGAGCACATGATGGCGGTGATCGTCTTTGCAGGCCTGCCACTGCTCACCGCGCGGCGCGGACACCTGAGCATCGACCTGTTCGATGCCTGGTTGCTCCGCCCCGGCCTGCGCTGGTGGCACAAACTTGTTGACGTGCTGATCTGCGCAGTGCTGGCTCTGATCGCCTGGCAGTACTTCCTGTCCGTCGAAGAGGCTCACAAGATCAAAGAGGTCAGCCCGGCGCTCACCATTCCCCGAGCCTGGAGCTATGCCTTCATGGCTGCCACCAGCGCGATCGCCGCGGTCGCGGCATTGTTCGCCGGTTCACCGAAGCATCATGTGCCTGGCGAAGAGGAGTTCGAATCATGACCATCGGTCTGATCTGCCTTGCCGCGGTGCTGCTGCTGGCGTTCCTGCGTGTGCCGCTGGGGTTTGCGCTGCTCACCGTGTCGATCGCGGGCATCAGTGTGGTCAACAGTTTCGATGCCGCGCTCACCTTGATTCCCATGACGCTGACCGAGGCGGTCTTCTCGTACGACCTGGCCGTTGTCCCGCTATTTATCCTGATGGGTGACGTGCTGTCGCGAACCGGGATCTCTCGGGATCTGTTTCGCGCGGCCAACGCCTTCCTCGGCTCAGTGCGCGGCGGTCTCGCACTGGCCACGATGGTGACCTGCGGCGGTTTTGCGGCGGTTTGCGGATCGAGCTTCGCCACAGCATCGACGATGGCGAAAGTGGCCTATCCGAGCATGAAGAAGTACGGTTACTCGGATCGGCTGGCATCGGCCACGATCGCGGCCGGCGGCACGCTGGGCATCCTGATCCCGCCGTCGATCATTCTGGTGATTTACGGCATCCTGACGCAGCAAAACATCGGGGCGCTGTTCATCGCCGGAGTGCTGCCGGGCCTTTTAGGCTTGGCGCTCTATATGCTGGCCATCGCCGTGGTGGCCTGGTACAAGCCGGAGCACGCGCCTCGCGGCGAGCGGGCCAGTGCCCGCGAGCGCTGGCAGTCGCTGGCCGGTGTTTGGCCATTTCTGGCCTTGTTCCTGCTGATTTTTGGCGGTTTGTACCTGGGCTGGTTCACGCCAACGGAGGCCGGAGGGATCGGCGCCGGCGGTGCGCTGATCGTCGCCACCTTGCAACGGCGGCTGAACCTGGCGAGGTTCTACGAAACCATGCTCGCCACGGCTCAGACCTCGATCATGCTTTACGTGGTTTTGTTCGGGGCGATGCTCTTCTCGCAGCTGATTGCATTCTCAGGCCTTGCAGACGGCTTACTGGCCATCGTGCAGTCCTCGGGTTTGTCCAAGCTCGGGATCCTGCTTGCCATCCTGGCAGTATTTCTGGTGCTGGGGTGCGTGATGGATGCGATGGCGATCATCCTGATCTTCGTGCCCTTGTTCTCTCCGCTGGTGGTCGCGCAGGGCTTCGACCTCGTGTGGTTCGGCATCATCGTCGTCGTATTGACCGAGATCGGTCTGATCACGCCGCCGATCGGCATGAACGTGTTCGTGCTCAAGGCCAACCTTCCGCAGGTGCCGGTCGCCACCATCTTTCGAGGCTTGGTCCCCTTCATCGCCGTAGATGTCGTGCGTCTTGGGCTGCTCGTGGCTTTCCCGTCCATCAGCCTGGTCCTGGTTCAATGGATGAAATAGCCGTGTCGTAGTCAAGTCAAAGACAACCAAGCGTTGATCGGGAGAGATCAGCCCTGCGCGTGCGGGGCTGGCGCCGAAGGAGCAACCGCCCCGGAAACTCTCAGGCAGAAGGACCGATCAATGTCGCAACACTCTGAAGAGCGCCTGGCTTCGTCAGCCGGGTCACCGCAGGAGCAAGTGGCGCCCTGGCGCCATGAATCTCTCAGGTTCCGTACAGAGGGGGCGCGCGCCAGGCAGGGTGCCGGGCGTGCTTGGGTCCAGTCGACGACATGGAGTCTTTAGCATGAGATCAATCGCTGTCATCGGCGGTGGCATCACCGGCGTCACTACGGCCTACGCGCTGCGCAGGCGCGGCTACACCGTTACCCTCTTCGAGCAGAACCGTTATCCGGCGATGGAAACTTCATTTGCCAACGGCGGGCAGTTGTCGGCCTCCAATGCCGAGGTGTGGAACCACTGGAGCACGGTGTTCAAGGGCCTGAAGTGGATACTTCGCCCAGACGCGCCTCTGCTCGTCAATCCGCGCCCGAGCTGGCACAAGCTGTCATGGTTCGGCGAGTTCATTGCCAACATCGCGCACTACAAGGGCAACACGATTGAGACTGCGCGTCTTGCGATCGCGGCACGCGAGCATCTGTTCTCGTGGGCGGAGGCCGAGGGCATCGACTTCGATCTGCGTCGCGAAGGCATCCTGCATATTTACAGGGACAAGGCGAGCTTCGAGCACGCGGCGGCCGTCACCAGGCTGCTCGCGCAAGGCGGGCTGCAGCGCCGTGCGGTCACGCCCGATGAAATGCGCACCATCGAACCGACGCTTGCCGGCACTTACTACGGTGGGTTCTACACGGAAGACGACTCCACCGGCGACATCCACAAGTTCACCAACGGTCTGGCCGACGCTGCTCAGCGGCGAGGCGTGCGTCTGTGCTTTGGCCAGCAGATCCTGACGCTGGCCAGCGACGGCCGGCAGGCAACCGTGATCACGCGAGGCGAATCCGGTGAGCAGGCCACCAGCTTCGACGGCGTGGTCATTAGCGCCGGCGTCGGCAGTCGCCGATTCGCTGCGCAACTCGGTGACCGGGTCAATGTCTATCCGGTCAAGGGCTACTCAATCACCGTCAATCTGCCCGACGAAGCTAGTCGGCAGGCGGCGCCCACGGTGAGCCTGCTAGACGACGAGACCAAGCTGGTCACGAGCCGGTTGGGTGCCGACCGCTTCCGAGTCGCCGGTACGGCCGAGTTCAATGGCTTTAACCGCGACATCCGTGCCGACCGCATCCGGCCGCTGATCGAATGGGTTAACCAGTGCTTCCCCGGCGTCAACACCCGCCAGGTAGTGCCCTGGGCGGGGCTGCGACCCATGATGCCGAACATGATGCCGCGCGTTGGCCAGGGGCGGCATTCGAACGTCTTTTACAACACTGGTCATGGACACCTGGGTTGGACGCTGTCGGCAGTGACCGCGCACATGGTGGCCGAGCAGATCGCTGCGCGCCATCCGGTGTTGCAGTCCTCCTAAGACCCGCAATTTCACGGATAACGATCCCCAGCGATCAGGGATCGTTATCCCGTGTTCTTGCTTGGCCGCTTGTCAGCGATTCATCTGCGATCGGCATGGTCGATGTGGGCGAGCAATGCCTCCACGACTGCCTCGGTCTGGTCCGTCATCAGCCAGTGGCTTGCATCGACGAGTTCGATCAGTTTTGCGCCTGGAATGCGTTCGGCAAGGACGCGGGAGTTGGCAGGCAGGATCAGTTCGTCCTGCAGGCCGTGCACAACCAGAGTCGGGCAGGTGAGCCGCGGAAGCTGCAGATAGGCCGACCAGCCGATCAAGCCGTATAGCTGCGCCTCATATCCGCGCGGTGTCAGTGGCTCGGCCAGCCGCACCAGCATGTCTTCATCGAACAGAACGTCTGGCGTGCCGCGCGCATAGGTGTAGGGACGCATCGCGCGCAAGCTGTCTTCCTGCGACATCCGGTTCTTTGTAAACAGCAGGTGTCGTACCTGGGCTGAAGCCTGCATGGCCCAGATACCTCCGCTGTGCGTCCCCAGCAGCGATAGCGTGCGCACGCGCTCCGGATGATCGATCGTCAGCTGTTGCGCGATCATGCCGCCCATCGAGAACCCGACCACATGCGCATTCGACTCGCCGGCGGCTTTGAGCACGGCGGCGACGTCTTCGGCCATGTGCGACACCCGATGGACAAGGGCGAGGGGGGTGCGCGTTTTTCCGACGCCTCGGTTGTCGAGCAGGATCACTCGGTGGGTCTTGGCCAGTCGCGGCGCGACCCGGAACCACAGGGCCGAACTACAGCCCAATCCCATGATCAGCACGACCGGTGTCCCGCGACCGAGCGAGGTCCAGTGAATCTGAGCGCCGCGGTTTTCAGCGAATGCCATCAGTCGGGTCAGGAAACATGTTTAGGAAACGGACTCAGGCGATCTGACGCTGTTGTGCGATCAAACCGAGCGTGGTGCGAGCCAGGCCTCGAGCGCTGGCCACATGCGGGTCTGTGCACCCCGTCCCGCAACCAGACCGACATGGCCGCCCTTGATGATTAACTCCTGTTTGTCGCGACTGCCAGCCATTGGCACCAGATCGCGCGACGACGCATACGGTGTGATGTGGTCGTCCTGCGCCAGCAGGTGCAGCAACGACATCCGGATGTTTGAAAGCGAGACCCGCTTGCCCCCGAGCACCCATTCGTCCCTGACCAATTTGTTGGCGCGCAGAAAGTCGTTGACCATCTGCCGGAACACGCCGCCGGGGAAGGGGACGTTGTCAGTTTCCCATCTTCCCATGCGTAGGTTGCTGCGGACCACCTCGGCATTGTCGATCTGGTTGAGCAGGCTCATTGCGCCGGCCAGCTTACCGAACGGACGCAGCGCCCGAAGGGTGTTCTGCACCCACTCTGCCGGTACGTTTCCGTATTGCTCGATGAGCGCCTCTTCGTCGAAGTCGGGGGCCATCCAGGCTTTGAGCGACTCCAGGCCATCGCCGTTCACTGGCGTGGCCATGCAGACCAGGTTTTTCAGCGGTGTTTCTGGGTGCAGGGCGGCATACAGCACTGACAACAACCCGCCGACACAGTAACCGATGATCGAGAGCTCACTCTCGCCGGCGTGCTCAAGCACCCGCTCTACGCAGCGTGGCAGTCGGTCCAGCACATAGTCTTCTAGCTTTAGGGTTGCATGCTCACGCCGTGGCCGGCCCCACTCGATCATGTAGACATCGAAACCCTGGCGCAACAGGTGCTCGACCATGCTTTGGCCCGGTACCAGATCAAGGATGTATGGCTGGTTCACGAGCGAAGTCACGATCAGTACCGGTACGCGGTAGACGCTGTCCGCGAGCGGCTTGAAGTGCTGCAGCTTGAGTGTGCCCTGGGCGTAGATGGTTTCCTTGGGTGTCGCGCCCAGTGGACCAGTCATCTGCGAGAATTCTTCGGTGGGCAGCCCGCTCGCGGCCAGCGCGCGCAGCACCGGGCTGTCCGCCGACTGCAGTTGCACAGGCGATTGCTTGTTCATGCGTCAGACCTTCTTGGCGACAGTGGGCTTACGGTTGCGCGCGGGCTTGGCTGCCGGAGGGATGGCACCTGTGGAGACCATGGCCTCGCGCAGCAGGCTCAACTGCGCAGTGACATGCGCCAGACCGTCTTCCAGTCGGCCGAGCCTCTCGTCTAGCGCCTCGAAATCATTGCGCGACGGCAGATTGGCAGCCGCCAGAGAGGCCTGCGCCACCTCGGAAAACTGGCGGTGTGCCATGCGCATCTCGTCGACCTGACGCTTGACCAGGCTGCTGGCTTGGGGGTCTTTGAGTAGTGCAGTCAGGCTCTCGCTCCACTGCGTTTCAGATTTGACGAGCCAGTCGCGCCAGATCGCCAACGGACTGAGTTTGTTCCAATCGAGTTCGGTGCTCATGCTTGGGCTCCTGTCTCGGTCTTCAGGATGATCCGGCCGCGAACACGCCCGGCGCGAAGATCTTCAAGCGCGTCGGTCACCGTCGACAAAGGCTGCTCTTTCAGCGGCAGGTCCGGCAGCACACCGGTTTTGGCAATCGCCATGAGTTCCTGCATCTCCACAAGGCTGCCGACATAAGAGCCGATGACACTCACGGCCTTCATCGACACCATGGCGGGAACGATCGGCGTTGCTCCTCCGAGCAGTCCTACGCAGATCAGCTTGCCGCCCTTGCGCAATGCGCCGAAGCCGAATGCGAAGGAGGGCCCGGCGCCGACGAAGTCGACCACCGCCGCTACACCGCCGGTGGCCTTCATCAGCGTCTTGAGGGCTCCGTCGGCGGTCGGATCGATCACCTGGCCGGCGCCGGCCGCGCGAGCGATTTCCCACTTGCTCTGGTCGATCTCGACCACGATCGGCGCCACCCCGAACATCTGCTTGGCGAGGCGGATACCCGACAAGCCCACTCCACCGGCGCCGATGATCACCAACGGATCGTTGGCTCCGATGGGGCCGGCTTTTTTCAGTGCGCTGTAGGCAGTGAGGCCCGAGCAGGCGTAGGTGCAGGCCTGCTCCTCGGCAAGGGAGCCGTAGTCCAGCAGGTAGCGTTGATGCGGCACGATCACATGATCGGCGAAGCCGCCATCGCGATGAATGCCAAGGGCCTGCGGCGAATTGCACAAATGTTCATTGCCGGACTCGCACAGCGAACAATTTCCGCAGCCGATCCAGGGAAAGACCACGCGGCGATCGCCGATCTTGACCCCTTGAGCCTGCGGGCCGACCGCGACCACGGTACCGGCAATCTCGTGTCCGAGCGTTCGTGGCGGTTTGACGGTTCGGGTCATGTCGAGCTTGGCGTCACCACCGAGATCGAAATAGCCATCATGCAGATGCACGTCGCTGTGGCACACGCCACAGCTTCCGACGCGCACGACGACTTCGTTGCCTTGTGGCTGTGGTGTGTCGCGCAGAACCTGCGCAAGGGGGCGGCCGAAGGCCTCGACTTGGTAGCTAAGCATTTGTATTTCCTGAGGTTGCGTTAAAGAAAGGCGCGGATTGAACGCCGCGCAGCTTGTTCGTTACTTTGGGGCCGGGTTGCGCAATCAGCGCGGGTCTTGATCATTTCGTGTTCGGTCCGGGCGCGCAGTCACTTGTCGCCGGCCTCTAGCTCGCGCAGCTTGAACCGCTGGATCTTTCCGGTAGCTGTCTTTGGAAGATCGGTGACGAATTCGATGAAGCGCGGGTACTTGTATGGGGCCAGGCGATCCTTGACGAAAGCCTTCAGTTCGGCCTCGTTCGCGGTGGCGCCGGTCTTTAGCACGACAAAGGCCTTGGTTTTGACCAGGCCCTCGGAGTCCTCCTTGCCGATGACCGCCGCCTCGAGCACCGCGGGGTGCTGCACCAGCGTGGCCTCGACCTCAAAGGGACTGACGTAGATACCGCTTACCTTCAGCATGTCGTCGCTGCGACCGCTGTACGTGTAGCTTCCGTCGTCATTGCGAACGTATTTGTCTCCGCTCTTGGTCCAGCCACCCCGGAAGGTCTCGCGGGTCTTGGTGCGATTGCCCCAGTACATCATCGCCGCGCTGGGGCCATGGATATACAGGTCGCCTGGTTCGCCGTCGGGGACGGCTGCACCGTCGTCGTCGCGCAGTTCGATTTCGTAACCTGGTACCGGCCAGCCGGTGGTGCCGTAGCGCACTTGTCCGGGCCGGTTCGACAGGAAAATGTGCAGCATCTCGGTGGACCCGATGCCGTCGACAATGTCGATGCCGAAGTGGCGCTTGAATCTTTCGCCCAGTTCGGCGGGTAGGGCCTCGCCTGCCGAGGACACGAGGCGCAGCGCAACAGACTCGCGAGCCGGCAGTTGCGGGCTTGCCAACATCCCGGCGAATCCCGTTGGTGCGCCGTAGAAGACGGTCGGCTTCGTGCCGGCCAGTGCCTGGGTCTGGCCAAGCCAGCGTTGGAATGTTGCGTCCGGTGTGGGCCGTTCGGGCATCAGCACCGTGGTGGCGCCCACGCTCATCGGAAAACTCAGGCCGTTGCCCAGGCCGTAAGCGAAAAAGAGTTTGGCTGCCGAGAAGCAGACGTCAGACTCGTGGAGCTTGAGCAGGCCCTTGCCGTAGAGCTCGGCCGTCCAGTACGGATTGGCGTGGGAGTGCACCGTGCCCTTGGGGCGACCGGTCGAGCCCGATGAATAGAGCCAGAACGCAGGGTCGTCCGGCCCGGTGCCGGCTGGCCTGGCGGCTGGCTGGTGCTGCTGCAGGAATGATTCGAGATCCACTTCTGCAGGATGCAGCGGCGCCATCGGACGCGACACGATGATCTTGCCCACTTCGTGATCCGAGCGCGTCATTGCCGCCGTCAGCGAAGGCAGCAAGGAGCCCGAGACCAGCACGGCCTGGGCACGCGAATTTTCGAGCATGTACGCGTAGTCGTCGGCAGTGAGCAAAGTGTTCACCGCAACCGGCACCAGTCCGGCGTAGATGGCTCCGAGAAAGCAAACGGGCCAGTCGTTGCAGTCTTGCATCAGCAGCAGCACGCGCTCTTCACGTCGCAGTCCCGATGCGCGCAAGCCCGCGGCGAGCCGGCGTACGCGCTGCTCGAGTTCGCCGTAACTGAGGCGATTCGTATCGTCGATGAAGGCCAGCTTGTCCGGCCGCCCGGCGTTGCAGGCAACAAGATGCTGCGCAAAATTGAACCGCTCCGGCGGCTCGGCGACCATCGGGTCAATGCTTGTCTCGTTGACTTGTTGGTTCATGCCTGTCTCCTGTGCGGGTCGGTGGCAAGGTCGACGCAGATCTGGCTCGCGCAACCATGCTCGCGGCTCAACCAGGCATCCAATGCGTCATCGAGCGGACTGCCGACGAATTGGGCGGTGAGTTCGCAAAGCAGTGCCTTGAAGGTCTCTGGTGTCATGGCAGAGGCAGTCGCGTTGGGTGCGGAACAAGGGGTGATTCAACGGATTTGATGCGGCGCGGAGTTGCGATTAAAAGATGCAACATCGTGCATCCATGACTGTATCGTGCTTGTTTGGCGCTGTCAAGCACTATAGTGCTGCTTTGTTTGAGCTTGTCTGTGACCTATAGAACAAGCTCAAGCTCGTCGCTGAGGATCGACGACCGTTTCTCGGGTGAATTGGTTTGCGAGAGGCGACTTTCTTGCCGGGCATGAAGTCGCGAAATAGATGCAAGAAAATGCTTGACTTCGTTTTCAATGATGCAGTAAAGTGCTAATCACGCAATCATCAAACACGTATTTTCTTGCACATTGGAGCTGATATGAACCAGGCCACGCGGGTCGACTACCAGACCCATCCCACCCAATACCGTCACTGGAAACTGAAGTTCGACGGTCCTGTTGCCACCTTGAGCGCCGACTTCGATGAATCCGCCGGTCTTCGCCCCGGTTACAAGCTCAAGCTCAACAGTTACGACCTTGGCGTGGATATTGAGCTCAACGACGCGATCAATCGCATCCGCTTTGAGCATCCTGAAGTGCGCACCGTGGTTGTCACCAGTGCCAAGGACAAGGTGTTCTGTTCTGGCGCCAACATCTTCATGCTTGGCGTTTCAAGCCATGCCTGGAAGGTCAACTTCTGCAAGTTCACCAATGAGACGCGCAACGGTCTGGAGGACTCCTCCAAGTACAGCGGGCTGAAGTTTCTGGCTGCCGTCAACGGCGCGTGCGCCGGCGGAGGCTATGAACTGGCGCTGGCCTGTGATGAGATCATCCTGGTCGACGACCGCTCCAGCGCGGTCAGCCTGCCCGAGGTGCCGCTGCTGGGCGTTTTGCCCGGCACTGGTGGCCTGACCCGCGTGACCGACAAGCGTCACGTGCGCCATGACCTGGCCGACTTGTTCTGCACCAGTGTCGAAGGCGTACGGGGGCAAAAAGCCAAGGACTGGCGCCTGGTCGATGACATCGCCAAACCGGCCCAGTTCGCCACCCGGGTGCAGGAACGCGCGTTACAGCTCGCGGCAGGCAGCGATCGGCCGGCAAACGCTCAGGGCGTGGCGCTCACGCCGCTGAATCGCGTCATCGAAGCCGACGCGTTGCGCTACACGCATGTTTGCGTCGAGATCGATCGGGCCAAGCGGATCGCCACCTTTACGATCAAGGCGCCGACCGGCGCCCAGCCCGTGGACATCGCGGGCATCGAAGCCGCAGGTGCCAACTGGTATCCGCTGCAGATGGCGCGCGAACTGGACGATGCGATCCTGTCGATGCGCACCAACGAGTTGGACATCGGCACCTGGTTGATCAAGACTGAAGGCGAGGCTGCGGCCGTGCTCGCGACCGATGCAACTCTTGTCGCCCATGGCGAGCACTGGCTGGTGCGTGAAACCGTCGGGCTGCTGCGACGCACGCTCAGCCGTCTGGATGTCTCCTCGCGCAGTCTGTTCGCGCTGATCGAGCTCGGCTCGTGCTTTGTCGGAACCTTCCTGGAACTCGCGCTGGCCTGCGATCGCGCCTACCAGCTTGCATTGCCCGACGATGCAGACAAGGCTCCGAAGATCATGGTGGGCGAGGCAAACTTCGGCCTCTACCCGATGGCCACCGGGCAAAGCCGTCTGCAGCGCCGTTTTTACGACGAACAGCCGGCCCTCGACGCCGTTCGCGCCAAGGCTGGGCAAGCGCTGGATGCCGATGCCGCCTTCGCACTCGGTCTAGTCACCAGTAACCCTGACGAACTCGACTGGGCCGACGAAACCCGGCTCGCGATCGAGGAGCGGGTGGCCATGAGTCCGGACGCGCTGACCGGCCTGGAAGCCAACCTGCGATTCAATGGTCCCGAGAACATGTTCACCCGAGTGTTCGGACGCCTGACGGCTTGGCAGAACTGGATTTTTCAACGCCCCAACGCCGTCGGAGAGGCCGGCGCGCTGAAGGTCTACGGCAAGGGTGATAAGGCCGCCTTTGACTGGAACCGCGTTTGAGATCGCGATCTGTCGAGCCAGGCTCACCGCCGTGCTCGAACAGATCCGGACGATCAACCCGGCAATGCGTTCAGGAGAGCTCAGATGAGCACCACTAACCTCGGCAAGACACAGAGCGACGCCATCATCATCAAGCAGCACCTGATCGACCCGGAGATTTGCATTCGCTGCAATACCTGCGAAGCGATTTGTCCGGTCGATGCAATCACGCATGACGCGAACAACTATGTTGTCGACGCCGAGGTCTGCAATCTGTGCATGGACTGTATTTCTCCTTGTCCCACAGGGTCGATCGACAACTGGCGCGTCATGCCCAAGGCGCGCGCCTACAGCGTGGCAGAGCAGTTTGGATGGAACGAGCTGCCTCCCGGGTTGAGCGCCGAGCAATTGGTGCAGGCCGGGGCTGCGCCCGACGCCATCACGCTCGATTTTCAGCCATCACCACCCTCGGACCCCACCGGCGAAGCGCCGTTCCAGAGTTCGGCTTATGGCGCCCAGTCTGCGCCGTGGTCGGCTGCGCATGCGTACACCAACATATACGGGCCGAAGGCTTCGGAAAAGCAGATCGTTGCGACGGTAAGCGGCAATGTGCGCGTCACCGAAGTCGGCACGGATTACGACACGCACCACATCGTCCTGGACTTCGGATCAGTGCCATTTCCGGTGCTCGAGGGCCAGTCCATCGGCATCGTGCCGCCAGGCGCGGATGCAAGCGGCCGGCCGCACCATCCTCGGCAATATTCGATCGCGAGCGCTCGTAACGGCGAGCGTCCTGGCTATAACAACCTGTCGTTGACCATCAAGCGGGTTCTGGAGGACCACCAAGGAAAACCCGTGCGCGGTGTGGCCAGCAACTACATGTGCGACCTCAGGGTCGGCGACAAGGTGCAGGTTATCGGACCGTTTGGCGCCAGCTTCCTGATGCCCAACCATCCGAAGAGTCACGTTGTGATGATCTGCACCGGAACCGGCAGCGCACCGATGCGAGCCATGACCGAATGGCGCCGGCGGCTGCGCGCGTCCGGCAAGTTCGAAGGCGGCAAGCTGATGCTGTTCTTCGGTGCGCGCACGAAGGAAGAACTGCCTTACTTCGGCCCGCTGCAAAACCTGCCCAAGGACTTCATCGACATCAATTTCGCGTTCAGCCGCACGCCGGGTCGGCCCAGGCGGTACGTGCAGGACGCCATGCGCGAGCGCGCCGCCGATTTGGGCCCGCTACTGGCCGATCCCAACTGCTATTTCTATGTTTGTGGCCTGAAAAGCATGGAAGAAGGCGTGGTGCTCGCACTGCGCGATATCGCCGTGCAGGCTGGACTGAACTGGAGCGACGTTGGTGCGGCGCTCAAGAGCCATGGACGCTTGCACCTGGAGACCTACTGACCGGGTAGGCCGAATGGCGCGAGGACAGTCGATCGTTGCGCCAATATTGCGGTCACCATGGCGATGTCCTCCGCGCAGGTCTGCATCGATCTGATGCCCGCGACATTGACTGAGCAGAACGAACAACACATCGCTGACGTGATGCGCCCTGGCGACTTCGATTCGCTGCTGGGTATGGGCCGCACGCTCGAACTCCACGACGTTACGCCGATGTCGCAAGCGCTTCGGGTGGTTTAGTGGATGCTGAAGAAGTCTGGTTACCTGCCTGACTGCTTCGTATAATTGCCGCGATGACTTCGGCTTCTCCGCATTCCCCTTGCGATGTTGGCTTGGGCATGCGAGCATCGCCCGCCGAATATCGTTGGACATTAATCCTCAACTGCCATGATTCTTGAAGAGTTCAATCGACTCCCGGATGCGGTCCGAATGGGCATTCTGGCCGAGTTCGCGCAAATCGATCGTGACGTCGAAGGCCGTGTAGATACGTTTTTAGCCCAGGCGGTCGATGATGCAGATTCTTGGCATCCCAAACAGGCACTGATCGGGTGGGCGGAGCGGCGTCATGCCGCAGAAGAGATTGCGCCCTTGATGGTATCCGTTGGTTCTGGCGTGGGTTTGGCAATTGCGCAGGGCGCTCTTGTGGCCGCTGGGGTTGCTGCGGGCGCGGTGTCGTTCGGCATCATTCCTGTAGCGGGGATTGTCGCCGGTCTGATCATTTCCCAGGCCAAGAGCGAATACCACCATTATGCATCCGGCAAGCGGCTACATACAGGCATCAAGGCTTTGCGTGCCAAGCGAGCCGCGATGGTGGCGGCTAACCAGCAGCAGGGCGTTTCGTTCGGCGATCCTGGCTACCAGGCGGAACTCAAGGCGGTGATGAACGAGGCCGGTGAAAAGATTAACCGTAAATATCTTCGGGTTGCACGCATTGGCAAGGGGTCGACATTCCTGCGTCGCTCCGGCAGTCCGCATTTGAGTGAGGCAACGGCGGCCGACAAGTTGCTAGCGGCTGGTTTGCTGACTGCAGCTTGGAAGGATGGAAATAACGCCAAAGACGACTCCCTGGCGCTCGCCGTGCTCGAGCTGCATTTTTACGCCAGCACCGTGTTCCAGGAGCTCGCGCAGTTTTTGGACTGGATTTCCACGGAGCGAACCACACACCTCAACAAGATGGCGCGTTTGCGCGGTCATATCGTTCGACAAATGCATGTGTCGGGTAAGCATGACAACTGCGCCACGAAGTGCGGAAATGTGGACATGGCCACTCTGGAGCAACGTTGCCAGGAGATTGTCAACAAAATACACGCCGCTGCGCAACGAGAGGTCGACCAGGCACTCGCCATCCAGGCCTCGCGGGCCGCTGCACGCGATAGTTTGCTGGCGCAAAGGGTATCGTTGCAGGGCGACAGTGATGCGCTGATGTCCAGAAAAAGTGCGCTGCTGGCCCAAAGGGCCGGCTTGCAGGACGCTATTAATAGAGCCGACCCGCAAAGAAACGCGTTTACTGCTCATCAGGCTGGCGCTCAGCTCAAGCGGCGATATGAACTGATCGACACGAATAAAGCGTTGGTTGCGATTGAAGCTGAAGAGGCTAAGTGGCTTGCAAAATCCCAAGAGAACGAATTGGCGCTCAGGGACGCCATCTCCGAATCGACAACCGCATCGGCTCTGCTGGTCACGCAACAAGCGGTACTCTCCAGCCTCAAGACGAACGACATTTCAGCAGCGGGCACCTACGTTAATACCGTGCAGCAATCTGGCTGGACGCGCACCACGATCAACTCGGCAAGGGCTATCGCTGAGGTCGGCAAGCTCAAAAGTGAAACCGACGTGCCAGGCGATATAGCAGGAAATGAAGTGGTCGGGGTCGGTGTCGACTACGGGTTGGATGTGGCGATGGATCAATTGGGCAATGTCGTGGAGGAAGTCGCTAATAAGGCTGCCAATATTTCGACGGCCGTAGGGGTTGGCGCGGTCATTGAAGTCAGTATCGAAGCGTTGAAGGATCTTTATGAGAATCGGCAATTAGTCAGGCGTCTCCATGCGTTCGGACGGGCCAGAGAAACGCCATGGGTCAAATTGAGCGATGTCGCGAAGGAAGACGCGATGAAAGATCTGGAGAAGATTGGCCTGCAGCGGGAGAATCTGGACAAAGTTGGCTATCGCGTTGGGCACTACCTGGACAAGATCGCGGCCATTGATACTCAGATCAGTGAGCTTCAGGCCCAGGCGCCCTATTCAGACATGTTCAAGGAAGAGGTTTTCGCCAACTCAATCTTTTCTTCATGTACCGATGCCATCAACACTTGGTACTTGTGCTGCTACAAGGACAAGCAGTATGCAAAGCTTGAATCCAGCATCTTGGCATTTCAAATGTTGCTGATGGAGATGGAAACGAAATTGTCGGCCGCCTCACATGGTGCGGTGGTGACCGTTGGGCAACTGGTCAGAAAGTCAGGGCCGCCTGCTAAACCGTCCTATTTTTCAAAAATGGATTGAGGGCGGTTGCAATCCGAATTCACGCTGAGGCCGCTAACGGTTGTTGACCTAAATGTCGCTGCTAACTTGCAATCGACCTTGACCAGTGGGGATTTTCAGTTTTCGCTATTGTGAAAATCCATGCTTGGCAATAAAGTCTTCGAGCGTAGTTTTCCGGTCCCAGACTCCCTTGCGCCGATTGAGATGGGGCCGAACGGTTACAAAAGTTCCGTCGTCCATCTTCTTTAGGCCGCAGGCCTCTTGATGTACATCGAACACGATGGCTCCGGGTTGCATTTGCTTTGCAATGCGGCGGAAGAGGCTCGCCATGGCGATTGGGTCATGCATCGGTCGGAACATATAGATGACGCTATAAGACCCGTAGTGTTCAAACGTCAGTGCATCGCCCTGAAGCAATCGGATTGGGTAGGGATCATGTGCCGCGATCTGTTGCAACAAAAAAGAGGCGATCGCCGAGGTTCTTGGGTCGTATTCCAGCCCGTCACATTGGTCGAACCGGCCTAGCGCATAGGCGAGGAAGACTTTTTCGCCAATTCCGCTGCCGATATCGAGAAATCGTCCCTTGTTGTTCAGGGCGCCATAGAACTCCAATTTGTCCAAGAATGATTCAGGGCTCAGTGCAATGTATTGATGATGAGAATCCTGCTCCTGTCCAAATTCGACGCGGTAGACCGAGGCGCGCCTGGGATACCACCCGTGGGCCAGAGCGGTGGCTACACCTCCGCGTTTGGCCTTAGGGTTCAATCGACGGGTAAAGTCCACAAAGGTCCGGAAATGATCGTTGGTCAACAAGCCTGGAAGCAGTCCGCCAATGCGTTGCGGGTCTTCTCCAATCGCGGCAAGTAGATTCGGCAAGCGCCGCGAATTCAGGTACCGGATTAACTTGGAGCTCAGAGGTGGCTCCAGCCATCGCCGTAGATCGACGGCGGTGTAACCCTTTTCCACCATGGTCATTGGGCCCGGCACGATCGTTCTTCGCGTTCGAGTGGGCGTGACCCGATACCGGACACTGTGCGCTACGCGATGAGTATCCATCGGACCGAACGCGCGAACGAAACTCAATGCCCACCGCGCTTGCCATTCACCATTGCAGGACGGGCAAGGGTAGGCGACGCCCAGTCCTTGGCGAAGGAGTTCGGTGTTTTGATTCACCTGAACCAGGACTTCGTCGCCGTGGGATCTACAGACCGGGCTTTCGCATCGGAATACGGCAAGCGTCCCATGTCGAAACCGATGATGCGCGCGTTCTAGCGTCGGGAGTGGTCGCCTCGCCGAGGCCAGCACAGGCACGGAATTTGGGCGCGAATGATGCGATTCCACACTAATCCGTAACGCAAGATAGACATCTTCAATCGCGTAAAGAGCCTGCTCAACCAAGCAAACTGCGGCGATGGTCTTTCCTGCGGTGTTACGAACAGTCACTTGAGTCAATGGCAGTGGCCTTGTCGCATCCCCAGTTGCCAATGCGTCTCCAGGGGGCGAAGAACCTACCCAAGATATAGACTTCTCGTTGTCTTCGATCAACACTTCCGCGCTGACTGAGCACAATTCCCCTTGGGAGAAAATCAAGGAAGGTTGCTGAAGATGACGCCCGATGAGCCAGTCTTTGCCCACTGAATTCAACTGAAGGGACCGAAGCACTCCGTCAACCTCAGCCATGACGCGCAAAGATAGAGGGGACATCGGGATTGAGGACTCCCGCCATCCCAGCCAAAGCATTTCAATCCTGCCTATTCATGGACAAATCGAAGACAGAATATGCGCAGCGTAACCGTCACTGAACCACCAGAAGTTGGGCGCCGATCGTTAACCGATTGAGCTCACCTCGATCACTTTCTTTGAACGCGGTCACAGGAGCAGGTTTGACTTTGAATCCCGATTCTTCATACAAAGTGCGGGCTTGGCTCTTAATTCGTTGAAGGTGTTCGACGGCAGTTTCTTCATCCGAACGGGTACGAGGAGTGATGGCGTGAAAGACCAACGAGGAATCTTCGCCGAAAATTCCGCTGTTGAATACTGCGGCTGCTAAAACCGGACTTGCGTTACAAAGCGAGTTTAGGTAGATCAAGAATGAGTTGTCTTTGTTTGAATAAAACCCTTCTCCAATATTCGAAAAAGACGCCGCGGCGAATGGCGGCATGTAGCCACTTGCATAGGCTCCAAAGCTCGCTTCAAGTTGGTACTGAGCCATATCAACAGCATGTGAGGCCTGCGCGGCCATTCGATCGCCAACACTCTTAAGATTTAAGGCTGGCTCTTTTTTGATTAGGGCTTCTGGTCTTACTGCGACCGCCTTGGAAATAGGGGCAGCGGCGGTAATCGTGCTGCCGTTCTCGATGTAGTTAAACATCGTAATTGACTCTTCTCTGATCTCCTTGATACAAGAATGTTCATAGATCTTGAGCCCAAGTTTGAAGGCCCAGTCGATGGCACCGAGAACAACTCCGGCGATTACACCCCCAGCGCCAGCTGTGAGCGCGGTTACTGTGACTTCGATGCTACCTTTGGCGGTCATCCACAAGCCGAGATTTCGCTTTCGCTCCAGGCCAGCATCAATCCCCGCACGAAGGGCAGCGAATGTAGGTTCTGAGGTACGGATGATCGATCGTGCAGCCGCGTTCTTGAGTTCTTCAAGTCCTGCCGCGACGGTGCTATTAATGCCATCGACGATGGATTTCGCGCCTGAAACGAAAGGCGCTGCCTTTTTGGCAACAAAATGAAAAGTAACTTTTAGGATCAAACTCACGATTAGCGTAATTCGTGACAGGTCGCCACCCATGATTCTGCTGAGCGTGTCCGTCAGAATTTCGCCGAGTTTTTTCATGACCCAACATAGCGCATCCCAAAGCAACTGAGCGCCGGCAAGTAACGCAGCCCCGACCTCGCCCATCGCGTCAACGACGCTCGCTTTGAAGCTATCCCATGTGACATTTCGCACAGAAGACGCGACTGCTCTCAGGTCGTCCAACGTGGGCATGATATTGGGAAGTTTGATATTGGACACGGCATTAATGATGTCCTGCCTCATGACTACCCCGCCAACAATCGCTGTCGCACCTGCCGCAGACGCCATGGTGATATCGCTGATGGCCACTCCGGCATCTCCGGCAGTTTGACCTACTAAGTCGCGTACTCCCGGGCAAAGTCCTAGTCCACCTATGACGTCGGAGGTGAAATCGGGTTCCACCGCGATGTTGGCCATAAGCATCAGTGTCAACCTGCGTGCGCGCTGCAGACCTTGCTCTTGAATCGCGCGCATACCGACAAGCTGGTTGGAGTAGGCTCGCGCAGATTGAGATGAGCTTGACAGGAATACCGTCAACAGAGCGGTCAACTTGCCAAAGATATTGTCTTTGTTGCGCTCTTCGTGCGTATTCGGCTGCGAAACGGACCGGGTGGTGTAGTGCCAAAGCTGATTACGTAAAGCATCCGCGGCGCGAAAACTTGACATGAGAAGTGGTTCCGCAAATTCGGACACTGGGATAAAAGGTGACGGCCTTGCTCAACTGGGCGAAGATTTCGCCCGTAAGAGGAGAGCAGACCGTGAGAAGACCCCGTCGCAACCACTCGGCCGCCTT
>Ga0255220_1000085_pt1 | contig 36685 bp, 33 predicted proteins | sample Miss_Colum_RepB__FD_188423 | JGI IMG/M metagenome (GOLD analysis project Ga0255220, IMG submission 188423) | Freshwater microbial communities from Mississippi River, Louisiana, United States - Miss_Colum_RepB_8d | ecosystem: Environmental > Aquatic > Freshwater > River | place: USA: Louisiana...
TATTCCAGATGTCCTGGCCATGGATCTTGCGGGGCGCAACAAAGCCCTGACTGTAGCGGTCGACGAGCACGTTGTCCCAGATGACACTCGAGTAGAAATTGCTCGACAGGCTGGCACTGTGCTTGTCCAGATACCAATTCAGCACGAATGACCCTTTGTACTCAGGCAAAGGCGGCACGATGGAGGTATTGGCATTCTGCCGACCGTTGGCGTCCTTGGTTCCCCCGGTCAGATCCGCGTACTCGTAATTGAGAAAGTGCGACAGCGTCAGCGTGGGTTGGAAGGTTCCCCAGTTGTCGGTCTCAAACGTGTAGCGGGCCCGCGCGTCGATCAGATCTATCCATAGCGAGCTGATATTGGCTGACTGGCGAATCACCCGGGTCACGCGCTGGGTGGCTGGATCACGATACACGATCTGCTGATTCTCAGGTCTGGCCAACCAGTCATTGGCGAGCTGTCGCGTGGGCGAGCCAGGCGTCTTGACATACTGCTCCTTGGTCAAGCCATTCTGACTGAGAAAACGCCCGAACTCCGAATTGACCACGTCATCATTCGTGAGGGCGCGGATGCGGTCTACATACTCCACTTTCTGATAGTCCACGCTGATGCTCAGCCCTTCAAGAGAGGCATCTGGCTCCCAGGTGAAGCCGAAGTTCCTGGTTTCGGAAGTTTCGGGCACCAGATTCGGATTGCCGGCAAGACACGTGGTGCCACCAGTCAGATCGATGGTCGTGAAGGGATCCGAGCCCGAGAACAGCTCCGTGCAGTTGGAATTCGGGTCGAAGGGGCGGATGCTGGCCGCAGTCGGGGCCAGGAAACTTTCACCCCAGGAGGCACGAATCGCCAGAGTAGGCAGCGCCTCCCAGCGCATGGCCACCTTCGGCGTCGTAGACTCCAGACCGAAATCCGTGAATCGCTCATGGCGTGCCGCCAGTTGCAGGGTCAAGGTCTCGAGTATGGGCACTTCAAACTCTGCGAAAACTGCTTTCACGGCGCTTTTGTAGTACTCGTCCGTCGGGACCGTCGAGAAGATATTGGTGTTGTAGTTCTGCTTCAGCATCGAGTAGGGGTTGGCAAAGGTCCAGAACTGGGCGTCCCGCCACTGGTAGCCGGCGGCCATCTGCACCGCGCCTGCGGGCACATTGAACAGCTCACCGGACGCCACGACTTCCCCAATCTCCAGCATGTCGCGCGCTGTCTCGCCATTGTTTGGCTGGAACAACCAGTCCACCAGTTCCTGCGAATTCTTCGTCCTGCCTTCCACATAGAAGGGGGAACGGCTGTCTGCAGAGCCGAAGGGGTTGAACCACTCGTTGCCATTCGGCCCGCCCTTGCCGATCAGCGCCAGTTGCAGGCGGGGCAGGCTCAGCGTGACACTTTCACGGTTGGACAGGCGATTCTCCTGCCTGGAGTAATAGGCGGTGGCCCGCCAGGTGTCGCTCAGGTCGATATAGGACGCCAGCTTCCAGCGGTCGGCATACTCCGTGACTTCGGACAGCAGCGCGCCGGAGGAGCGTTCCAGATGGCTCGGCCATGTCGCGTTCGCCGTAAAGGGGCGCCAGTCATACGGGACGACATCATAGCCAAAGGGGTTCGCCGGATGGTTGGCCGGGATGAAGATGGCACCCCGGTTGTTCTCCGATACCGCCGTTGAGGTGCTGCCCCGATTGGTACGAAAGCGGAAGTTGAGCATGGTCTGGAATTCGAGGCGCGCCCAGTCAGTCGCCTGCCAGGTGAGGTTTGAATACAGGTTCTGCTCTTCAATCTCGGCTGCGTAGGCATGCACCTTGGAATAGTTGTAGCGGCAGGTGGCTGTCGTGGCAGCCGACGCGACGGGCGTGCGCACACCGGACGGCGTGTTGTGGGCCTTGGTGAGGTCTTCCAGGCCTTGATTGTACGTGCCACAACTCGGGTCGATACGGCTGGGTGCCACCACAGTGCCGCCGTGTCCGGCGCCGATGTTGGCGCGGCCATTGTTGACGCGGCGGAAGTTGCCCGGGTTGCCCGATGTCGACGAGCCATCGGCCATGCGCCATGCATCCGGGCGTTCGAAGGGCATCAGGGAGGTTTTCTTGGTGAACTCGTAGGCGCCGACCCAGTTCACGCCATTGTCAAAGGACTTGCCCAGCAGAAAGGAAACGGCAGGCTCTTCCATGTCCGCATTTTCCGTGCGGGAGTAATAGGCGCGTGCCCGGAAGCCATCGAATTCCTTGATCGGCAGCATATTGACCACGCCCGCGACTGCATCGGAACCGTACAGCGCGGAGCCACCGTCCAGCACTACTTCCATGCGCTGGGTCGCGATGTCAGGCAGCAGGGCCGTGATCGCCTGACTCACCACACGAACGCCATCCATCAGCACCAGCGTGCTGTTCTCCCCAAGGCCACGCAGGTTGAACTGCGTGCCGTTGGACGTTTGTGCGCCGTCGGCCGAGCCCAATACGTTGTTCACCACGTTGGTGTTCTGGGTGAACGTCAGGTTGCGAACGTATTGCGCCATGGTGGGAGCGCCCGAGGTATACAGATCCTCCTGCGAGATAGTCTCCACGGGCGACGCACCAGCAAACTTGCTGTTGCGGATATAGGACCCTGTGACGAGGACCTCTTCCACTTCGGGATCATCTTGTGCCTGGACAGCGAAAGGAAAAGCGAGGGAAACAGCGAGACAGGAATGGATCAGATGGCGCAGTTGCCCGCGCCGGGTGAATTTCAGCATTTTTGATCTCCGGTTTTTGGCCTCCACTGCAAGGACGATGGAGGGCCTTTATTATTGATTTTTCAAGCGTTTGATGCTCGCAAGGGCACTACTTGATTATCACTGGAGAACGGCATGCAGGACGCAAATCCCATACTTCGATATAAAACCATGACGCCATTTGCGCCTCCATGCCACCAGAAAAACGGGAGGGAAGCAAGGTGGGTGGCGCTGTATATTTCTGAAGCGTTCAAAAACGCCATGGCGATGGGAGGAAGCGCGGGAGATGGGTTTTACCTGGGGCGAAAACGGTGGATTGCATCCCTGATGAACGCTTCAAATTCCTCAGCCACCATGGATGGCGCAAACTCAAGCGTTCCGGTGTTCATTCGACCGGGCGCGGTGTCCGAGGGATACTCGAAAACGTAGCTGCCGTCTCGCCTGGTCAGGATGAAGGGCAGGCCAAGTCTGCCGTATGTCCCATCCGGATTGCGCGTCAGAAAGAACAGTTTTTCGTCTGATTCGTTCGTATAGCGCCTGTCACCGGGAGTTGACTCAAGCATTCGGTAGACGATGCTTGCGCCCTCGATGTCTCCAGCCAGAATCTCGTCAACAACGATCTCATAAAGACTGGAGGGCAGGCCCAGCGTGTCTACAAGATGGGCATCATCCCAAACCGACCTTTGAAGATGACATCCGGTGAACTCACCAGCGTCTCCACATCCTGCGGGATCCAGCCCGTGTGCGTATCGAGCTCGGCTCTTTCATACAGTTGAGGAAATCGCAAAGGTTGCGCAGAAGACGTGAGAGAGGCTGTGGCAATCAGGACTATGGACGTGACGAGCGCGTAAAGAATTTTCATGTCCTGCTCTCGCGTGAACCCAGAAGTAGTCTTGCGCAGCATTGGACTTTTCTCATGGTTGCAGGAGGGGTGATGCCCGTTGTGCACAGGCATTTCGTCACTACCCAAGTGGTTTGACATGAAGCTGAAGTTTCAGTGCCTTCGCGACTTTCAATACCGTACTGAGTTGCGGGTTACCTTCCGCAGAAAGTGCCTTGTACAAGCTTTCCCGACCAAGGCCGGTTTCTCGCGACAACTCTGCCATTCCCTTTGCGCGCGCGATGTCGCCCAGTGCCATGGCGATGAAGGAGGCATCGCCGTTACTTTTCTCTATGGCAGCATCCAGGTAAGCCGCCATTTCTTCGGGCGTGCGTAGATGATTGGCGACATCGTATTTCTGGAGATCAGAGGTCATGGTGACGCTCTGTGTTGCAGCCCGACAGGCATTTTCATGTTTTATCCTCGCGTGAACCGATGCACACTCACAGCAAGATCATGCCTTGCTGTCTCGAGGATAGTAGCGGAATCGGAATATGTCTTTGCGCTACCATCGCGTTCAATAACCATCCCCCCCGAGGACACCCCCATGCCCCACCCCACCGCCACACCCCGTCGCGCATGCCTGTGGCTGGCCCTGGCCTGCACGGGGCTGAGTCACCCGCTGCTGGCGCAAGGCGTGGGCGACGAGCTTACCGAGGCCACCGCCAGCGACGGCCGCTACATCCGCTGGCGCGAGCATCTGGTGGATGACGCCGCCGTGCTCGACTTTGTGCTCAGCGGGGGCGATGGCCTGGTGATGACCGACATCGACCGGGACGGCTTTGTGGACATTGTGTCGGTGCATGAATCCGACTCCAGTTACGACTCCGCGAACTTCACGCCCGGCTTCGTGGCCCCGCCCGAGGGGCATGTGCGCATTGCCTTTGGCAGCGCCGACCCCACGCAATGGCACAACATTACGGTGGCAGAGGGGCTGGATGCCGCAGCGCCAGAAGATGCCGCCGTGGCCGATGTGAATGGCGACGGGTTCATGGACATCCTGGTGGCCGCCGAGCTGTCGCATGTGCTCTATTTACAAAACCCTGGGGTGCAGAACCCCGGCGTGCAGAGCCCGGGCAGCGACGCACGCACCGCGCCGTGGCCGCGCCTGAAGCTGCCGATGACGGCAGGCCGTGGCAGTTACATCCGCGTGTTTGCCGCCGACCTGGACGGCGACGGCGTGCCCGAAGTGATTGCCCCCAACAAGGGCGCGCAGATTCCCGGCCCGGAAGATTTCGCGGTGTCGAACCCCGTGTCGGTCTTCAAGGTGACGGGTGACCCTTTGCAGGGCGACAGCTGGCAGGAGATTGAACTGGGCCGCTACAGCATTCCGCAGAATTCCGAACCGGTGGATCTGGATGGCGACGGCGACCTGGACATTGTGATTGGCACCCGCGGCGAAGACCGGCTGGTGTGGTTCGAAAACCCCGGCGACGGGACGCTGGCCTTTCGCGAACGCGCCATCGGCATCAACGGCGCGCGCATGGCGGGCTTCAATCTGGTGTACGCCGACCTGAGCGGCGACGGCCGTCTGGACATCATTGGCGCCGGCGTTGGCCCCGTGGGCAACGGCCTGGTGTGGATAGAACAGCCCGCGCGCAAGGGCGACGCCTGGAACGCCCGTTTCATCGGCACCTTTGCGCCCGACAGCATCACGGGCCTGGAGGCGGCAGACATCGACGGCGACGGCCACACCGACGTGTTTGCCGGCAGCTACAGCCGCGGCGACCGCGAAGCCGATGATGCCAATACACAACTGACCGACCCGCTAGGGCGGCTGGGCTGGTTCCAGAACCCCGGCATCAGCGGCACGGACTGGACGCGCCACGATGTGTCGCGCCGCAAGCGCGGCATGTTCGACAAGTTCATCGCGCGCGACATGGACGGCGACGGCGATGCCGACTTCGTGGGCACGCGCGGCAACAGCTATCCCTATGATGGCGTGTTCTGGCTGGAGCAGGTGAGGGCGGAGGTGCCAGGTGTGCGGTTTGTGCGGGCGCGGGGGAGGGATAGTGAGGAGGTGGGGGTCCGTTAGAGTGACTGGCATTCAATTTGCCAATGGACTCATTGAAAAGGGCGCCGAAGCGCCCCTCTCAATTACTTCTTGATGCAGACAACCCCTCAAGGCATCGCCCGAATCCTCCCCAACTTCTCCTGCAACGCGTAAATCGCCGCCTCGTTACTCCTCTGCCTCTCACGCTCCACATCCACAATTTCCTTGGGCGCATTGTCCACAAACTTCGCGTTGCTCAGCTTCGCGGCAATACCCGCCAGGTTCTTCTCCAGCTTGGCGATTTCCTTTTCCAGACGCGCGGCTTCCGCGTCTTTGTCGATCAGGCCGGCCAGGGGCACCAGAATCTCAATGTCGCCGTAAAGCTGCGTGGCGGCCATTGGCGCTTCGGCGTGGGCGTCCAGCATCTGGATGTAGGCCAGCTTGGCCAGCTTCATCAGGAACAGGCGGTTGTCATTCAGGCGGCGCAGGTCTTCTTCACCGCCATTGCGCAGCAGCACGGGAATGGCCTTGCCGGGGGCAATGTCCATTTCGCCGCGGATGTTGCGGATGCCCACGATGATGCCTTTCACCCAGTCGATGTCGGCTTCGGCCTGCGGGTCGATCAGGGCTGCGTCGGCCTGCGGGTAGGCCTGGTTCATCAGGCTCTGCTCGTCACCTTCCTGCTTCATGTCCAGCAGCGGGGCCACGCGCTGCCATATCTCTTCGGTGATGAAGGGCATCAGCGGGTGGCTCAGGCGCAGGCTGCCTTCCAGCACGCTCAGCAGCGTCAATCGCGTGGTCTGGGCGTGGTTGGGGTGGTTCTCTTCGTCCCACAGCACGGGCTTGGAAAGCTCCACGTACCAGTCGCAATACTCGTTCCAGAAGAAGTCGTAAATGGCCTGCGACAGCAGGTCGAAGCGGTAGGCGGCGTAGTGCTCGTGCACCTGCTGCACGGTGCGCTGGAAGCGCGAGAGGATCCAGCGGTCGGCCAGGCTGAAGTAGTTCTGCGCGCGCAGCGCGGCCTGCTTCTCGCGGTGGAACACGATGCCTTTCTCTTCGGTGTTCATCAGCACATAGCGCGAGGCATTCCAGATCTTGTTGCAGAAATTGCGGAAGCCTTCCATGCGGTTCAGGTCGAACTTGATGTCGCGGCCGGTGGAGGCCAGCGAGTAGAACGTGAAGCGCAGCGCGTCGGTGCCATAGGCGGTGATGCCTTCGGGGAAGGCGGCGCGGGTGAACTTGGCAATCTTCTGTTCCAGCTGGGGCTGCATCAGGTCGCTGGTGCGCTTGGCCACGAGTTCTTCCAGGCCGATGCCGTCGATCAGGTCGATGGGGTCCAGGATATTGCCTTTGGATTTCGACATCTTCTGGCCGTTCTCGTCGCGCACCAGGCCGGTGATGTACACCGTCTTGAAGGGAATCTCGCCGGTGAACTTCAGGGTCATCATGATCATCCTGGCCACCCAGAAGAAGATGATGTCGAAGCCTGTCACCAGCACGTCGGTGGGGTGGAAGGTCTTCAGTGTCTCGGGCTCGTTGGGCCAGCCCAGGGTGCCGAAGGTCCACAGTGCCGAGCTGAACCAGGTGTCCAGCACGTCTTCGTCCTGCCGCAGCGCCAGCTCGGGGCTCAGGCTGTACTTGGCGCGCACGTCGGCGTCGCTGTAGCCCACGTAGATGTTGCCGGCCTCGTCATACCAGGCCGGAATGCGGTGGCCCCACCACAGCTGCCGGCTGATGCACCAGTCCTGCAGGTCGCGCATCCACGCGAAATAGGTGTTCTCCCAGTTCTTGGGCACGAACTGGATGCTGCCATCTTCCACTGCCTTGATGGCGGGCGCGGCCAGCTCTTTCACGGCCACGTACCACTGATTGGTCAGCCAGGGCTCGATGACGGCGCCGGTGCGATCGCCTCTTGGCACCTTGAGCTTGTGCGGGTCGATCTTCTCCAGCAGGCCCAGGGCCTCGATGTCGGCCACCACGCGCTTGCGGGCCTCGAAACGGTCCAGCCCGCGATAGGCCTCGGGAGCGTTGTCGTTGATGGCGGCGTCGGCGGTGAGGATGTTGATCATCTCCAGGCTGTGACGCTTGCCCACTTCGTAGTCGTTGAAATCGTGCGCCGGGGTGATCTTCACGCAGCCGGTGCCGAAGGCGGCGTCCACGTAATCGTCGGCCACAATGGGAATGCGGCGGCCGCACAGGGGCAGCTCCACGAACTGGCCGATCAGGTCCTGATAACGCTCGTCATTGGGGTTCACGGCCACGGCGGTGTCGCCCAGCAATGTCTCGGGGCGGGTGGTGGCGATGGTGATGAAGCCTTCGCCCCGGCGCGTGGTGGCGCCGTCGGCCAGCGGGTAGCGGAAGTGCCACAGGAAGCCGTCTTCTTCTTCCGACAGCACTTCCAGATCCGACACAGCGGTGTGCAGTTTCGGGTCCCAGTTCACCAGGCGGTTGCCGCGGTAGATCAGGCCCTGGTCATACAGTTCGACGAACACGCGCTCCACGGCGGCGGAAAAGCCGGCGTCCATGGTGAAGCGCTCGCGGGTCCAGTCCAGCGAGGAGCCCAGGCGGCGGATCTGCTGGGTGATGATGTTGCCGGACTCGTCCTTCCACTCCCACACCTTCTTCACGAAGGCCTCGCGGCCCAGGTCGTGGCGGGTGAGGTTCTGCCGCGCCAGCTGTCGCTCCACCACCATCTGCGTGGCGATGCCGGCGTGGTCGGTGCCCACCTGCCACAGGGTCTTGCGGCCCAGCATGCGCTGGTAGCGGATGAGGGCGTCCATGATGGCGTTCTGGAAGCCGTGGCCCATGTGCAGGCGGCCGGTCACATTGGGTGGGGGGATCACGATGGAATAGGCCTGCCCGTCGCCCGACGGGGTGAAATAGCCTTTCTCTTCCCACTGTTGGTACCAGTGACTCTCGATCTGATGGGGTTGGTAAGTCTTGTCCATGTCTGCCTGCGAATTGGGGGTGGGTGGATACTGAGGAGGGGCGAGTATAACCCAGGCGAAAGGCAGGCTTCACTCGCGGGGTTTTGCGATGTCTGGTGGGAGCGGGCCCTGCCCGCGAACTGTGTCGTACTGACCCCGGCCCCGCCCCGGCGTCCCCCTGTGCTGCGGCTGACCCGCACCCCTCCTGGGTGCCCTCGCAACGCCGGGAGCCTCGGTCTCCCCGCTCCCACAGGGCGGGCCGCTCCCACTGTCAGGCCTTCTGCGTGCGCAGGAATTCCACCAGCAGGGGCACCGGGCGGCCCGTGGCGCCTTTCTGCGCGCCCGACAGCCACGCCGTGCCGGCGATATCCAGGTGCGCCCAGCGGTACTGCTTGGTGAAGCGCGACAGGAAGCACGCCGCCGTGATGGTGCCGCCGCGCGGGCCGCCGATGTTGGCGATGTCGGCGAAGTTGCTGTCGAGCAGGGACTGGTATTCCTCCCACAGCGGCAGCTGCCACGCGAAATCCAGCGTGTGCTGGCTCAGGCGCAGCAGCTCGTCGGCCAGCTCCTGGTTGTTGCTGAGCAGGGCGCTGGTCTGGTCGCCGAAGGTGGCCACGGCGGCGCCGGTGAGCGTGGCGATGTCGATCACCGTGCGCGGCTTGAAGCGCTCGACATAGGTCAGCGCGTCGCACAGCACCAGGCGGCCCTCGGCGTCGGTGTTCAGAATCTCGATGGTCTGGCCCGACATGCTGGTGACGATGTCGCCCGGCTTGGTGGCCTTGCTGCCAGGCATGTTCTCGGCGGCAGCGATCACGCCCACCACGTTCAGCTTCAGGCCCAGCTCGGCGATGGCGGTGAGTGTGCCGATTACGCTGGCAGCGCCGCACATGTCGTATTTCATTTCATCCATGGCCAGGCCGGGCTTGAGGCTGATGCCGCCGGTGTCGAAGGTGATGCCCTTGCCCACCAGCACCACGGGCTTGCTGTCGGCCTTGGCCGCGCCCTTGTATTCCATGACGATCAGCTTCGCTTCCTGCGCGGAGCCGGCGCTGACGCTGAGCAGCGAGCCCATGCCCAGCTTCTTCATCTGCGCTTCGGAGAGCACCTTGGTGCTGATGCTCTTGTAGTGGCCGGCCAGTTTCACGGCGACGTCGGCGAGATAGGTGGGGGTGCAGATATTGCCCGGCAGATTGCCCAGCTCCCGGGTGGTGGCCACCCCCAGGCCGATGCTGGCGCCGAGCTTGACGGCCTCGGTCTGCGCCTTGCGGGTCTCGGCGCTGGCGGCGCTCACGGCGATGCTCTTGAGCGCGTACTCGGGCTTCTTCTTGCTCTTGGTCTGGTCGTACTGATAGGCGGCGGCGTCGCACTCCTGTACCAGCAGGGTGGTGGCCCAGGCGATGTCACGGTCTTTCAGCGGCAGCTCGGCCAGGGTGAAGACGGCGTCCTTCGCGGTGGTCTTGAGCACAGCCTTGATGGCGGCGCTCACGGCCTTGCGGTAACTGCGGGCATCCAGCGCATCGGCATCGCCACAGCCCACCAGCAGGATGCGCCTGGACTGGCCGCTCTGCGGGTGCAGCAGCAGGGTGTCGCCCAGCTTGCCGCTCACATCGCCACTGGCAGCCACGCGGGCGAGCGCGCCGTTCAGGGCCGCGTCGACGGCAGCGGCGGGCGCGGACAGACGCCCCTTGGTCCACACCCCGAGCACGAGACAGTCGGTGGCTTTGGCAGTGACGGCGGAGCTGAGCAGGGCAAATTTCATGGGCGGGTTCCTTGGCGAAAGCGCGAGTGGAAGGTGAAAACTGCGGCCATGCTAGGCAGTTTCCAGAGGCCGTGCAAGCGCAGGGGCCGCGTGTTGCGCGGGCTGCAGGGCCGTGGCGGACGCCGGCCGGCAGTGGTGTACTTGTTCGCAGGCCGTGAATTAGAATTGGCCGCCTTCCACCGGAGCCCGTCCATGTCCCGCGTCAAGATCCTCATGCCCGACCACTATCTGTTCTCCACGCGTCACCGTGTGGGCATCAGCGACTTGAACTACGCACGCCATCTGAACAGCGTGGCCATGGTGCACATCCTGCACGAGGCACGCCTGCAGTTCCTGGCGCACCTGGGCTTTACCGAGGCCAACATCTTCGGTCTGGGCATGGTGGTCACCGACCTGGGGGTGGACTACCGCAGCGAGTCCTTCGCCAATGACTGGCTGACCATCGACGTGGGCGTGGGCCGTTTCAACCGCTACGGCTGCGACATCTGTTTCCGCATCACCAACACCGCGCTGGAGAAGGTCGTCTGCAATGCCAAGATCGGCGTGGTGTTCTTCGATTTCGACAAGCACAAGATTGCCCTGATCCCCAAGGCCTTCCGCGACATGCTGGGCCAGCCGGAGCTGGACATTGACTAGCGCCAGGCCGCGCGGGCGTGCCGGAGCACCCAGACCGTGATCATATTCCGTTATCTCGCGCGGCAGATCTTCCAGGTGATGGCCGCCGTGACGGTGATCATGCTGGTGCTGGCCATGATCACCCGCTTCCTGCAATACCTGGGGCAGGCCGTGGAGGGCGAGATCACCTCCGACATCCTGCTGCTGCTCATGGCCTACCGCCTGCCCGAATTCCTGCTGGTCATCCTGCCGTTCTCGCTGTTTCTGGGCATCCTGCTGGCCTATGGCCGCCTGTATGCCGACAACGAGATGACGGTGCTCTCCGCCTGCGGCATCAGCCAGAAACGCCTCGTGGCGCTCACCCTGCTGAGCACCTCCTTCCTGGCCATCATCCTGGGCACCCTGAGTCTGCAGGTGGCGCCCTGGGGCCTGCGCAACACCGAACAGCTGATGCAGAGCCAGGACGAGCTGACGGAGCTGGACCTCATCGTGGCCGGCCAGTTCCAGGACTTCGCTGACGGCCAGCGCACGACCTATGCCGAGACCACCAGCAATATCGCGGGTGAGCGCCAGCTCAACAATACCTTCGTGGCCTGGCGCCGGCCCGGTGCCACGGACGAAGGCGGGAGCCTGCGCATCATCGTGGCCGAGACCGCGCGCCCGGTGATCGACGAGGCCAGCGGCCGGCGCTTCATGCTGCTGGAGAACGGCCATCTGTATGACGGCGTGCCCGGGCAGGCCGATTATCTGGTGAGCCGGTTCGAGCAGCAGGCGCTGCTGCTGCCCGAGCAGGTGCGCATCGAGACAGTGGTGCGCGAGAAGTCCCTGCCCACGGCGCAGCTGTGGAACTCGGCCCTGCCGGAGCATCAGGCCGAACTGCAGTGGCGCTTCGCCACCATCATTCTGATTCCCGTGCTGACGCTGATCGCGGTGCCGCTGAGTCGAGTGGCGCCGCGGCAGGGGCGCTTCAGTCGGCTGGTGCCGGCGGCGCTGCTCTATGCCAGCTACTACGTGCTGCTGCAGCTGGGCATGAGCCTGCTGGCCGAGGGCAGCATTCCGCTGGCGCTGGGGCTGTGGTGGGTACACGCGGGCTTCATCGCGCTGGGGCTGTATCTGCTGTTCGGCCGGCGGGAGGCGCACACATGAGTCGCCTGGATGCCTATGTCCGCAAGCACGTGGTGGCCGCCATGCTGGTGGTGGCCGCGCTCACCACGAGTCTGGATTTCATCTTCAGCCTGGCCGACGAACTGGGCAGCAGTGCTGAGGACTATGGCGCTGGCGACGCGCTGATGTTCACCCTGCGCATCATGCCGCGGGCCATCTACGAGATGCTGCCCTTCATCGCCCTGGGCGGCGCGCTGATCGGCCTGGGCGTGCTGGCCTCGCACAACGAGCTGGTGGTGATTCAGGCCACCGGCGTGAGCACCTGGCGCATCGTCTGGGCCGTGATGAAGCCGACCCTGGCGGTGATGCTGCTCAGCCTGGTGCTGGGCGAGTGGGTGGCGCCGCCGCTGGAGCAGCGTGCGCAGAGCGATCTGGCCATCATCGAGAGTGGCGGGCAGGCACTGAGTTCGGCCGGCGGCGACTGGCGCAAGATCGGCAATGAATTCATCCACATCAATGTGATTCTGCCTGGCGGCACGCAGCTGCAGGGAGTCACGCGTTATGTGCTGGACGAGCAGCGACGGCTGGCGAGCAGCAGTTTTGCGGCCTCCGGGGAGTATCTGCAAGACGCGCAGGGGCCGTTCTGGCGGCTGACCGACGTGCGCGAGACGCGCTTCGGCAACAGCGAGATTGCGGTGACGCAGACGCCGAGTGTGGACTGGCGGGTGGAGCTGTCGCCAGAGCTGCTGAGCGTGCTGCTGGTGGACCCGGAGCGCCAATCGATCTCAGGGCTGTACCGTTTCGCGCAGTACTTCGAGAGCGAGGGGCTGGAAAGCAGCAGCTATTACCTGGCGTTCTGGAAGAAGCTGCTGCAGCCGCTGGCCACGGCCTCGCTGGTGCTGCTGGCGATCTCGTTCGTGTTCGGGCCGCTGCGCAGTGCGACGATGGGCTTCCGGGTGTTCGTGGCGATCGCCATGGGCATGGGGTTCACGCTGGTGCAGCGCATGCTGGGCCCGGCGAGTCTGCTCTATGGCTTCAGTCCGCTGATTGCCGTGCTGCTGCCGGTGCTGCTGTGTGTGCTGATCGGCATCGTGTTGTTGCGGCGGGTGTGAATTCTGCCCGGCCTCTTCGCTGGCATCATGCCAGGCCCCCGGCCTGTGGCTTTCCGTTCAGCGGCATAAGAGACCCGCGCCGAGTGAGCCAGGAGACCAAGGCTCCTGGCGCTGCGAGGGGACCCGGGAGGGGCGCGGGTCAGCCGCAGAACGGGAAGGCGCAGGGCGGGTGCCGGGAAGAGTCCGCCATCAGAACGGGCGCGAGCCCTTGGGCAGCAGCACCACGCGGGTGCCGGAGAGCTTGTCGTGCAGGGCGTCGCGGTTGGCGTCCACGTAGCGCCACAGATAGCCGCCACCCAGCAGGAAGAAGGCCGGCCAGGCCAGCCCCCAGCGCAGCACGCCCTGCTGCACCGACATCAGACCACCCGCGCGGCTGACCGCCTTGATCCGCCACGCAATCATGCCCAGCGTCTGGCCCGTGTGCGTCCAGAACCAGAGGTAGAAGCCCGCCGCACTGCCCACCTCCACCAGGAACACGATCACGTCCAGCACCGGGTCGGTCTGCACGCGCCCGTCCACCAGCTGACTGGTGTCCGGGCCCACGATGAATTGCAGCAGGAAACCGAAGGCCATCCAGATGGCGGCCACCAGAAAGGCGTCGTAGAGCAGCGCCGCCAGCCGGCGCCACAGCCCGGCCGAGGGCAGCAGGGCCTCGGCGACCGGCCCGGCGTCGGCGTCGGTGACGCTCGCGCCTGCGGAGGAGGCCTTGTTGGCGGGTCTGCTCATGCGCCCTTACAGCTCTTTCACGGCCTGGATGAGTTCATTGACGGCCTTCTGGCCATCGCCGAACAGCATGCGCGTGTTGTCGAGCAGGAACAGCGGGTTCTCGACACCGGAGAAGCCGGTGCCGCGGCCACGCTTGATCACGATGACGTTGTCGGACTGCTCGGCGTTCAGGATCGGCATGCCGAACAGCGGACTGTTCGGGTCGTTCTTGGCCGCCGGGTTGACCACGTCGTTCGCGCCGATCACCAGGGTGACCGTGGTATTGGCGAAGTCGGCGTTGATGTCTTCCATGTCGTAGATCAGGTCGTAGGGCACGCCGGCCTCGGCCAGCAGCACGTTCATGTGCCCGGGCATGCGGCCCGCCACCGGATGGATGGCGAACTTCACCTTGACGCCCTTCTCGGTGAGCAGCTGGGTCAGTTCCCACACCTTGTGCTGGGCCTGGGCCACGGCCATGCCGTAACCGGGAATCACCACCACCTGGCTGGCATAAGCCATCATGATGCCCACGTCCTGGGCCTGGATCTCCTTCATGGAGCCGCCGGACTCGCCCGCGTCGGCCGTGGCCGTGGCGCTGGTGCCGAAGCCGCTGAAGAACACATTGCCCACGGAGCGGTTCATGGCCTTGGCCATCAGATGCGTCAGCAGCGAACCGGCCGAGCCCACCACCGTGCCGGCGATGATCATGGCGGCATTGCCCAGCACATAGCCCTCGAAGCCCACGGCCAGGCCGGTCAGGGCGTTGAACAGGGAGATGATCACCGGCATGTCGGCGCCGCCCACGGGCACGGTGATGAACACGCCCAGGATCAGGGCCAGCACGAAGAACACCACGATGGGCCCGAGGGCATTCGTGTTGAACACCGAGATCGCCACGAGTACCAGCATTATCGCCAGCACCAGATTGACCGTTTGCTGCTGTGGCAGCAATTTGCTGGTGTTCAGGCGGCCGTCGAGCTTGGCCCAGGCGATGATGCTGCCGCTGAAGGCGATGGTACCGATGATGGCGCCGACGATGGCGAGGATGGCAACGTCGGTGCCCATGGCCTGAGCGATGGTTTGCGGATGACTGTCGAGTACTTTCACACCAAGCGTCTTGATGCCCTCGCCAGTGGGCGCACCAGCGGCCACTTCACCCTGGGCCTTGAGCAGTTCCACCGCCGCGATGGTGGCGGCTGCGCCACCGCCCATGCCGTTGTACATGGCGATCATCTGCGGCATGTCGGTCATGGCGACCTTCTTGCCGGTGACCCAGGCATAGCCGCCACCGATGGCGATGGCCACGATGATCAGCAGGTAATTGGTCATGGCCTGCGGGTTGTCATACAGCTCGGGCGCCAGGAAGGTGACCAGGGTGGCGAGCACCATGCCGGCGCCAGCCCACTGGATGCCGCGCCGCGCCGTGACGGGCGAACTCATCTGCTTCAGGCCGAGAATGAACAGCACGGCCGCAAGGAAATAACTGGCTTGGATCAGGATGCTCATTTACTTCTTCCCTCCGGCGGCGTCCTTCTTGTCGCTGGACTTGAACATCTCCAGCATGCGTTCGGTGACCACATAGCCGCCGACCGCGTTGCCCGCGGCCAGCAACACGGCGACGAAGCCGATGGCCTGCTGGGTGGAGTTCTCGGCAATGCCGAGGGCGATCATGGCACCCACCAGCACGATGCCGTGCACGAAGTTGGAGCCAGACATCAGCGGGGTGTGCAGGATCACCGGCACCTTGCTGATGATTTCATAGCCGGTGAAGCCGGCCAGCATGAAGATGTAAAGCGCTGCGAGCCCTTCGATCATTGTGCACCTCCTTCCACTTTGTCCCGGATCTGCGCGTTCACGATGGCGCCGCCGTGGGTAATCAGACTGTCCTTGAGAATCTGGTCTTCCAGATCGATATGTATCTGCCCGTCCTTGATGAGCAGGCCGAGCAGGTTGAGCAGGTTCTTGGCATACAGCTCGCTGGCGTGGCCGCTGACGGTGCTGGGGACATTGATGGGGCCGTGGATCTTCACGCGATTGTGCAGGAGGGTCTCGCCAGGCCGGGTCAGTTCGCAGTTGCCGCCGCCCTCGGCTGCGAGGTCGACGATGACCGAGCCGCCCTTCATGCCTTCCACCATCTCGCGGCTGATGATCTTCGGCGAGGGGCGGCCGGGAATGGCGGCGGTGGTGATGAGCACGTCGGCAGCCGCCACGTGGCGGGCCAGAATGGCCTGCTGCTGGGCCTTTTCCTCGGCCGTCAGTTCGCGGGCATAGCCGCCGGCGCCTTCGGCCTTGATGTCGATGTCGACGAACTTGGCGCCCAGGGATTCCACCTGGTCCTTCACCGCGGCGCGCACGTCATAGCCCTCGACGATGGCGCCCAGGCGGCGGGCGGTGGCGATGGCCTGCAGGCCGGCCACCCCGGCACCGATCACCAGCACCTTGGAGGGGCGCACCGTGCCGGCGGCGGTGGTGAGCATGGGGAAGAACTTGCCGAGCAGGGTGCTGGCGATCAGCACGGCCTTGTAGCCGGCAATGGAGGCCTGGGAGGACAGCGCGTCCATGGCCTGGGCGCGGGAGATGCGCGGAATCAGTTCCATGGAGAAGGCGCTGATGTTCTTCTGCTTGAGGCGGGTGAAGCGCTCGAGATCGCCCCAGGGGTTCAGGTAGCCGATCAGGATGGCACCGTCCTTGAGCTTCTCGATCTGTGGCGCCTGCAGTGGATTGACGGTGAGCACGATGTCGGCATTGCCCAGCACCGTTGCGTCGTCAGGCGCGATGTCGGCGGCGTAGTCGGCATCGCCGTGGCCGGCCAGGTCGCCCGCGCCGCTCTCCAGACTCACGCTGACGCCCATCGCGTTCAGCTTCTTCACCACGTCCGGCACCAGCGCCACGCGCTGTTCGCCGGCACGGATTTCCTTCGGTACTCCCACCCGTATTGTCATAGTCCCGCCTCTGCTGGGTTCCACCTTGAAAGTGCGCGGGAGTATACCCGGTTAGTCCGGGCGGATGCACGGTGCATGCCCCGCGTTCCCGCAGCTCGGCTTTGTTTGCTAGAATCTGCAGCTCCTTTTCGGCTGTCATCCCGGCATCCCTTATCGTCATCTTCGAGTGCAAAGAGCCCGACACCATGAGCCATTCGTCCGACACCGCTTCCCCTCGCCATGTCCGCCTGCTGGACACCACGCTGCGCGACGGCGAGCAGACCCAGGGCGTCTCCTTCGCCGCCAAGGAGAAGCTGAACATTGCCCGCGCACTGCTGCAGTCCCTGAAGGTGGACCGCATCGAAGTGGCCTCGGCCCGCGTGTCGGACGGCGAGCGCCTGGCCGTGGTGGACATCAACGCCTGGGCGGCACAGGAAGGCTGTCTCGACAAGGTGGAGGTGCTGGGCTTCGTCGACCATCGCCTGAGCGTGGACTGGGTGGAGAAGGCGGGCGGCCGCGTCATCAATCTGCTGGCCAAGGGCAGCGAGAAGCACTGCCGCGAGCAGCTGCGCCGCACCCTGCCCGAGCACATCGAGGACATCCGCCGCACCGTGGCCTATGCCCATGAGCGCGGTCTGCGCGTGAACATGTACCTGGAGGACTGGTCCAACGGCTACAAGGACAGCCCCGCCTATGTGTTCGGCCTGCTGGAAGGCACCAAGGGGCTGGGCATCGAATCGTTCATGCTGCCCGACACCCTCGGGGTGATGACGCCGGACGAAGTCTTCGCCGCCATGACCGACATGATCGCCCGCTTCCCCGATCTCGCCTTCGACTTCCATCCGCACAACGACTACGGCCTGGCCACCGCCAATGTCATGGCGGCCGTGAAGGCGGGCATCAACACCGTGCACTGCACCATCAACTGTCTGGGCGAGCGCGCGGGCAATGCCTCGCTGGCGGAAGTCGCGGTGGTGCTGCGCGACAAGATGGGCGTGCAGCTGTCCATCGACGAGACCCGTATCGGGCAGTTGAGCCGCATGGTGGAGAACTTCTCCGGCAAGTGGGTGGCCGCGAATGCGCCCATCGTGGGGGCCGACGTGTTCACCCAGACGGCGGGCATTCATGCCGACGGGGATTCCAAGGGCGGGCTCTACATCACCGCGCTGCGGCCAGAGCGTTTCGCCCGCAAGCGCGTCTATGCCCTGGGCAAGATGTCCGGCAAGGCCTCGCTGGCCAACAACCTGGAAGAACTGGGGCTGAGCCTGAGCGCCGAGGACCAGCGCAAGGTGCTGCAGCGCGTGGTGGAGCTGGGCGATTCCAAGCAGATCATCACGGTGGACGACCTGCCCTTCATCATCGCCGACGTGCTGGAGAGCCGCGAATACCACTACATCCGCCTGCTCAACTGCTACATCAGCAGCGGGCTGGACGTGGAGAGCACGGCGAGCATCCGCGTCAACATCGATGGCCGGGAGTACAGCGGCTCCGGCGCGGGCAACGGCGGTTTCGCCGCCTTCATGGACGCCATCGGCCGCATCCTCAAGCAGCGCAAGTTCAAGATGCCGGACCTGATCGACTACGAGGTGCACATCCCACGCGGTGGCAACACCAGTGCGCTGACCGAGTGCATCATCACCTGGGGCGACGGCGAGCGGGAGCTGAAGACCCGGGGCGTGGACGCGAACCAGGTGATGGCGGCGGTGAAGGCGACGCTGCGCATGATCAACATACGGATGCACGCGAGCGCCCCAAGGTAGGAGCGGGCCCTGCCCGCGATCACGCTGGCCGGGGCGCCGAGCCTACAGGGATGTACTTGTGGCGTGTCGGCAAACCCTCTGCCGCCCCGCCAGACCCGGCAGAATACCGGGCCGGTCCGGAACTACACCGGCAGCTTGCGCAGCTCTTCCACCACCAGATTGCCGAACGAACTCGTATCGATCATCTTCACGCCCGCCCCCGGCTTCGAGAGATCCGGGGTGGAATAGCCCTGGGCGAACACGCTCTGCATCGCATGCCAGACGTTGCGGGCTTCCTTGTCCATGCCGAAACTCATCTCCAGCATCATCGCCACCGAGCCGATCATCGAGTAGGGGTTGGCGATGTTCTTGCCCGCGATGTCCGGGGCCGACCCGTGGGACGGTTCGTAGTACGCCTTCTTGTCGCCGACGCAGGCCGAAGGCATCAGGCCCAGGGAGCCCAGGATTCCACCACCCTGATCGCTCAGGATGTCGCCGAACATGTTCTCCATCACCATCACGTCGAACTGGCCCGGGTTCAGGCACAGATAGGTCGCGGCCGCGTCCACCAGGATGTGGATCACCTTCACTTCCGGATAGTCTTTCGCCACCTCGTCGATCACTTCGTTCCACAGCACGCTGGACTTCAACACATTGCTCTTGTGGATGTTGTGCAGCACCTTCTTGCGCTTCATCGCTGTGTCGAAGGCCACCTTGGCGATGCGGCGGATCTGCACTTCGTCGTACTCCAGCATCTCGCGCACATAGCGCACGCCGTCCGGGGTCACGCCGGTCTGCTTCTCGCCGAAGTAGAGGCCGCCCACCAGTTCGCGGATGATCATGATGTCGATGCCGTTGCCGATGATTTCCTTCTTCAGCGGCGAGAAGTGCGCCAGGCCCTGGGGCAGGAAGACGGGACGGAAATTGGCGTAGGTGTTGTAGCGGCGACGCAGGGGCAGCAGGGCGCCACGCTCGGGTTGCTTGTCAACGGGGATCTTCTTGGACTCTTCGTGGTTCAGGCCGATCGGGCCCTTGAGAATGGCGTCGGCTTCGTCGCAGATCTGCCGGGTGTTCTCCGGGAACGGGTCGCCGCATTCAAAGTAGGCGCTGGCGCCGAAGGGGGTGTGGATGAGGTCGAATTCCACTCCAGGGTGGCGCTCTTGCACCAGTTTCAGCACCTTCACGGCTTCCACCATGATTTCGGGGCCGATGCCATCACCATCGAGTAACGCTATTTTGTACGTGCTCATGAAATTTTTGCAGTCCGCTCGGAAAAGAGGCGCGTAATCTATCACGCTGCAAAGTTGAGCAACAAGGCGCCGCTCCCGGCGTCCGAAAGTTCGGGCGAGCTGGCGGGTCCGGCCGCGATACCGCCACGGTGGTCCTGTGATTGGTCCTGTCTCCCACCCCGATGACTCCTGGATAAAGGCTTCCTTGACATGACTCCCGGCACCAGCGACTTCTGGTTTCTGCCCCTCGGCGGCTGCGGCGAAATCGGCATGAACCTCAATCTTTACGGCCATGCCGGGCAGTGGCTGATGGTGGATTGCGGCGTCACCTTCGAGAAGAGCCCCGTGCCAGGAGGCGGCAATCGGGTGGAAATGCCTGATCCGATGTTCATTGCCAATCGCAGCGAGGCGCTGGTGGGGCTGATCGCCACCCATGCCCACGAAGATCACATCGGCGCCATCGCTCATCTCTGGGAGCAACTGCGCTGCCCCATCTACACCACGCCCTTCACCCGCAATGTGCTGCTGCGCAAGCTGCGCGAGAAGGGCATTGCGGCACCGGTGCTGACGGTGCATCCGGGCGAGACGGTCGCGCTCGGGGCGTTCCACGTGAGCTGGCTGCCCATCACGCATTCGACGCCCGAGACCCACGCGCTGCTGATCGAGACGGCGGCCGGCACCTTGCTGCACACGGCCGACTGGAAGCTGGATGATGCGCCCATCGCCGGTCCGGCGATCCAGCCCTCGCTGTTCGAACGGCTGGCACGCCGACGCGTGGACGCCATCGTCTGCGACTCCACCAATGCCACCCAGCCGGGCCATTCGGTATCCGAGGGCGAACTGTTCGAGGGTCTGCTCGCAGCCGTGCGCAGCAGCGAGGGGCGAGTGGTGGTGAGCTGTTTCGCCAGCAATATCGCGCGGCTGCAGACGCTGGGTCATGTGGCGCGTCTTTCCGGCCGCTATCTGGGCCTGCTGGGCCGCGCGCTGGAGACGCTGGTGAGCTGTGCGCGCGGCGCGGGCTATCTGCAGGACGACTTCGCGCCCGTGCAGGCCGAGCATCTGGGCTATCTGCCGCCGGGCGAGGTGCTGGCCCTGGCCACCGGCAGCCAGGGCGAGCCAGGTGCGGCCCTGCATCGCCTGGCCCTGGATTCCCACCCCTGTGTGTCGCTGGCGGCGGGAGATCATGTGCTGTTCAGCGCCAAGACCATTCCCGGCAACGAGGAGGCCGTGGCGCGGCTGATCGCCGCCTTCGAGGCACGCCAGATCCGTGTCACCCACCCCGACCGCGTCTGGCTGCCGGAACAGGGGCTGGTGCCACAGACAGCCCGCCGTCCGCTGCATGCCTCCGGCCACCCCTGTGCCGACGAGCTGGCGCAGATGTATGCCTGGGTGCGGCCGCGTCTGGCCATTCCCGTGCATGGGGAGCCACACCATCTGCGTGCGAATGCCGCCATCGCCCGGGAGGCAGGCGTGCCGCTGCAGGCCATCGGCAGCAATGGCGATCTGTTCGACCTGCTGAACGGGCGGATCACCCGGGGCGCGGCGCCGGTCGGGCGCCTGTGGCTGGAAGAGCGCAAGGGACTGCTGCACCGTTGTTGACAGACGTGGGCTGAGTGTTGCTCCGGCGGGTGCGCTCGTGGAATGATCCCCGCCTTCGAGGATCTCCATGAGCGCAGCCCCGTCCCCCCTGTCCGAGCAGCACCGTCTTGCCCTTGAGGGCAATCTGCGGCGCTTCGTCGTCTTCCGTCTGTTCTACTCGGCGCGCTTCTACTACCCCGTCTTCACCATCCTGTTCCTCGACTATGGCCTTACCCTGGCCCAGTTCGCCCTGCTCAACATGGCCTGGGCGCTGGCCATCGTGGTGGCCGAGGTGCCCTCGGGCGCGCTGGCGGACATTGTCGGGCGGCGCCGGCTGGTGATCTTTGCCGCGCTGATGATGGTGCTGGAAATGAGCCTGCTGGCCTTCGTGCCCATGGGCGCGTCCAGCCTGCTGTTCGGGGTGTTTCTGCTCAATCGCCTGATCTCGGGATTGTCCGAGGCCGCAGCCAGCGGGGCGGACGAGGCGCTGGCCTATGACTCGCTCAAGGCCCTGGGGCGCGAGGAAGAGTGGTCACGCTGGCTGGAGAAGACCTCGCGGGTGGTCTCCATCGGTTTCTTCTGCACCATGATCAGCGGGGCCTTCGTCTACGATCAGGCGCTGCTCACCCGCGTGCTGACCAGCGTCGACGCCGACTGGCAGATCGCCCGCGAGACGGCCATTCGACTGCCGATCATCCTCACCCTGTTCAGTTCCCTGGTGGTGCTCGTCACGGCGCTGGGCATGCGCGAGATCCCCGGCGCGCATCCGCCCCTGGCGGCGGGGTCTGGCAGCCGGCTGGCGGCCCTGGCCGAGGCCTCACGTCAGGTGCTCAAGGCAGCGCGCTGGACCTGTGCCCATCGCTTCGTGCTGTTCGTGATTCTGGCAGCGCTGGCCCTGGACAGCGTGGCGCGGCAGTTCGTGGTGCTGGCCAGCGAGTATTACCGGTTGATCGACATTCCCGTGTCCTGGTTCGGCTTCATCGGCGCCGGCATGTCCCTGCTGGGCATCGTCGCGGCGCGGGTATCGCGCCATCTGGTCCATGCCTGCAGCCCGGCCTTCAACTTCTGGCTGCTCTCGGCGCTGCTGCTGCTTTCCCTCGGCGGTCTTGCTTTGGCTCTGCCGGTGGCAGGTCTGGTGTTCGCAGCCGGGGCCTTCGTGATCCTGGGGATGGTGCAGTTCCTGGCCAGTTTCTATTTGAACCGTGCGGTGGACTCCTCGCTGCGCGCCACGGTGTTGAGCTTCCGCGGGCTGGCACTGAATCTTGGTCTGGGCTGTGCGAGCCTTCTCTACACGGCTCTCGTCGCAGGCCTGCGCGGTGACGACCAGGCCACCTCCAGCACTGCACAGCAGGGCATGCTCTTCGTTGATGCGCTTGCCTGGTTTCCGGCGTATTACCTTTTGTTGATGATCATGATCGTGTTGTCAGCATGCCGGGGAGAGCGAACATGGATGCGTGGTTGATGTCATGGCTGGAGCGCAACGGGGAGCAGGCACTGTGGCTGGTGCCCATGCTGGCCTTTGCCGAAGCCTGCGTAGGTCTTGGCCTTTTCGTGTCCGGGGTGCTGCTGTTGAGTGCCGCAACGCTGCTTTACTCGCAGAGTCTGGCCGGACTCCCGGAGATCATCGTGCTGGCGTGGGCAGGGGGTATGCTGGGGGATCACAGTGGGTATCTGACCGGTCGCGCGTTCGGGCCTCGTTTGCACCATCTGCCGCTGGCGCAACGCTTCCGCAAAAACCTGCTGAAGGCGGAAACCATGGTGCAGCGTCATGGCGCTGCGGCAATCTTCATCGGACGCTTTGTGCCTGCAATTCGCAGTGTCGTGCCAGTGCTCGTAGGCATCAGTGGCCTTGCCCGTCTGCGCTATACGCTGCTGGACGCTCTGGCCTGCCTGCTCTGGGCGCTCACTCTGGCGGCTCTCGTGGCGGGGCTGGACGCTTTGTGGTAACCCATGGGGCGCCGCAAGAGGGTGTCATGCCTTGCCAGTTGCGGGCAAAAATGCCACGTTTGAATTTCAAACAATCCTGACCCATACGGAGAAACCGCGATGACCACAAAGATCCACCGATTTGCTGCCCTGAGCCTGGGGGCTCTGCTCTGTCTGCCACTGCTGGCCCAGGCCCAGCTGGCCGAGCGCAAGACGCTCACCGACGAGGCCGTCAAGAACATCATGGCGGCCGCCGAGGCCGAAGCCCGCGCCAACAACTGGAACGTGGTGATCGCCCTGGTGGATGAAGGGGGGCATCTTCTGAGCCTTCAGCGCCTGAACAACACGCAGAGCGCCAGCATCGACATTGCCATCGGCAAGGCCCGCACCGCCGCCGCGTTCCGTCGTCCTTCCCAGGCCCTGGAAGCGCTGATTCCCAACCGTCCTGCTTTCATGAGCGTGTCGGAAGAGTACGTGCTGATGGAAGGTGGCGTGCCCGTCGTGGTGGATGGCGTGACTCTGGGCGCGGTGGGTGTGTCTGGCGTGCAGGCCAGCCAGGATGCCCAGATTGCGGCAGCGGGCGTGGCCGGACTGCAGCCGTAGTTGACGCGGCGTCCTCGCACCGGAAACGGTTGAACTTGTCTGCGGGCAGCACGTATGCTCGCCGGCAAGTTCCGCTGCCAGCGGACCTGGCCAGATCCCTTTCCTCACAATCACAAAATCAATCAGGAGTCATCATGTCTTCGTCACGCAAACTGCTTTTCACGCTGATTTCTGCCGCCACCTTGCTGGCGGCCTGCAGCGATGCAACGACAACCAGCACTGCCGCGACGGCTACTCCGGCCCCGGCTGCTGCGGCACCCGCCGTCGCTGACGCTGCGCCAGCAGGCAATCCGATCAGCGGGGTGGGTATGCCCAACCCGAATCCCGTCGTCACGCAGAACTGGGGCGAGCTGCCGGCCGGCCGCACCTGGGGCTCCACGGCAGGGATCGACATCGACCCGATCGACGGCCACATCTGGGCCTATGAGCGCTGCGGCGCGGGCAGCTTCGGCGCCGGTGCACCGGTGACCTGCGACACCAATCTGGTGGACCCGATCTTCAAGTTCGACCGCCACACCGGCGCGGTGCTGGCGAACTTCGGCGCCGGCGTCATGGTCACGCCCCACGGCATCCACGTGGACAGCGAGGGCAATGTCTGGGTGACGGACTTCGCCACCAATGCCGACGAGACCAAGGGTCAGCAGGTGCACAAGTTCAGCCCCTCAGGCGAACTGCTGCTCAGCCTGGGCACGCCCGGCAAGATCGGCAACGATGAAGCCCATTTCAACCAGCCCAATGACGTGATCGTGGGTCCGGACGGCAGCATTTATGTCTCCGATGGCCACAATGCCCAGGGCATGATCACCAATGCGGCCATGGCCGAGGGCCGTGCCAATGGCGAAACTTCGCGCATCATGAAGTTCGCGCCGGACGGCACCTTCATCAAGCAGTGGGGTCAGATCGGGGTGCAGCACGGCGAGTTCCGCACGCCGCACGCCATGGAGTTCGATTCCCGCGGCCGTCTGTGGGTGGCTGACCGGGGCAATCACCGCATCGAGATCTTCGACCAGGACGGCAACTACCTGGAGTCCCGCTACATGTTCAGCCGCATCAGCGGCCTGTTCATCACCGACGACGACATGCTCTATGCCATCGACTCCGAGTCCAGCCCCACCAACCATCCGGGCTGGCGCAATGGCGTGCGCATCGGCCACATCGACCATGACCATGTGGAAGGCCTGATCCAGCCCTTCGAGCGCGAGGATCGCGTGTATCAGGGCACGGCCGGGGAAGGCGTGGCGGTAGATGCCGATGGCACGGTATTCGCGGCCGAAGGCCCGAACTCGCTGAGCCAGGCCGGTGGCGCGTTCACGAAGTACTCGGCACGTTGATCGACCAGGGCCGCGCGGGGAATGCCGCGCGGCCGCTTCTCGGGAGCATGGCATGAAGCAAGCAGCAAGAGCCTGGATCGTCGGCGCACTGTGCCTGGTGGCGCAGTCCGCCCTGGCCCAGGCGCCCTCGGCGCCGGACGCGCATGCCGCGCATGGGCACAAACACGCCCATGCCGCCGATGCGGCCTTGAGTCTGAATGCGGGCGAACCCTGGCAGACGGATGAAGCGCTGCGTCGCGGCATGCTGCAGATCCGCGTGGCCAGTGCCATGCTGACCCCGGCCTTCGAGGCCGCGCAGCTCTCGCAGCCGCAGGCGGCTCAGCTGGCGGAGGCCGTGCGGCTGACCGTCAACACCATGATTGCCGAGTGTCAGCTGCCTGCCGACGCCGATGCCAATCTGCACCTCATCCTTGGTCGCCTGCTGGCCGCAGCCGAGGCGCTGGAAACAGCGTCACTGGCGGCGGAAGGTCTGCCCGCCATCCAGGCGGCGCTACAGGACTACGGTCACTACTTCGCTCACCCCGGCTGGCACGACGCGCCCGCCGAGGATGAACACGCCCATCACTGAGCCGCAACCCGCCGCCCGGCTCAGCGCCGGGCGGGCTGCAGGGGCTTGCGGAACTTCACGGTCATGCGGTCGCTCTCGCCAATCGCCAGGTACTTCGCTCTGTCGGTATCGCCCAGACGCAGTGTGGGCGGCAGCGTCCACACGCCTTCCGGATGGTCCTTGGTGTCCAGCGGATTGGCATTGATCTCGGACGTGGCCACCAGTTCGAAGCCCGCTTGTGTGGCCAGTTCTATCACGTAATCCTGGGTCACGTAGCCCGTCGTCTCCATGATCTGCATGCTGCTGCCTGCAGGCGCGCGATGCTCCACGATGCCCAGAATGCCGCCCGGCTTGAGCGCCGCATAGAAGGCGGCGAAATGCTCCTTCTGGGTGCCGGCCATGATCCAGTTGTGCACATTGCGGAAGCTCATGGCCAGGTCGGCCGAGCCGGGCGGGGCGATCTGGGTCTCCGAGGGCGGATACAGGTGAGTGACGCGCACTTCGCCATAGAGCTCGGGGTTGGCGGCCAGCTTGGCCTGGAAGGCCTCCAGCATCGGGGGCTGGTAGCTCAGGTGGGAGCGTGGCGAGAAATGAGCGCCGTAGTAGACGCCGTTGCCCTTGAGAAAGGGCGCAATGATCTCGGTGTACCAGGCACCGCCGGGCAGGATCTCGATGACGGTCTGGCCCGAGGCCAGGCCGAAGAACTGCAGGGTCTCCACCGGGTGGCGGGCCGCGTTGCGGGCGATGTTCTCGGCGCTGCGGTGTTCGCCCGTGATCAGGGCCTGCAGCCGGGCCGCATCCGAGAGCTGGGCCTGGCTGTGCCCGGCCGAGAGGCTCAGCAGGGCTGCCGTGGCGAGGGTCAGCCATGGGCGGATCGTGCTTCGTGTGGTGGTGCGCATCGTGGTCTCCGTGAGTGAGAGTGGGTTCAAGGGGTAGCAACGTGCTTGTATGCCTGCAGGCGAGCCGGCGAGGCGAGGTGACGCCAGGCCTGCTCCAGCAGACGGGCCAGCGTGTCGCGCTCGACACGGGCCAGATCGATCAGGATCATCGGGTAGTTCACATACGCCTCGTGCAGATGAAACACCTCCGGGGCCTGTTCCAGCAAGCGTTCGCGCTCCGCCAGGTCACAGCGTGTGACCAGCCAGCCCTCCGCCTCCGAGCGCAGCCGGGCCAGCAGGCGGCCATCCAGGGTCAGGGCAGGCGTGCCCTGGGCGGTGCTGACTTCCACGCCGGGCAGCCGGGTGGCGAGTTCTACGACGCCGATGAAGACGTCCTGGGCGCTGAGCCCTTCCTCGGCACGGCTGACGGCATGGCGTTGGAGACCGAACAGGTCCTGCGAGGGGGAGTCTGCATTCATGGGGAGCTGCTTTTGTTGGATACGCAGCGGCTAGTCTAGCCGGCCCGATCGCGTTTGGCGATTCAGCCGGCAACGCCCGGCAGGGCGGGGAGCGTTGCCAGTACGCACAGAGCGCTGCCCGCGCCGAGTGTGGCGCCGGCCAGAATATCGGTGGGGTAGTGCACGCCCAGCAGCACGCGACTCATGCCGACCAGACTTGCCCAGATGTAGCACAGGGGCGCCAGGGGCGGGTAGCAGTGCAGCACGAGAGTGGCGAAGAGAAAGCCGGCGGCTGTGTGTCCCGAGGGAAAGCTGAACTGATCCGAGGGGGTGATGGCGGCGCGGAAGGACTGCAGGCCGACCGCGGGGCGGTCGCGGCGAATGCTGTTCTTGAGCACGACGTAGAGCGCGCGCTCCAGCCCGAAGCCCGCCGCCACCAGCGTGAAGAAATGCTGGCCACGCGCGGTGTCCAGCGCCAGAGCGGCGAGCGCGGCCAGTACATAGAGCAGCCCGTCGCCGGTGTGCGAGACCCAGCGCACGGCCTTGTAGCGGGGAATGCGCAGCACCTCGTGCAGCCAGACAAAGGTGAAGCGGTCGAAACGGTCAACGTGCCGGATCACAGCGTTCATCGGAACCTCCTGCAGGGCGGGTGGGAGTGGCGGGCGCGAGCGGGCGCAGGCGCCTCTGATTGGCCAGCAGCTCGTCGAGGGTCTGTTTGATGGCGGCACCGCCGTAGCGCTCGCAGCCCCGGGCCTTGAGTGCCGCGTTGTAGGCCTGCAGCGCCTGGCGACAGGCTGCGTGGCGGGCGAAGAAGTCGCGCAACACCTCGACGCCGGCGCGCCGCGCGTTCACGCCACAGCCAGAGCGTTCCAGAAACAGCGCGTTGACCTGCTGTTCGAACTGACCTGTCATCGGCAATGCCAGCAGGGGCTTCTCCAGATACAGACATTCACTCATCAGGGTGAAGCCTGCCGTGGCGATCACCGAGCTACAGCGCGCCAGATCCTGCACAAAGGCATCGCCGCTGAAGGCACGGTAGTGGATATTGCCTTCCTGGCGCTCGGCATGGTGGCCGTAGACGTGGAACGTTCTGTCTGGAAAGGCCTGGAGCGCGGCGATCAGCGAGGCGAAGGCGCTGGTGACATACACGAGGTGGAAGTCGCCCTCGCTGCTGTGCAGATCCAGCACTTCCTGGCGCACGATGGGCGGGAAGAGGCGGGTGCGGGCATTCGTGCACGGCCCCTGCTCGAGCGAGGTGGCCAGGGCAATGTTCGGGCGCGGAATCATCAGCGCGATGATCAGCCGGGTGAGCCATTTGTCGAGCAGAAGTGACGCGGGCACCCGGTATTTCATGTAACGCAGCCGGTGCTGGTTGTCGAGACTCAGCAGCGGCAGATTGCGCCACCACGCCAGCCAGGCCGTGGCCGGCTCGAAGTCGGTGATCACGAGTTCGGGTTGGAAACTGTCGAACAGTGCGCGCAGTTCGCGATTGCGCGCGATGGCCTGGCGGGCGCGGCGCAGATTGTGCGTGATGGTAGCCAGTGCGCTGACACGGTTGTCGCGGCTGACGATGTGCAGGCCCTCGATCTCGAGGCAGTCGAATTCGTCCTTGAGTGCAGCATAACTGCGGTCATAGGCCACCACACGCACTGCGTGGCCCTGGTCGAGCAGATGCCGCACCATTTCGCGCGCCCTGCTCGTGTGTCCGGAGCCCTCTCCGGAGACGCCGTAAATGATTCGGCTCACCTGTCACCTCACTACTCGATGGAGACTGTCTGTCATGCTTTTCGATGCGCGCATGCTGGCACAGTCGCATGACAGTTTGATGGCAGCATGGGCCGCCCGGGGCATCGCGATGCCGGCGTTCTGGGTTACACTTCGTCCCAGCCAGACACACGCCCGTACAGGACCCGCCCCGCATGAAACTGCCCTTGATCGACGTGCTCACGCTGCTTCTCTATCTGACGGTCATGTTGGCGATCGGCGTGTATTTCGCGCGGCGCAACACCTCCACCGAGGAGTACTTTCTGGGTGGCAGACAGTTTGCGGGCTGGGTGGTGGGCCTGAGTCTGGTGGGCACCTCCATCAGCAGCGTGACTTTCCTGGCTTACCCTGCTGACGGCTTCAAGACAGCCTGGCTGCGCTATCTTCCCAATCTGATGCTGCCACTGGCAGCCCTGCTGGCTGTGCGATATTTCATTCCCATCTTTCGTCGGCACAATCTGACCACGGCGTATGAGTATCTGGAACTGCGCTATGGGCCGGGCGTGCGCGTGTATGGGGCTGCCACGTTCATCCTCGCCCAGCTGGTGCGCATCAGCACCATTCTTTATCTGCTCTCGCTGTTGATTCAGGAAGTCACCGGGCTGGACAGCACCTGGAGCGTGGTGCTCGCCGGCGGCTTCGTGGCGCTGTACACCATCATCGGCGGCATCGAAGCGGTGATCTGGACCGATGTGATCCAAACCATCGTCCTCATGCTCGGCGGTGTGCTGATGCTGGTGGTCATCGTGCAGGCGCTGCCCGGCGGTCTGGGACAGGTGTTCGACGTGGCACGTGCGGCGAACAAGCTCAGTTTTGCCGACTGGAATCAGGGCGTGAGCACGCCGCTGACCTGGGACCTGTCGCTGCTGAGCAAGACCGGCACCATGATGCTGATCCTGGGGCTGACCAACTGGCTCACCGAATACGGCAGCAATCAGAACGTGGTGCAGCGCTACATCGCCGCGCGCAGTGACGGCGAGGCGCGCAAGGCGGTGTGGGTGTGTGTGCTCGCGAGTCTGCCGATCTGGGCCTTCTACATGTTTCTGGGCACGGCGCTGTTCGTTTTCTACCAGCAGTTTCCCTCGGTCGAGGCCGGCCAGATGCTGGACGGCACGCGCAAGGCCGAGGAGATCCTGCCCTGGTTCATCGTCCACGAGATGCCCGCCGGCTTGTCCGGCATCGTAATCGCGGCGGCGCTGGCGGCGGCCATGTCGTCGCTGGACAGCAGCATCAACGCCATTTCCACAGTCGGTATCAATGACATCTATCGCCGCTTCCTGCGCCGCCAGGCCTCGGATGCGCATTACCTGCGCGTTGCTCACCTGATTGCCACGCTCAGCAGTGTGCTGATGATCGTCGGGGCGCTGGCGATCCTGCGTGCCGACACCACGACGCTGCAGGATTTTGGAACGATTCTCGTGTCATTGTTCGGTGGGGGGCTGTTCGGGCTTTATGCCATCGCGTTCTGCACAGACCGCATTCGCGGCCTGCTGCCCTGGATTGGTATAGGTGCCACGCTGCTCTTTACCGGCTGGACCATCGCCCTGAGCAATGGCTGGCTGCAGGGACCGGCACCGTTCGATCTGTACTACACCACCATTCTTGCCAATGTCGTCATGGTCGTGGGTATCCTTGCGGCGTGGGGTCTGAAGCGTGTCATGAAGCGGTCTTGAATCGCACCAGCACGGCGCGTTTTCATATCGTCATCATTAGTTCTTTCAATTTATAAGGCGGAATCGATCTGTCTAGCATATCGTCCACATCGAATTCACATTCAGGAGGACGATATCCATGTCACGCAAGACCCTTACCCGCACCCTCCCACTGCTCGCGGCCCTGACCATCGGCGCCGCGCCGCTGATGCTGGCCAATCCTGCGTTCGCGCAGGGCGAGCCGCGCTCCACGCAGTTCTGGTGGCCGGAACAGTTGAACCTGACCCCTTTGCGTCAGCATGGGGTGGAATCCAATCCGCTGGGTGCAGACTTTGACTATGCCGCCGCGTTCAGCGAGCTTGACCTTGATGCCCTCAAGGCCGAAATCGAAGCGTTGATGACCCAGTCACAGGACTGGTGGCCGGCCGACTACGGGCACTATGGTCCCTTCTTCATCCGCATGGCCTGGCACAGTGCCGGCACCTATCGCGTGGCCGATGGCCGTGGCGGCGCCGCAGGCGGACAGCAGCGGTTCGAGCCGCTGAACAGCTGGCCTGACAACGCCAACCTCGACAAGGCCCGCCGCCTGTTGTGGCCGATCAAGCAGAAGTACGGCAACCGCATTTCCTGGGCTGACCTGATGGTGCTGACCGGCAACGTGGCGCTGGAGTCCATGGGATTCCGCACTTTCGGCTTTGCCGGCGGACGCACCGACGACTGGGAGCCGGACCTGGTGTTCTGGGGCCCGGAAGCGGAGTTCATGGCTGACGAGCGTCACAGTGGCGATCGCCAGCTGCAGAACCCGCTGGCCGCCGTGCAGATGGGGCTGATCTACGTGAACCCCGAGGGGCCGAATGGGGTACCCGACCCCTTGCTGGCCGCGCGTGATATCCGTGAAACCTTCGGCCGCATGGCCATGAACGATGAAGAGACTGTGGCGTTGATCGCCGGCGGTCACACCTTTGGCAAGGCCCATGGCGCGGCAGCCCCCACGGGCTGTGTGGGTGCCGAGCCAGCCGCTGCTGCTGTCGAGGAGCAGGGTCTGGGCTGGACCAATACCTGTGGCACCGGCAATGGCGAAGACACCATCACCAGCGGCCTGGAAGGCGCCTGGACCATGAACCCCACCGCGTGGACCATGCAGTATCTGCAGAACCTCTACGCCTACGAGTGGGTGCAGACGCGCAGTCCGGCCGGTGCCGTGCAGTGGGTGCCTTCCGATGCGAACGCCGCCACCCTGGTGCCTGATGCGCACAACCCCAACGAGCGCCATGCGCCCATGATGCTGACCACCGACCTGGCCCTGCGTTTCGACCCGGCCTACGGCGATATTTCCCGTCGTTTCCTGGAGAACCCGGAAGAGTTCGAGCTGGCCTTCGCGAAAGCCTGGTTCAAGTTGACGCATCGTGACATGGGTCCGCGTGCCCGCTATCTCGGCGACGAAGTGCCCGACGAAGTGCTGATCTGGCAGGACCCGGTGCCGGCAGTGGATCACCCGCTGGTCAACGCCAGTGATGTGGCGGAGCTGAAGGAAACCATCCTCGCTTCCGGCATGACGGTGCCGGAACTGGTGCGCACTGCCTGGGCCGCTGCTGCCTCCTTCCGTGGCACGGATCTGCGCGGCGGCGCCAATGGCGCCCGCGTGCGTCTGGCGCCGCAGAAGGACTGGCCGGTCAACAACCCGCAGGAACTGGAGCGCGTGCTGGAGCAGCTGGAAGAGATTCAGCAGGACTTCAATGCCGAGCAGTCCGGCGGCAAGCGCATCTCTCTGGCTGACACGATCGTCCTGGCGGGTGTGGCGGCGGTGGAGAAGGCGGCAGCCGATGCGGGCCATGACATCGACGTGCCCTTCACGCCCGGCCGTACCGATGCCAGCGCGGAGCAGACCGATGCAGCGTCCTTCGCCGTGCTGGAGCCCACTGCCGATGGCTTCCGCAACTACTACGACGCCGGCAACCTGCGCTCACCCGCCGAGATGCTGGTGGACCGCGCGAATCTGCTGACGCTGACAGTGCCGGAGATGACCGTGCTGGTGGGGGGTCTGCGGGCCCTGGATGCGAATGCGGCGGGCGTCGACCACGGCATCTTCACGGATCGCCCGGGCACGCTGAGCAACGACTTCTTCGTGAATCTGCTCGATATGTCCACGCTGTGGACGCCGGCGGGCGAGGCAGGGGTGTACGAGGGGCGTGACCGTGCGACAGGCGCTGTGAAGTGGACGGCGACGCCGGTGGACCTGGCCTTCGGCTCCAGCTCGGAACTGCGCTCGATCGCGGAAGTGTATGCCTCCGAGGACGGCCGTGAGAAGTTCGTGCAGGACTTCGTGGCGGCCTGGAACAAGGTGATGATGCTGGATCGTTTCGATATCTGATCAACGGGGACGCCGGCTCGCAGGAGCCGGCTGTTATGACGGCGACGTCCCCTGGGCACGTCGCCGTTTTTTTTTACAGCGAGAATCCCGCCGGCACCACGTTCAGCTGGATATCGAACACCGGCGGTACCAGGTAGCAGACCGCAGCCACGATCAGCACGGCGGCCAGCAGATTGACGATGAAACCCGCGCGCACCATCTCCACGATGGTGAGTTTGCCGCTGGCAAAGATGATCGCATTGGGCGGTGTGCCCACTGGCAGCATGAAGGCGCAATTGGCCGCCATGGCGCAGGGAATCATCAGCGCGAAGGGGTGAATCTGCAGAGCCAGTGCCAGCGAGGCGACCACCGGCAGGATCATGGTGGCCGTGGCGGTGTTGGAGGTGATCTCGGTCAGGAACAGGATCAGCAGCGTGGCACTGGCAATGATCACCACCAGGTTCATGCCGTCGAGCACTGTCAACTGCGAGCCCAGCCAGCTGGAGAGGCCCGTCTCGCGAAACCCGGCGGCGATGGCGAGGCCACCGCCAAACAGCAGCAGGATGCCCCAGGGGATGTCCTTCGAGTCCTGCCACTCCAGGATGCGCCCGCCCTTGCCTCTGGCGCAGGGCACCATGAACAGCGCGACCGCGGCCGCAATGGCGATCATGCCGTCGCGCAGTTCCGGCACCACACCGGACCAGAGGAATTCCCGGCTGATCCACATGAAGGCGGCACCTGCGAACACGGCAGCCACCACTCGCTCCTCGAAGCCGATGCGGCCCAGCTTCGCGCGTTCGCTGGCAATCAGCGCCTTGCCGCCGGGAATGCCGCTGATGCGCATGGGAAAGGCGAAGCGCCCCAGGTAGAACCACGTGGCCGCCAGCAGGGTGACGACGACTGGCACCCCGACCAGCATCCAGTCGGCGAAACTGATCTCGACATCGAACAGCTCCCGCGCCTGAGCCGCCAGGATGATGTTGGGGGGCGTGCCGATGAGCGTACCCATGCCGCCGATGGTGCCGGCGTAGCCCACGCCGAAGATCAGCGCCTTCTCGAACACGGGAATGTCATCCGCCTCGGGCGTGTCCCGCAGGGCGTCGGCCACTTGGGCAGTGATGGCCAGCGCCATCGGAATCATCATCATCACCGCCGCGGTGTTGGATACCCACATGGACAGGAAGGCCGTGGCCAGCATGAAGCCCAGCAGGATGCGCTGGGTGCTGGTGCCGACGAAGGCGATGATGGCCAGCGCGATGCGCCGATGCAGATGCCATTTCTCCATGGCCGTGGCGATGAAGAAGCCCCCCAGGAAAAGGAAGATGATGTCGTCGCCATAGGCCGAGGTGACGGTGGCATTGCTCAGAGCACCCGTGAGCGGCAGCAGCACGATGGGCAGGAGCGAGGTGGCCGGGATGGGGATGGCTTCGGTGATCCACCAGGTGGCCACCCACAGGGTGGTGGCAAGCACCGCGCGGGCCTCGACACTCAGGCCGTCCGGTGCGAAGAACAGCAGCGTCAGGATGAACAGCGTGGGGCCGAGCAACAGTCCTGCCCGCTGGGCCCGGGAGTAAGAGGTCTTCTTGTCAGTGTCTGCCATGGTCGCCGTCTCCCGGGTCAGGGGGTTGAGGCCGTGGAATCATGCCTCGAATGTTCTTGAAAGGATCCTCGAATGAATGCTCTGAGGCGCCTTGCGGCGCCTCGCCCTGACGCTGCAGGCGCCGATCTGTTCCGCCAGCGGCTCAGGCAGGCTGTGCCTTGGCAAGCACAGCCTGCAGAGCCTGCAGCGCGGAGTCCATGCCGGCGGCAATCAGCGGCTCAAGGGCATCCGGTTCGATTTGCGTGACCCACTCCAGTTCACAGCCGCCCGCGTGAGGCAGCACCTGCAGGCGCGCACGATGCACTGTGACGCGGGGATTATTGATCAAACCGTATTCCAGCAGCATCGCGATCGGGTCGCGGCGCAGGATGCGCTCCTGCACCTCGCCGACCCCCGACATGGTCATCGTGCGCACATCGCCCTGCAGCGCGCAGTGTGTGATGACGGGGACCCAGTCGATGCGAGTCACGTCTCCCACGATGGCCCAGACAGCTGTTGCGCTCGCCTGCAGCGGCAGACGTCGTTCGACGGCCAGCATGGCTTACTGCTGATCCGGGAAGCGTTCGGCCATGTTGCAGTCCTGCTCCGAGAAGTAGAGATCGCCGATGTGCTGGCCGTTGGCGAAGTCGTAGGAGTAGTGGATGGTGTCCACCACCTGCAGCAGCGGCGCCAGCGTGGGGCCAAAGCACCAGGAGGCGATCAGGCTGGGCAACACCGTGTCGAGCTGGGTCTGGGTGATGGCATTGCCGTCCACGACTTCATTGGCATAGGTGAGATCGATGACGGAGTTGCCCTTGTCCACGCAGGTGGTACTGGTCCAGGTGGTGATGCCGTCGAGCTGCATGGGCAGATTGGCGTTGAGTTCCGCAATCTGCTCATGGCACTGGTCCATGGTGATATCGGCCGCCAGGGCGCTCTGGGTCAGGGTGGAGCAGAGGAAGGTCAGAATCAGCAGCATGCGCATGGTCGAAGTCCTTGTGGGGAACGAAAGTGGCAGGATTCTACCTGCAGCCCGGGTAGAAGGTCACTCGCTTTGAGGTAAGATGCCGGCGTGCTTTCCCATGCCCTGCCAGGATGCCTGCCCATGACTCTCAATGACGTGCTCCGCCGTCTGCGCTATGCCTTCGATTTCAATGACTCGCAGATGATCGACGTGTGCGCCTGCGCCGATCACCCCGTCAGTCGCGAGCAGGTCTGCGCCTGGCTCAAGCAGGAGGACGCCGAGGGCTTTCAGCCGCTGGCCGACCGCGACATGGCGCTGTTTCTCAATGGCCTCATCAATGCCCGGCGCGGTCGGCGGGACGGGCCTGCGGCCGAGCCCGAGACGCGCCTGACCAACAACATGATCCTGATGAAGCTGCGCATCGCGCTGAACCTGCAGTCCGAGGACATGCTCGCGCTGCTGGCCAGCACGGGCCTGCAGTTCAGCAATCACGAGTTGACGGCGCTGTTTCGCCGGCCCGATCACAAGCACTACCGCCAGTGCGAGGATCAGCTGTTGCGCCACTTCCTCAAGGGCCTGCAGCTGCGCCTGCGGGCTGCGCCCGAGGCCGACACGCAATCACAGAGTCTCAATCCGCAGGTGTGGGGGCGCTGAAGCGTTCTGCATTCCTGCGCTGCCCGCCAATCCTTGTTCGAGGTGAAGTCATGCGCGACGTGCTCGTCCACAGCGTTCCCGTGGAACTGTTCAAGATCCTGAAGTTCGAAGGGTTGACGACCAGCGGTGCCGAAGCCAAGGCCGTGATTGCCGAGGGCCAGGTAACCCTCAATGGCGTGGTGGAGACGCAGAAGCGCAAGAAGATTGTCGATGGCGATGTGATCGAGTACGCGGGCCAGGCGCTGCGTGTCGTGACCGCAGCGCCCTGAGACCTCAATTGGCGGCTGTCCTGCGTGCCTCGCAACGCTGCAGCCAGTGGTCGCGAAACTGGGCGACCTGCTGCGTCTGTGCTTCGGCGCCCTGGGCGATAGGCTGGGCCCAGGCGCTGTCGACCATGGCCGTGGCCCAGGTCAGCAACTCGGCATGATCGCTGTATTCGGCCGTCATCTTGTTGAGCATGAGCATGATGTCGGCGTTGCGATGACGCTCCGTCATGATGGTGGCGGCCAGAGAGGCCACCGGTGCGCAATCCGGCAGCGGCATCTGGGCCTGCGCCGGAGTCTGCAGACCCGCGCCGAGTGTGAGCGCAAGCAGTGCGCTCGCGACTCTGACGTGTGCCAGTAAATGTGTCATCCGGTACCTCCACTGTCAGCGGGATGAGAGGGCGACATTATTGGCCATGCGACGTCGCAGAGCCAGCAACAGATTACTCGGTGGCCTTG